>Ga0164296_1001661_pt1 | contig 23103 bp, 19 predicted proteins | sample GEODES057metaG_FD_113533 | JGI IMG/M metagenome (GOLD analysis project Ga0164296, IMG submission 113533) | Dystrophic lake water microbial communities from Trout Bog Lake, Wisconsin, USA - GEODES057 metaG | ecosystem: Environmental > Aquatic > Freshwater > Lake | place: USA: Trout Bog Lake...
CGATGGCACGCGAACCAGTTTGCAAGCGCGCGACGCTTCTACGACGAGGCTGTCAAGCAGCTCGCGGGTCGCACAGCCGTGGCGATAGAAACGCGTCTGCGCATTCTCGAGCGATGGTAGACCTTCTGGCGGGGGACCATCATGGTATCAATCCGAGGCTGATATCCTGCTGGACATCTGCTGTCAATGCAACGCGGGGCAGTTCGACAGCGGCGAGCAGTTGCTGGAGCATTTGGCGGAGCAGCTGCCTGGGCGTTCGGCCACTGCATGTCGCGACCAACTACGGAAACTCGGGCATGGCGTCCCACAGTTCCTGCGACAAACCCTCAATGCAGCTAGAAGTGCTGCAAAACCAGCTGCTAAGCGCGACGAGGATGGCGCAGCTGTTGCACTCAAGATCAACCCTCCATCGTGGTCAACAGAGGAGGACTCTGCTCTGGAGCACCTGATGAGCCAGTGGTGCGCTAAGCAGTTCGCAAGCGCGCATGACTTCTACGACGAGGCTGTGAAGAGGCTGCCGGGACGCTCAGCCAGGGCGATAGAGATGCGCCTTCGCTATCATCACAAGATGACCAATCTGCCAAGCACGCGGTACAACAAGCCTGCTGATCAGCGTGCTGCACCAACGCAACCACCTGCACATGCTACCGCCGCCGCAGATGTCGCTGCGGCCGTCAAGGATGACATCTCGGATGACACTCCTCTTCCCGCTCAGCCTCAAGCCACCCTGCCGCCGCCGCCGCTGTGGATGATCCGCAACGCAGCATCTGGCAAGACAGCCGGTCCGTTCTTGATCTCAGTGCTGCGCCGCGGCGTGGCTGAGGGTCGAATCAGCGCCAAGGACATGCTGGCTTGGCGCCATGACGAGGACGAGAGCGCAGCCATCAGCCTTCAGGCAGCGTTGGACCTGCCGCGCATCCCGTCGCGCAGCCAGCAGACAAAACGCATGCGCACCTCATAGAAAGGCCCTCTAGATCCCGCCAACAAAAATGAACCCAGCGATGACAGCGACAGATGATGTACATGTAATCTGTCACCAGACGCGGATTCCTCTAGATCGCTCACCAAACTTGATCACTCAGTTGATAAGCATGTAGTGAAAGTAGATTCTATTTCATTTTCGTCGCGCCTTCATCTCGTAGTGCTAGGCGGCTGGAGGACTTACAGCTCTTTGGAAGCGAAGGCGTTGTAGGCGTCGAGCATGACGTGAAAAACTTTGTCCGCCACAAAGCGCTGCGTCGTGGTGCCGCCGCGCTGCTGCACTTTGTCTGGATGGATGTTGACCAGCACCTTCATCCACGCCTTCTTCACCTGCAGCGGCGCCACCAAATCCGGCAAGCTGATCGGCTTCCACGTATTGCCTTCCCAGAGCACGTCCTGCACAGTGGCCAAATACAGCCGGATGTTGCCCTTGCCTTTCTTCACCCACGCATCCAGCTTAGGCCCCATGGCATCGCTCACCACATGCCGCTCCTCAGCTTGCGCCGCAGCAACAGCGTCACGCGCCAACTTTTCACGCACTGCAGCCTCCACACGCGACCGGGCCTCCTCGTGGCGCCGACGACGTGCAATTTTGCGCTCCTCCGGCTCGTTCGGGTCTGCCGCACACGCCTCTTCTTCCTCGCGCTGCTGCTGCTTCGCCATGTCTGTGCCACACATAGCTGCAGCCACATCAGCTTCATTGACGTGGGCGCCAGCAGTCGCACTGGCAGCTGGGGCCTGCGCCTTGGTGTGCACGTGCGCTGCAAATCCACCAGGCTTGGACGGCTTCTGTGGCGAGCCGAACACGACATCATGGAGTGGGTCACTGCTGGACGCCATGCCAGTGCGCTTGGTCGTCTCAACAAACGATGCGAGGTCATCCAAGCTGCTTATGCTGCTCGCAGGCGTGTGATGGCTACCACCGCCGCCGCCACCGCCACCAGGCCGCTTGCCACCAGCAGTGTATTGAGGGCGCTGCGGTGACGTGAACATGTCGAACGGGTCTGCGGAATCACCATGCACTGCTGGTTGCTGCTCGTTGCTTCCTCCTCCAGACGGCACGCGCGTGTGGCGTGGTCGCGCGTCTTGCGATGGCGACGCCGGTTGTGCAGGTGCTGCTGCTGCTGCACCAGGAGGGGGCGTGGCTCGGCCCCCACTGTGCTTGTCACCAGACATCCAGTCATCCATCACGTCCCTGCTATTATGAGCAGCATGCTGCGCCGCGCCTCCTTTAGCACCCCCAGAAAAGAAATCGTCATTATCATAATCACTTGGCCTGCGCGTCAGCTTAGCTGCTGCTGCAGCCGCTGCCTCATTGAACGCACTTCCGGAAAAGAAATCATCCACCGGTGGCGGTGGTGCAGACGCCTCACCTGCCGCAGCAACATCTCGATGGCCATGTGATGACCGGGTGCTGTGCGGCGGTGATGGCGGATGGCGAGGCGGCATCTGCTCAGCAGGTAGCGATGTTGATTGCAAGCCAACTGCTCCAGTCGTCGCGCCGCTGCCGCCCGCGAAGAACGAGTCCAGGTCATCGGCTGCACCCGATGAGGATACACTCGCGTGGGAGCCGGTGCGCGTGATGGGAGACGCTAGTGGTGGTGGACCTGCTCTCACACTCTGCCCACCGAAATAGTCGTCTACAACTGCGCTCGAACCGCCTGCTGGCGTGTGCAATGCCTCCCCCGAGCGAGGGGTTGGCGTGCTCCGACTGCGTGGGTGTGTAGCGACAACGCGTACGGGTCAGAATAAAGTGCGCGCGGTCAGGTACAGGCGCCGAGGTGCCTCGTGTCCAAACCCGTGCGCCACACAGCAGGGCGCGTGCGGACAGGCGTCATGCGGTGTCATGGGACGCGGTGAAACCGCACCTGGGCGGCTGTGGTGGCACACGCGGCCCGTTGGGCGGTGCGAGGCCGGACAGGTCGTGGAGGAGGGAATCCAAGTCAGCCGAGACGCCGGACGGTGGCCGGGACGCAGCGGAGCTGCCGCCGGAGGGCCGGCCTACGTTTGCCAAGTCGTCGAGAGCAGAGCCCAGCGCCCCTCGTTGAGGCGCAGCCGGCCTTCCGGGGACTGCCTGTGCACCAGACTGAGTCGCTCCGCCCGCGTGCGTCGGTGTTGCGCCAGACGCTGCACCGTGGCTCGCCTCAGAGCGCTTCTTCAGCGCTGCAAGCGAGTTGTCGCGGCCGCTCGGCAGGCCCAGGGAGCTGAGGTCGATGTCGAGCGCGTCCTTGCGACTGAACATTGGCAGAGCACCTCGGTGAGTGCAGTGTACGCCAGAGGGCAGGTCGAATGACAGAGTCACGGGGACAGCATGGATACAGAGCGCAGCACGTGGGACCAAGCGCTTGGCGAAGAACTGGGGGCCTTCAGATGAGGACACGTGGCATCCACTGCCTCCGTCGCGGAGCGCGTGTGTCCGTGCTGCAGCTGCGCTCGGGGCTGATCGCAGAATGGTGCGCGCCCAGCCTGTCCTGTGCGCGCTGTCGTCAGTCAGCGCCCTTTGGTTATCACCTCACGCTTCTGCTGTCCGCCCACGCGTTGCTCGCTGCACAGGACGTGTCTCACTCCCTCCAGGTGGCTGGCACACGGCAGACGGGGGAGGATGTGCGGTCACAGAACGGTGCGTGGCGTCCTGTCTCTTGAGGCACTTGACACTCCCCAAGCTCCTGCACGCCTGCTCGGGGCCGCCTGCGCGACACGTCTCGTGCTTCGCGCGCATGGTTGCTCGTGTGACTTGCACACCTAGCTCCTGCTCAAAGTGTCGGCGAGCCCCTCCTTGCGCCCAACCCAAAGTCCTGATCCTCTGTGTCCTCACTCTTCAGTCAACGCCTGCGTTGCTGTGGCCAACATCGTGAAGAGCAGCCTCGGCCCGGTGGGTCTAGACAAGGCACGTGAAACCCCCACGGCTCGTGCACACGTCCGCTGCCTTTCTGGCCAGCTGCCCACGGCAAGGGTCTGAGAGGCGCAAAGCACTGACCCGGCGGCGGCTTGGCGACCAGATGCTTGTGGACGACGTGGGCGACGTGACAGTGACCAACGACGGGGCGACCATCCTGAAGCTGCTGGAGGTGGAGCACCCAGCCGCAAAGGCGCGTGCTCTCGATGTCAACCGACTGGACTCATCCTCTGTTGACTTTCTTCTGACGCGCCTTCCCCGACAGATCCTGGTGGAGCTGGCGGAGCTTCAGGACGCAGAGGTGGGTGACGGCACCACGAGCGTGGTCATTATCGCCGCGGAGCTGCTCAAGCGGGCGGGGGGCTTGGTGCGCGACAAGATCCACCCGACAACCATAATCAGCGGCTACCGTCAGGCGATGCGCCAGGCGTGCACGTTTCTGGACCAGAACATGGCTATCCCTGTGGCCAGTCTGGGGCCGGACACGCTGCTGAACGCGGCGCGCACGTCGCTGAGCAGCAAGATTGTGGGAGTGGAGTCTGATTTCTTCAGCCGCATGGTGGTGGAGGCCATCACCGCCGTGAAGACGTACAATGATGTCGGCGACGCGGTGTACCCGGTGAAGGCCATCAACATTCTCAAGGCACACGGACGCAGTGCGAAGGAGTCTCGCCTGCTGGATGGGTATGCGCTCAACATGGGCGTTTCCGCACAAGGCATGATCCGCCGCGTCACAGGCGCACGAATCGCGTGTCTGGACGTCAACTTGCAGAAATCGAAGATGGCGCTGGGCGTGCAGGTCCTGGTGACTGACCCCAAGGAGTTGGAGCGCATCCGGAGCCGTGAGAGCGACGCCACCAAGGAACGCATCCAGCTCCTCCTTGCTGCTGGCGCCAATGTCGTGCTCACCACCAAAGGCATCGACGACATGGCACTCAAATACTTCGTCGAGGCGGGAGCCATGGCATGCCGCCGGGTGCCAAAGGACGACCTCCGCCGCGTGGCCAAAGCCACCGGCGCGACAGTCATCACCACATTCGGTGATATGGAGGGGAACGAATCGTTCGACCCGGCGTACCTAGGCACCGCGGTCGAGGTGCGGGAGGAACGGGTGTGCGACGACGACATGGTCCTTATCCAAGGCACCGGCAATACGTCATCCAAGACGCTCCTCCTGCGTGGCGCCAACGACTACCTGCTCGATGAGATGGAGCGCAGCCTGCATGACGCGCTGTGCGTCGTGAAACGCGTTCTTGAATCGGGCTCCGTGGTGCCTGGTGGTGGCGCCTGCGAGGCGGCGCTCAGCGTGCATCTGGAGAGGATTTCGACGACGATGGGATCACGGGAGGCGGTAGCTGTTAGCGAGTTCGGGGACGCGCTTTTAGTCATCCCGAAGACTCTGGCCAACAACGCCGCCAAGGATGCCACCGAGTTAGTGGCAAAGCTTCGGGCAGCTCACGCGCTGGCACAGCAGAAGGCGGTGACGCCTCGCGAGGGGCCGGTGTGTGCTATGGGCCTGGACTTGGTGGAGGGGGCGGTGCGTGACAACGTCGCAGCAGGGGTGCTTGAGCCAGCGATGAGCAAATCTAAAATCCTGCAGTTCGCCACGGAAGCCGCCATCACGGTGCTCCGCATCGATGACTTGATTCGGCTCGAGCCGGAAGGGCAAGGGGAATAGAGGGCGAGGACAAGACAAAAGTGACTTGTTCGGCTACTGAACTCAACGGCGATAGGTCAAAGTTTCTCAAAGTCATAGTCCAAACGCGCGCAAGTCAAAGAGACGCGGTCAGCGCCACGCTCTTCAAAAGAAGCTCCTGCACCTGCTCCCTGAGCTGGTCGTTGCCCAGGCCGGAGGTGACGCTGACGCGAAGCGCGCCAGCATGCACCTGGTCTGGCAACACGGCAACATCATCAGCAAATGCGGCTTGCCCTCCTTGAACAAGATCCCACTTGGACAACACATCCAACCAAGGCTTGTCAGGAAACCGGGTGCGCAGCTCCGAGCGAATGGTCAGCTGGTCTGCCAGTGACACGCCACATCCGCCGCTCGCATCCAGGACAAACATGACGCCGCAGGGCAGGAAGGCAAGCACAGCGAGAGTGAGGCGCTCCATGCGATTGCGAGCTTCGTCAGGGCGAAGTAAGACGCCAGGCGTGTCTGTGAGCACCGCGCGGTACGTGCCATCGGCGCTGATGACATGACCCATGGCAACACCACGCGTGGTGAACGGGTAGTTTGCAACGATGGGTGTGCCCGAGGAAAGGAGTCGGATGAGAGAAGACTTGCCGACGTTTGGAGCCCCAACAAGCGCGACTGTGGGGCTGCGTAGCTCCGCCACCGGTAGTGAGCGCAATGCCTTGGCGTGTTTTTTGAGTGCATCTACTGCGGAGCCGCCCCGTCGGAAGAGAGATTCCAGCTCTGCGTGGGAGGTCACAGGCGCGTGGGCAACAGCACCACCCAGGCGCATCGAGCGCACATGGAAGACACATGCACGCACCTGCAAACCCCGTCTTGCGTCGTGACTCCGCGTCCAAGGCGGTGAGCGACCGATTCGCATACCTGCGTGCAAATGCGAGATGAGAAGGCCGTCAGCTCAATGTGTGTGGGCGCCCATCAAGTAATGCTGATTCCGCGACGCACCCAGCATGTCCCTTCCCTAATTCCAGGATGCCTTTCCTAAGAGCATCCACCTTCAAGAGGGTACGCTCGTAGTCCGACGTCCCTACTGTCAGGTCCAGCAACGCGCGCTCAAATGGATGCAAACGCGCCGGAGACGGAAAGCCGGAGACATAGACGCCCAGAGGTCCGGCCAGTGCTTTTGTCAGCGCGTCCAGCTGCTGCGCAGACCGCTTGCGGCTCTTTGCAGCTTCCGACGCCTCCGGTGCCATGTTCGGCGTCGCTGTCAGTCGCGACGCTCGTTTCAACGCACTCACGAGCGTCTCTTCTGCAGGCGCGACCTGAAGAAGGCGTGCGTAAGGAGCGTGTGAGGCCAGAGCAGGCGCGGGTGGCCGCCACATTGGCTGCGTGCACCGGCTGCGCGTTTCGACGCACCAGCGGCACTTTGTTCAGTACGCCCGTGTCTGTACCGCGACGTTCAGTCTGTGTGTCTGCGCTCGCAGGCGGCGATTCCGGCTCTGTACTGGCAACATTGCTCACTGGGTTCATGCCACCGCCTGAAGCTGGAACGCCACCTCCATGATTTGACCTTTGCAGCGTACGTGATGCGCATGCGTGACGGAAGTGCACTCTTGGAGTATGTGCAGACTGGGAGCGTTGGGGCAGAGACAGAAGTGCAAGAGACACAATGTGCGCTGCCCGGGCAGGGAGATGCATGCACGGCAGCCTGCAGTGCAACAGAAAGAGAGATGGGTCTGGCGAACGCGTCTCGTATGTGCGAGACTGCAGTCAACCGGGTCGGGGTAAGTTACCCAGTAAATTGGTGGGGGCCCCAACGGCCAAGTTGCAGACTTCACCAATTCATTCAAAGTAGCACACTTCACGCTTGCTGCGGTGACGGCGAGGTCACCACAAGCAGGAAGTCTTCGGGACCCAGGCTTCGGGCGACGCCCCTGTCATCAGCCACTGCCACGGTATCACTGCCTGCCAGGCGCCACCCCATCAGCACGTCTCCCGCTGAGCGCACCGCCTTCGCAAGGCGCCAGCCGGAGACTCCCTTGCCACTAGGCATGTAGGAGCTCGCTGGACGCAGTGCGAGAGCAGAACCACCACGCGCATTGAGCAACGCGTCCGCCGCCAAGCTGACGCTACTACTAGCGACATCCGCAGCGATGGCGGCAGCGCCGAGACGGTGCAGGTCGATGATGTCCAGCTGTAATGCGTCTCTGCCAGCGCACTGTGCCAAACGCTGCGCGACGTCGGCTGCTTCGTGTCCGCCCACAGTGAGCACAACATGCATGGGAGACAGGCCAGTATCGCCGCGCTGTAGTCTTGTGGCAGCAATGTCTTGGAGCGTCAGCAGCGCAGCGAGCGTGGTTACATGCGTTGCACCACTGTTTGCTCCCGGCGGGGCAAGCAATAGCACGTGGTCCGCGGTGGCTGCGCCAGCGCGAACGAGGTCCGCACGCTTCGCAGCATCGCCGGTGACGACTGTGAATCGGCATTTTGCAGTTGTCCACTTGCTGACATCGCTGCGAGAGAGCGAACTGCTGAGGACAGTCACCGTGCTGCCTGCACCCATGCCGCCTTGCTCAGACAGACTGCGCAGCAGGTCCTCAGCCATGCCAGTGCGCTCCAAGCCGGCGATGAGGACATTGCTGGCGGCAGGCGCGAACGTGTGCACGCCATCACTGACAGTCGGCTTCCCACTGGATGTGGCCATCGAAGGCGGGAACCACGTGCGGGACGAAGCGTCGCCTGTGGAGCGTGCGTACACCACCAAAAGATCACCCTTCTGCAGAACATCGCTGTCTGGAGGCGCCAGGCGAACGCTGTACTGTGCTGCCGATCGAATGTAGCCCGCCACCGGTGATGAGTACAGCGGCCAGACAGAGCCAAAGGACTTGCCGACCAAGCTGCGGGGCAAAGGTACGCAGTGCAGGCCACCTACATCACCGCCGGCTGCGAGGCCATCGCTGTAGACAGCTGTCAAACCAGGATGGGTAACGCAAGCAGCAAGTGTGCGCGCCAAACTGCTTCGTGCATCAACTGCCGTGGTCCGCTTCGCAAGCTGCGCGCCTGCGCCGCCAGCTCTTGTGCGCGCAGCGAGTGCGGCGCCGAGATAATCTTCAGACGGGGACCCCATGTTTTCGACGGTGATCCGTGGCGGCTGCACGCCACGGACAGTGGATAGACCCATGACTGCCAGTGCCTTGGTGGCATCTTCCGCTGCCGCCGTTGGAGAGCCCACCTCCGCATTATCAGGCTGGAGCACGATGACGTGAGATGCGGCGCCAGCACACACAGCGCCCAAGTCCGCTCCACTGATCGTGCTGCCCTGGCGGACAATCACTCGCGGCCGATGACGGTCCTCAACATGGCCTGCGAGCGCTGCTGACACGTCAGCCATGACTTGGTCCTGCGGCAGTTGAGAAAGAATGACGATGGCTGGGCCACGACCGGCCCCGTTGCGCTGGCTGGCAGCCACGAGCTGGCGCATGAGTGCACCCGCAGAAGCGTTCCAGCCCAGGATGAGTGTGTGCCCCGCCTCAGCGAGAGGGCCATTCGTGGAGGTCACCGCGGCCGCGCTTGCGCTGATGAAGTCTCCCACGAGGCCGATGAGCACTGCGAACGTCAGCGAGCCGAGGACGAACAGCACATTGGCTGTCACCTTGGACGCGGCATTCGGGCCGTCATTCACCTCCGAGCCTGGGGTATTGTTCAGGATGCTGTACGCCTTGATTGCGGCATGGGGGAGGGATACCCCCGAGACGGCGCTGTACAGGGCACCGCCAGCCAGGACGGTAGCCACAGCGAATGATGTGAAGAGCGCAGCTCGAGACGTTGGCGATGCAAAGGCTTTCTGGATGGCGTAAGAAAGCTGCCGGCTCAGGCCAGGGCCGGGGACATCAGGAAGCAATGGCACCCGGGGCCTGGACGCCACCTTGCGCGCAACAGCCGGTGAGCTGCCAGTACTCGTTGGTGGCGATGTGGCAGGCTTAGCTGGTGCAGGTGCAGGTGCAGGCGCTGGTTTCGGCGATGGCGCTGCCGATGTCTTTGGTGGCACTGGAGTCACCGATTTTGGTGCTTTCACCGGGGCTTTCGCCGGCGATGCCACAGGCGCAGCGGTCACCACAGGCGGCGCTGCAACCGGCACGACAGGAGCAGTGGCAGGCGCCTTCTTCACCTCCTTCACTGCCGCCGATGGCGATGCCTTCACCGCCACCGGCGTCACGGAAGCGGAAGATTTCACCACCTTTGCCTGTGGGACTGGCGAAGTAGGCGCGGGCTTTGGAGCTGCTGCTGGTTTCGCCGCCTCCGTGTTCAAGACCGGCGCGGCGGCGGGCTTGACAGCAGGCGCTTTCTGCGTCGTCTTGACTGCTGTAGCAGCTGCTTTGGCGGTGCTTGCACTCACGGGGCGCTCCTTCCGCCCGCCACTGAGGAGCATCGCGGTGCCTGTCAATGCGGCAAGCAGGAGGCCACCTGCCATCAAGCCTCCCGCAAGCGCCGTCGTCGGGTCGTCGTGCGCAACTTTCCGCAACTTTAGCACAAGCTCGGACTGTGCCAGCGTCTCAGCGCGGCTCCGGGCCTCCGTCAGAAGGCTTTGTACCCTGCTGGCAGTTGCAACCCTTGCGCGTTGTACTGCGAGCGCAACGTCCTGCACAGCTCCACCAGCAGGCGTGCCGTTCACCGCAATATCAGCATCGATGTTCTTGCCCCGGACAGCAGCCAGGCTCGCGCGCAAGCTGCGTAATGCCGACTCTGCGGCCGCAAGCTTGCTAGAAGCACCTGCACTTCCCTGCAGCCGGCTCTCGCTCTCGTCCAGCGGCAACACTGACGCGCCTCCTGCGACCAGCCGGCTCTCGCTCTCATCCAGCGCTCTCTTGGTGGACAGCAGGATCATGCGCGCATCTCGCAATGCACGCTCCGCATCAGCTGCTGCGGAGTCGAAAGGAGACTGGATGTCGGGCCTGCGCACTCCAGGTCCCTTGTCACTCGAGGCCGCTGCACGCACAGCGACGCGGCGCACTCGCTGGCTGCCACGAGCGGGCAGAAGCGGGCGGAGTGTCTTCAGGGGCAGGGCAGAAGGTTGCAGTGCCATATTGCTCAAGAGCTCCGTATGGAAAATCGACCCACACGGCTCGGCGTGAGTGCCGCCCCGACACACGGCTCAGCGTGAGTGCCGCCGGCAGAGAGAGAGACTGCGTCTGCCACGTGGCTAGTCCAGTGGATCGCACTCCCTCCTCGCGGAAGCAACGGTGCGTGGTTTGTGTACCTCCCGTGACACGCGTATACGCGTCGCAGCAGCGCGCAGCTCCAGCAGGGTCTGCAGGCGGCCAGGGCCTTCGCAACTAAGCTGGGGTGTTCGCCCACATGTGGCGCCGCAGTACAGCACACACGAAGCCGACTTGCCCGAGCCTGCCGGGCACGGCAACCAGCAGCGAGCGTTATCAGAGTGTCCAGCAACGCGAGTCTGACGCGTGTGTTGCCCGTGGCGTGATCTCAGGCTTTTGCATTGCATTCATAGTCAGCTCCGCGGTGACTGCACCCGCTCGCCCCTGCAGCGCGCCGGTCGAGAGTCGGCCCTGTGTTCATGCCCATTCACGTGGTCGTAGGCGCATTCGACGCGCTTCTAGCTGCTGTACACGAGCTGTTCCCGCACACAATTGGCGTCGTCGCCGGCTTGTTTGGCGCAAGTGCAGTAGCTGTGGGCGTCGCAGAAGCGCAAAACAGCACCGCTGACCAGGCTGCCAATGTCGGTGGCGCTGGTCTAGGCTTTATGGACGAGCAGCGGCTGAAGGACAAGGAGGCGAGAGAGGACGCCCAGATTGAAGCAGACCGTAAGAAAGCTCAGGCTAAGCTCGAGTCTGGGCCGGGGCTTCTTGACCCGACGAACAAGAGCATCACGGACGTGCTCCACGACCTCGCCGGAACCCGTTGAGAGTTGAGCGCAGCGCAATGGCAGTTTCGGGAGAACGCTTCACCCTCAATCTGGCACAGACTGGCAGGCGCGGCACCGTGACGTGCGCGACAGCGCGTTGCAACATACACGTGAAGCGAGCGGCAACAGCGCGCGCGCCTCGCACCGCAGTCCTGTGCATGAGCGCAGCCACTGAGTCCCAACTTGCGGGTGGCCCACCGCCGGGATTCGACGCGGTTGCAGCCACCGCAGAAGACAGCGCTGGTCTTGCTCTCGCATATCCGCAGCTGGCGCGCCTAGTGGCTGATGGGATCGTGCTGGCATTGCACCGGCCTCAAGATTACGCCGAGCGGCGATCTGACGGATACGTCGAGCCACGCCTTGTAGTGCTTGTGGGCGTAGCACATTTAAGCACGCGCAGTTCTGATGATGTGGTGAGCGTCATCAACACGTTGAGACCGAAATGTGTTTGTGTTGAGCTCTGCCGGAGCCGAACGGGGCAGCTGTATGACAACACTGGCTCAACAGACGCCTCTCCACTCGCACTCACCGGTGATGGGTCGGCTAGCCAAGGCCTGTTGCCTGCACTGCAGCGAGCACTGCGCCTTGGCGGTGGCGGTGCGTTGCTCTTGCGCGCACTTCTAGCCTGGACTGCGCAGCGAGCTACTTCGGCGTCACGCACCGGAGCACCGACACCACCTGTGTTTGGCGCTGAGTTTGCAGCTGCTCGACGCGCGTCGGATGATGTTGGTGCGACTCTTGTGCTGGGAGACCGCCCCATTGAGATCACACTTCAAAGAGCGCTGGATGCAACTACTCTTGGTGATCGTCTTCGTGCAGCACAGCTCCTTGTGTCCGCCTCGAATTGGAGCAGCAAAGTGGAAGGCATTGCGGCAACAGACCTGGACAGCTATCTCACAGACACACCTGCTGTGGACGCTCTCCTGCAGCGCTTCACCACCGCATTTCCACAGCTTGCAACTGCGCTGGTGCATGAGCGCGACGCATACTTGGCCTGGAGTCTGTGCCGCAGCAAGGCTGTCAACGGAGCCGACATCGTGGTTGGTGTGGTCGGCAAGGCGCATGTGAGGGGCATTGTGTGGGCCATGCAGCCGCAGCTGCGTGACCAGCTGCGGTTTGACACGCTCACAGGGCGCGGCGATGCGCGGCAGCAAAAACAGTCGCTGTGGCAGCGCCTGGCGCTTGATACTGCCTTCTGGGGAGGCTTGTGGCTCGTGTGGCAAGCAGCCACGGGCAATGGATGAAGACATTCAATCAATAAGTGCCACTTTTGCGAGTCCGTCTGTCACGCGCTTCGCTAGATGCGTCCGCCAAAGCTGCCAGAAATCCTTGCGTGTCTCCGGAATGTCAAGCATGGACCGCAGCTTCACATCCCGCGAGCAATCGATGAGAATCAGCGAGACTCGATCAAGGTGCAGCGCATCAATAGCAAGCAACTTGTCTAGTCGCGCCGGCGTTCCAACGCCAAAAGCGATCCGCGCATTGCTCAGCAACTGCACATGCTCCTCCAGCTTCATGTGCTTGCTGAACAGCTTCGGGATCTGACATCCCCGCCGGAAATCAGGCAGCGCCTTGATGATCTCGATGACGCGCTGAGCAAATGAAAAGGGTCGGTTGAGTCATATGCGTGTTGCTCACCACAGTTGCCACACGCACCAGCGCCGCTCCGGCTATGATGAGCACGACTGGTGAGCCAGTCGGCACGTCATGAGGCGCCCGTGCAAGCGTGTCTTTCCACTTCGGCGTTGCGGTCTTGAGCTTGGCCTCCAACGACGGCTGCTTGGGGGAGAACGCAAGCACGCACTCCGACTTAAACGCCTCCTCCTCTATGAAACTGGCGGCTCCGCACTCTGCAACGTAAGAAGCCAACAGGGCGGCGGCTTGCTCGTCAGAAGAAAGAGCCGCCAGGCGAGGCCTCGCAGCAGCTGCTTTCGCCGGTTTGGCGGCACTCACACGCGGTGCTGGCGCATCAGCTGTTTCTGCATTCTCGTGGTGCCTGCTTTTCTTTGCTCGTGGCTTCTGTTTTTCCAGCGTTTCAGGAAGTGTTGCTGCGTCTTGCTGCCTGTCTTTCCGCTTCTTCTGCACCTTGCGCGGCGGCGCATCGCCATCCATACGCGCACGACAAGACGATGAAATGCTCTGTGTTTGTATCAGGGGGTTTTGGCGAGGGGCGCCCGAAATGTCATCAAGTGAGTGTCTCTCCCTATCGCGCACGCGCGCGCGTCATCTGCTGGCTGCGCGACGGGATGCGCGGCAGGTCCAACGCTGCCTGAAGGCTGATGGCGGCGCTCTCGCCTTCATACTGGCGCCAAGCCAGCATGTCCTTGGCGCTGATGCGGCCCTCAGCCACGCCGTGGCGCAGCACTGAGATCAGGAACGGACCCGATGTCTTGCCTGTGGCTGAGTTGCGGATCATCCACAGCGGCGGCGGCGGCAGCGTTGATTGAGGCTGTGCTGGAAGAGGAGCGTCATCCGAGATGTCACCCTTGACGACCGCAGCGACATCTGCGGCGGAAGCAGCATGTGCAGGTGGCAGTGCCCGAGCATTATGCTGATCAGCAGGCTTGTAATTCCGCGAACTTGGCGGATGAGTGATCTTGTGATGCCTGTGAAGGCGCGCCTCTATTGCCTGTGATGAACGCCGCGGCAGCCTCTTCGCAGCCTCGTCGTAGAACTCCTGCGCGCTTGCAAACTGCTTTTTGCGCAACTGGCTCATCAGGAGCTTCAGAACAGAATCTTCCTCCGGCAACCATAATGGAGGCTTGATCTTGAGTGCAACAGCTGCGCCATGCTCGTCGCGCTTAGCAGCTGCAAAAGCAGCACGTCGAGCTGCATTGACGACTTGCTGCAGGAGCTGTGGAACGCCATGCCCGAGTTTCCGTAGCTGGTCGCAACATGCATGAGCCGAACGCCCGGGCAGCCGCTCCGCCACATGCTCCAGCAATTTCTCGCCGCTGCCGAACTGCCCCGCGTTGCACTGACGATAGATGTCCATCAGGATGTCGCTCTCGGATTGAGACCATAGTGGTCCCCCGCCATGTTTGCCATCGCTGGGCACAGTAAGCTCCAGAATGCGCAGACGCGATTGTATCGCCTTGAATGAGCGCCCCGCGAGCTGCTTGACAGCCTCGTCGTAAAAACTTTGCGCGCCAGCAAACTGGTTCGCGTGCCATCGATCCACCAATCGCCTCAGAACAGAGTCCTTATCTAGTGACCAGGGGATACATGCGCGTGCACTTCCAGGCAGTGGCTCCCGGAACAATTTACTGCAGCGAGTATAGCACGCTTCTGGTGTGCGCTTGCCGCCCAGCGCATCTGACGCTGCTTGTGCAAATGCTGCGTGAGATGTTAGCTCGCCAGCGTCGTACTGCTTGCGGATCCGCAGCAGAATGGCGTCCTCTTCCACAGTCCAAGGAGGAAACAGTCGCTTCTGAGGCGCTGTTGCGGCGTCGCCCGCCTCGCCATACTTCATCTCGTCATCGTCGCAAGCAGCCCCGCCAGATAGAAGAGTCATCGCTGCTTCAGGTCCGCCAGGCAAAGTTTGCCGCTTGCGCTTGCCAGCTGCGAGCGGCTTGCGCACGGCTGCTGCTGCTGCTGAAAACATGGCGCAGTAGGTGTGGCCCGCAGCACACGACGGATTGCGGTCGCGTTTGCTTTCACAAATTGACTGGCGAGGAGTGCGTAATTGTCGTCGTGCAATCATCGTCATTCAGTACGCGAGCGCCTCAATCGTAGCCTCCTCATCTGTGCTCATCAACGTGTCGAATGCCTGCAGTAGCACATGTCAGTCAGTGGCGCGATGAGCGAGAGCCATCCACCGGCACATACTTTCTGTATCTCCATAAACTTCTTCGCCGCCGCTTCACGCTCAGGCCCCTCCGGATGCTTATCAGGATGCCATATAATCGCAAGCTACAGCAGAGTGCAAAGGTGTCAGACACAACTGCCTCGCCAAGAATGTGCCAACACAGCCGCACCTTTCTGAACGCCTTCCGCAAATCGTCCTTGCTGGTTCCTGGCGGCACGCCCAGCATGTGGTAATCAGGAGCATGCCGCAGCAAATACAGCCGCCGATTCGCCGCTTTCTTCTCCTTCTCCTTGTCGCGCTGCGACGCATGCGCATCTCTCCGCGCCTCCGCCGCCTCCGCGAAGAGTTCATCAATCATGCGCTTCGCAATCGCGCACGCCTCAATAGTGCCGTACAATGCGATTTGGGTCGTATCATCAGCGACAGCTGCCGCTGCTGCGAATGTTGTGGCCGCCGTCCGTTGAGGCTGTTGTCCTTTTGCGGACATTGCACCAGGTTTCTCTGCAGTAGTCAGCACGCCGCCGCCCGTGCTTGCGTGCTGCGGCGGTGGCGGCGCCGGTGGCGGCGCAGCAACTATTTTGTCATCTTCTAGCTGCTGTTGCTCCTCCATCGCGCTCAACCCAGCTGCTAGCTCCGCTGCCGCCGCGTTATCCATCAACAACGCCGGCTTGCCTCCGCGTCCTCCACCAGCACCGCCGCCATTTTCGAGGAGAAGTGCTGCCGCTGCTTGCTTTTCAGCGCGCTTCTTGGCCTGGACTTGAGCAATTGCCATCGCCTTGGCCGCCTTCTCAGCCACCTCCTTCGCTCTCCATTCAGCGTCTGTGCCGAACGCGCGACCAAGTGCCTCCTCTTTCTTCAGCACTTGCAGCCGAGCTTTAGATTTGCGTTGGATGAGCTTGATGTTCTCACCGCCAGCCCCGACAATCAGTTTCACCTTGTTCGTCGGTACAACAATCACCTCCGTCGGTTTCTCCTCCTCGCCATCATCATCAGCGAGCAGCTCCGCCAGCGCAGGATCAGCTAGCGGTGGTGGCGCAACTCCAAGCCTGGCTGCTTCAGCAAGCTCTGCTGCCCGCTTCAGCCGCGCCTCCGCCTTGGCTGCCGCCTCAGCAGCCGCTCGTTGAGCAACCTCGGGCATGATCTGGTCAGCCATGAATGCATCCAAAGGGTCCACCTCGTCGCCGTTAGCTTCACCGCCGTTGCCGTCTTCATCGTGGCAAGACACATCCTCCACTGCGCCTTCTTCGTCCTTTTCACGACCAGGTATCCACGATGGCACGTAGCTTGTGCGCTGTCCTATAGCCGGTGGAGGTGACGGCTCACGCTGCGCAGCTGCTGAAGGCACCTGCGGTGCAACGCCAACAACTGCTGGCGCCGGCGCTGCATTCGCCGGCGGCGCAGTCGCTCCGCCAGACGTAGGTGCACCCGTGCGTTGAGCAAGCAACCGAGCTGCTTCCAAGCGCCTCAGCCGCTTCGCTTCGGCCTCAGCTGCAGCTGCGCCAGCATCTGCTTTCGGCGCCTCTGGTTGACTTGCTGGAGCGCGCTCACGCTCACGTTTGTCCCGACTCCGGCTCCGACTCCGGCTGCGACTGTGTCCTCGACGGCGGTGGTGGTGGCCGCCGTCTCTGGCTCTCTCTCGACTGCGACTCCTACTGCGCCATCCCCGGTCGCGTCCCCTGTCACGACTGCGGCTCCGGGAGCGAGCCCCGCCACCCATGTCCCGGCAGTCAAGCACAACGTCCAGGCGAAGGCGGGCGCCAGTGCAGGGTATACGTTGCGTCACCGCACAACAAAAAGGCGCCGTCTCGCGAAAACAATTCTGCGTGCTTCATCATGGCGGAGGAACGTTCGCGCAGACTCGATGCCGTCATGGCGGAGGCGGCGGAGATAGATGCGGCTGCTGCTTCTTCGCCTTTGACAGGCACTCCAAACTTGCTGGTCAACCTGCGCGAAGCCCAAGCGCAGCACGGCCTCCGACACGGTGACTTCGCTCGCTACAGGTGCGCACTGGCGACACGTTGCAGTCGGGCCTTTACGCGCTCCGCACGTACTGACGACATGCTGTCAACAGGACGTACTGCTCGAACCGCCTCCACCGCCTTCATCGCGCGCTCGGCTTCACTCACGCTGGGGCTAAGGGCCGCTTCCAGCCTCGAACGTTGACTGCACTGGACGTGACTGACCCGCGGTGCGTCACAACAATACTCTTGTGTTCACGATGTGTCGGATCAACCCTATGGCAGTCGCGTTTGCGCGCTCGCTTCTTGATGTGTGACTAACACACAACACGTCGTCAATACAAACTGCGTCAGGCACTTGCTCATCCCGTTGGTCAACGCGGAGCGGGCGTGGGCGCACGCTCAAGAGCTCAAGGCGGCGGTCGCACAAGGCTGCCCGGAGGCTGCGCCGAAGCGCCACCACGCCATCAAACGCCTGTCGAAAGCAGCTGCATGGGCAGCGCAGCTAGCGCACTTGGCAGGTGAACGTGCTGACCCGCGCACAGCGCTTGAAGCTGAGGCATATAGCTCCTGGATGTCCGGCAGCGCGTTGCTGGAGCGTGAAACCGACTGGCCAGCTGCTGTCGCAGCGTTCTTGCGTGCCCAGACTGCGTATGAGCAGCTCGCGAAGGTGGGAGACGCGCAACAGACAGCAGCTGCACGTGCTCTTCTCACTGAGCTGGGCCCTGCACTTCGCTACTGCCGCTACAAAGGCGGCAGCGCATCCGCTGCTGCGTTGGACACGCTGCTGCACACTGGTAGTGGAGAGCGTGCTTCACCTCTGCTGGATGCTGGTCTTGCCGCTAAATTAGAGGCCGTGGCGGATGCCCAGCGCAGCTCATCTGATAACCGTGCTGGGGATACGATCACGCTGGAGGGCATCCAGCTAGGTGTGCCATCCAGCGCTGCTCGTGCGGCACTAGCAGCCGCGACTGCGGTGGATGCAGAGCTCACGCAGGTGGCGCGTAGCAACCAGGAGTCGCGGCTTGGGTTGTACGATAAATTGTTGATGGCACTTGCGGACGCATCCTCTGCTCTGCGCGGGGATGTTACTGCATGTGCTGGGGCAGCTGGCGCGACATCATCTCTGCGAGGTGTCGCGGCATCATTGGCGATCATGTCCTTGCGACGAACCATGGAGCGTGATGGTGTTCTTCTTGAGCAAGCTCTGGCCAAGTGGGCGCCACCTGCACAGGGGCAATCTACAGTGCAGACTGCCATGCCCCAGAGCAAGCGCGCACGCAAAGCAGCAGCTAGTGAAATCAATAAATCCGGTAGTGGCGGCAGTGGAGCTGCTCAGCCAGCAGGCCGCATCGCGGATGTCATCAAGCTGTATGACACGCTCATTTCTAGCGCCTCCGCGCTTGCTGACACTGCGCAGAGCCACGGGGGCGGATTCGCAGAGGCGTTTGGAGGTCCTTCTGCTGGTGAGGCTGCTTCTTCCGCGCTGGCAACTTCAGCGACAGGCGAGGAGGGCGTGTTCCGAGCACGGCGAGCGAGCGCACTGGCGCAATGGCACGCGCGTAGCGGCCGTTGGGCGGAGGCTGTCGCACTTCATGATCGCGCCATCGGCCATGCGACGACAGCCCTAAAATGTAGTGACCAGCTCGCGCGCAACTCCGCGCCAGCAGCGCTTAACCACGCGGCTCGAATCAAGGAGCTGGCGACCAACGCGCGTGATGATGCTCGTCGTGGCCGGGTGCTCGCCATCGTCGACGCCTCCGAGGCTGCCGATGCCACTGCTGCTGCAGAGTCGTCGAAGTTGACTCGCCGCGTTGCACTCGTCGCTCTGAATGACGGCGATGCTGTTGATGGCGATGACGTTGGACAGCAGTTGGACGGCGCAGGTGCTGCCGTTCCTGACGTTCCCGCGTCTCAGCGGTACATCCTGGACGCGTTGGATGTGTTCGAATCCGCCGTAACCGGGCTAGGCACATCATCGCCCGATGTGCGCATTTTCCCCATCCCACCGCCGATGGAAGCAGTGGCTGCGCGCCCGCTGTTCCTCGACACAGCGCTTCACGAGCTGCCTTTGCCAAGTGTGAAGCACCGCACGGGAGCGGCGTCTGGTGCACAGGGCGGTGCGGCGACGTCACGGTTGGGTCGGCTCACGGCGGGTGTGTCAAGCCTGCTGGGCGCGAGCCGCTGGATGGGCGGCGGCGCTGCTGAGTGAGGTACTGCACAGAAAAGCGTGCAGCAACGTGTTACGTCATCAACACGTGCACCCCCCTCGCCGTGTCTCTTGTTCCCGTACTGTGCATGCTACCAGACGGCAGTGATGGCGACAGCGATGCGGAACAGAGAGCCATGCGGAGACTCATGCCATGCTCAGACTCCGACGACTGCACCACTAGCGGCGATGATGACGACGGCGCTTACGACACTCACGCGTCGGTCGCTCAGGAGGCGTCACTCCTGGAGGTGACTGTCCGTCCTGGTGTGACGCTCCGCGTGAGTCATCACGCAGCGAAAGGCATCGGCCACCAACTGTGGCCAGCCGCGCACGTGGCTGCTCAGTACGCGCTGCTTCAATCTGCAGACTTGTGGCGTGGCGCACGTGTGCTTGAGCTCGGAGCAGGCTGTGGCTTGACGGGCTTGCTTGTCGCGTGTTTAGGAGCGCACGTCACGCTGAGTGACTTGCCCGACGTTGTTGACGGACCGCTCGCACAGAACGTGGCTGCAAACGAGCAGCTTGTTGCTCATTGCGGCGGTGGATCCATACGTGCTGCTCCTCTGGCCTGGGGCGACGCGAGACACATAGCTGACCTTGGTGACAACTGGGACGTCTTGCTGTGCTGCGACGTCGTCTACAGAAAGCATTTGTTCCAGCCGCTGGTGAACACACTCAGAGCGCTGGCAAAGCCTGACAAGACGCTGGTTGTGATTGCGCACCTGAAGAGATGGAGCTTCGAGGGCGACTTCTGGAAGTCGCTTGCGAGGCATTTCACGCCGCGACAAGAGGTGCATGTGCAGGCGCAACCAGAGGCGGGGCAGAGACGACCAGTGCGTGTATTCACCTGTCGATTGAAGTGAGCAGTCACCCGGTTGGTCCAGTCAATGTCCTCTAAGCCGCATGCTTGGCAATCAGCGCAGCTGCGCCGCTCTCCAGCTCAGCATGGAGTGTCACCTTGTCAAGCCACTCTCGAGGCACGCTGCCTGTGCGAGCAGCAAGCAGCGCGCTCACTACAGCTGAGCGAGACGCAGAGTCCCCACCCACCATCATGTTCGCACGGTTGGCAGCCACATAGTCGTCTCCATGCTGTGCAGCCACGGCAAGAGCGACAGTCCAGGAGCCAGGCAGACTGCATCCGAGCCCTTGCTCATTGCCAAGAGCACGCAAGTCCTTGCCCTTGCTGGCCAGCGCGGCGGCAATGCCTGGGCGCGCTTCCTCCGGAATCTCCTTCGCCTCAGCTGCCCACGCAAGCACCGATGGGATAGGCTCGCCAGTCGAAGCCACACGATGCAGGATGATGGCAAACGCGCGAGCGCAAGCCAGGGCCAGGGCATTGCTTTGGTGCACTTTGATGGCAGCCTCCGTCGCCGCCAGCCCCTCTTCAGAGACGCCGAAGCGAGCTGTAAGCACGGGCGTGCGTACGAGGGAGTGGGCCTGGTTGTTGGTCGCATCACCGCAGTTCGGTGGGCGTTGTCCAGCCTCGTAAGCGGTGATAAACGCCTTGCTCAGCCCATTCAGGCGTCCTCCCTCGCCGGGATAGGCGGTAAACGCGTCGAACGAGTCACGAGCGTAGGCTACGTCGTCAAGCTTGCCCTCCTTAACGAGACTCCGCATGAGCAGCAGCGCCTCGTGACCATACGGAGACAGTTTACCAGTCTCGTATGTGTAGAAAGGGTTCGCTGGCGGGCTAAGGAACTCCGGGCGCAAGTCGCCAAGTTGCAGCGGCGAAGGCACGGTCGACGGAGACTCCCAAGGTGCCTTGTTCTCGTCTCCCAGCGCTGCGAAGCCGCCGTCTAGCGCTGGCAGCATTGACTTCCCCTGTGCTACGGCGAGCACGTCGGCCTGTCTGTACACCCAATGAATGCCTCTACAAGGGAAAGGCAGCATGAGAGTTGGTGGTCAGCGCTGCCGCTTGTTTGCTGTGTGCGATAGCCTGTGTCAATGATCCACACGTACGTGCTAGCTGCATCTGCGGTGAAGGCTCCCAGCACAGCGGCACGCAGACGGTCGGCGGTGGCAGGCTGCATCGCTGTGACGCACAGCTGGGCAGAGGAACGAGTGACACGCGGGGGGCGGCTACGCAACGACGCGATGCGGCTGCGCGATGCGCAGCACAGGCTCCCGGAAAGGGCGTACATTGGTCTCACGCAATTTTTGGCGCAGGTTCCGATCGTTCCAGAGTTGCGCCCTCGCATAATATGCGACATATTATGTCATCATCCGCAGCGTCTTGGGTCAGTCATCGGCCCTGCTGCCCACGGCTTGCTCGCACGCGGAGACCCGCCGCCAGAGTAGCATGCTCCGTTTCTCCAGTCACCAGATCCTTTCACGTCTTGCCTGACGGCACCAAGTTGGAGGTGCTCCACGCTCACAATGCGAGAAACGTCTCGCGCCCACCGCTTCTGTTCATTCACGGCAGCTACCACGGCGCCTGGTGCTACGCGGAGCACTTCCTGCCTTTCTTCTCAGCGCTCGGCTACGACGCTGCTGCACTCTCTCTGCGTGGCCACGCTGGGAGTGACGCGCCTGCTGGGGACGCAGTCGCTTGCACACTGCGTAGTCACGCGGAAGACGTGCTCAGCGTTGCTGCTACATTGGGGAGGAGTCCTGTGCTCGTCGGGCACTCGTTTGGCGGGTTGGTTGTGCAACAGCTGCTTCAGAAGGATGTCAACATCGCCGGTGCAGCTCTTCTGTGTAGCGTGCCTCCAGAGGGCAACGGCGGCATTGCGAAGCGGATGATGTTCTCTAGGCCGGGTCAGGCGATGCGCGTGACTTATGCATTCATCAGCCGCGCATTCGAGACTGATGCAGCGCTATGCAGGGACACATTCTTCTCGCCTTCACTTCCCGAGGCGGAATTGAGGAGATTCCAGGCAGCTATCGCCCGCAATGGGAAGACCCGCCTGCTGGATCTGCGCCAGCTGAACAATGATTTGCCAGTGCCAAGACCAAAGAAGAAAGTGCCTGTGCTGGTCATCGGAGCGGAACTGGATGCAGTTGTTGACGCACAGGCGGTGGGAGACACAGCAGCCTGGGTTGGGGCGCAACCACCTGTTGTGATTGCTGGTTGCGGGCACGATGCAATGCTAGACGCGGCGTGGCGGGACACAGCAGACGCGCTTGCTGCGTGGCTAGACACCATCCCAACGCAACAATAATATCTACAGAGCAATTCATTCGCCCTTGTGATCGCCCTCGCCGTTCTTGGGGACGTGCGTGCCAGATGCAGCGGCAGAGGCGATGGCCAGCTCCTTCAAGTACAGGGCCTCCATCTCTTTGAGCTTCAACTCGCCCTTGCAGAGCGCAAACAGGGGCATCTGCAACGCAGCACTCCACGAGAAGGAGAGGTTCACAGGGAAGTTGCCCTTCAACTGGTTCATGACGGACAGCCGCGCAGACGCGTCCTCCAGGCTCTGGCCGCCAGACAGGAAATTGGCGCTGCGGATGGCAACTGGCATGCAGCGGCGGAACACGTCGATGTTCGCCTGCGCAATGTCCTTCACACTGTACTTGGTGGGGCATTTCTTCCCCGGGTTCACGATGTTGCTCTTCAGGATAGCACCCTCCATGAAGACACCGTGCTCCAGCATCGCCTTGTACAGCGTCGATTGAATCTTGACGTTGATGGCCACAGCAGCCTCCAAGCTGTGCGTGCCCGACATGCTCACATCTGGCTCAACAATGGGCAC
>Ga0164296_1001664_pt1 | contig 23069 bp, 20 predicted proteins | sample GEODES057metaG_FD_113533 | JGI IMG/M metagenome (GOLD analysis project Ga0164296, IMG submission 113533) | Dystrophic lake water microbial communities from Trout Bog Lake, Wisconsin, USA - GEODES057 metaG | ecosystem: Environmental > Aquatic > Freshwater > Lake | place: USA: Trout Bog Lake...
CAACACTCAAGAGTTTGTAGGGTTGCTGTTTCATGCTTTTGACTCGCTATAAATGTGGATGATCAGATTATCCGCCTGTCGTATACGGGAATCATAAATTTTTAATGCACCAGAGTAAAGAAAATTAAATGACTCAAAGGAGCCACTTGCCAGATCACGTCTAAACACAAATTCTGGCCCCCTCTGCACGTTAAGAGCCCAATAAACCATTAAATTAACCTTAAAGTATTCATAAAATCAACATATGATCATCTCATTTAAGAGAGAGCCTTTGGGATGAGACCTGTGTAGTTGGTCAATCTTTGTTGAGACCTAGGACACTTAAACGAAACCATCTGCCCAACACTTTTTATTAAAAAAGTTAAAATCTTTTTAGATTAATAAATTTTGAGACCATTTGTTCAGCAACTCCTTTGGGTTGGGGCTGAGGTGATACAAACCAGTAGCCAAAGATTGGGCTCATCCGTATCTTCTTTAGCAGCAATTTTGCTGTTGAATGTAGGTGCGAAACTTCTTATTTTTTAAGAGCAAACCATGACCGTCATTGCAGTGGCTAACATCAAAGGAGGCGTTGGCAAATCCACACTCGCTACCAACATAGCTGGCTACTTTGCCGCTCAAGGCCAAAGGGTGGCGCTAGGAGATATAGATAGACAACAATCCTCTCAACTTTGGTTAGGTTTGAGACCCACCAATTTATCCAAGATCGAGAGCTGGCCCATCAATTTCGATCACATCACTGCCGCTCCCAAGCACGTGACCCACGCTGTTATGGATACGCCTGCAGGCCTACACGGCTGGCGACTGAGAACGGTTTTGGAGATGAGTGATAAAGTTTTGATTCCCATCCAACCGAGTATTTTTGATATTTTTGCATCCCGCGAGTTTTTAAATCAACTCAAGAGCTATAAACAATTAAAAAATATATCTCTAGGAATCATTGGTATGCGGGTTGACGAGCGCACCATAGCTGCAGCCAAGCTCAAAGAATTCATGGATGCCCTCGATATTCCCGTGGTAGGCTTTATCAGAGACACTCAATACTATATCCAAATGGCAGCTCATGGCTTTTCACTCTTTGACATGAGCCCCCAAAGAGTTGAGCGAGATCTTCAGCAGTGGGAACCCATCACAAGATGGCTATCTGAGTGATTGTTCATAGATCGACGAACAATAAAAAGCACGCTGACTTTGAATGCTTCTTTGACCTTCAAACGCACTGAGCCAGTGTGTTCATGAGACGACCAAAGCGACTCAGACGAAGTATTCAAATACCAGAAATTCGACGAGCAAAATCCTCATCGGACAATATCGATAGCTCGGTGGCCTTGGCAGAATCAATCATCTTCAAGTTCACCATCATTCGAACCAAATGATCACGTGTTGCTTGGTCTTTACTCTCATCCATGGATTCTCCAAAGAGTAATACCATGAGAGTTTTACCCACGATATTCATCAAAATACCGAATAAGACCAAGCCCATCAACATGGTGGCACCTGCGATCACACGCCCCCAAAAAGTCACCGGGAACATGTCACCATAACCGGTGGTTGTTAGCGTCACAATACACCACCACATGGTGGTTGGAATAGAGTTAAAAAACCTTTTGTCTTCAGGAATCGGATTTTTGCTCACCGGATCCATCGGCATGAATTTTTCAGGCTCCTTCAATCCCGCAACATTCAAGGCAGGGTTGGCCTGCATTTTTGCGAACTCTTCATCCAACTGTTGTTGTCCATGGGACAAATTCTCAGCTGAATACAACTCACCCTCAACGTAGTACATGAGGGTGCTCGAGATCATCATCACCGAAAACAAGGCAATGAAATAAATTCTCAAATTGGTAACGATAGGATTGGAGGATCTCACTCCACTGGCCAATTGTTGCAATGCTGTCCTGGCCATCTTTAGAACTCGCAAGACTCGAATTACACGCAATAACCTAAAGACCTTGGCGCCTTGTAAAAAGCTTAAATTGAGTACCATCAATATGGTCGGCAAAATTGATACCAGATCCACCAAACCCCAAAAACTGAAGAAATACTTGACTCGATTAACCGCGAAATAGAGATTTGCCAAGTAGTCAATCGCAAAAAATGCAACAGCAGTAATTTCAACCCAATAAAAGAGGGTTTCATTTTGGCTGGCAAACGGCTCCACCGTCTCAAGAGCTAGGGTCAAGCAAGAGATAAAGATCCAAAAATTGATCAATGCTTGCCAACGGCTAAAGTAAGGATGGGTAGCTTCTGTGAACGTTTGCTTTAAAAACAAAGATCCTGCACGCTCATTGGGTGGGGAAGAAAAGCTATTCATACGTCCACAGTCATTGGATGGTTAAAGATAGCCCGCATTATATAGCTCGATCAATGACAGTTGATCAAGCCTATAAGCCCAATTCCAGTGAAAATCCCCCGAAGACTGCCTCAAATTATTTAAGAGTGGGTCATTATTTGGCCTTTATTTAGCCTACAAAATTGAGCACACAATTGGCCTAAGAAATGTCCACCTCTGGGAGCTCGAGTCCTTCATGCTTGACCACTTGGAGTAAAGACTGCTCAAACATGGAGCGACAAATGGAGGACACCTGGTGCAGTGACGCGTGCAATGCTTTGTCTTGGGGGCTTGCGCTTAGACAATGGAAACTGTATTGCTCAAAACTAGCGATTTGCTCAATAATTTGTGCCAAATGCTTGGGGCACTCACAAAGTAAGGGGTTGTCGATTTGAGCAAAATATGAAAGTGCATCATTAGAGAAAATTCTCTCTTTTACCGCATAGTTGCTGAGCGATGCTGTTTGCGGCTCTGAAGTGGTGACCAACAACTCCTTGACCCAAGCGAGCATTTCATCATTTGGTAATGTCTCCCTCTTGAACTCAATGTTCATCCCCCTCATGTCCTCAAGCTCTCTTGCCAGCGCATAGTGATAGAGCACCCCAATGCGGGCGTTGGGCAACAGTGCTCTGAGCGCTTGAAGTTGCTTGAGATTTTCACTTGAAGTGGAATTGAGTTTAATAAGGTAGGCATGGGGAACAACTCGGGGTGTCGGGTTATCGTGCTGCAGGCTTTCAAGCAACTGCGTGAGGCCGCTCTCATGCTGGAGCTCCAAGTTGATTTGCGCCAAACCAATGGAATACCGAAGTGAATTCATCCGCGCCAACAATCCCCCACCCACCAAACAAAGGGTCCTCACCTGAGCACCGCTCCAGACCTCTTGTGAGACTGCAACCTCTTTGGACTGAGGTGAGGTGAGGTGATGCGGGGATGCCCCCAATTGCTGGTGCTTGAAGGCCAATTCCTGGAGTTGCTCTAAGCTCAAACCCGCGATCAAACCAATGGAGTGACCCGCCTGATTAAGCCCCTTGATCAACGCCAGTTTTTTGACCTCCTGCTCACTGTACAAGCGTTGCCCACCTTGACTTATCGTGGGATTGACCACTTGATGTCGGGATTGCCATACCCGAAGCGTCGCCACTGCAATCCCCGTCATTTTGGCAACCGCTCCAATACGATATTGCCCCTCAGAGGAATTCATTAATTTCGAAACCATGTGTGCTTTCAATCAATTCAAAACCTGAACAGATTCTAATTGTATAGGTTTTGTTTAGATATTTTTGAATATTTCACACAAAAAACACAAATTAAGTATAGATTTATCAATTGTGTTTAGATAATAATATACATATTGAACTTAACAAACCATTAAATACCTATCATGTTATCCAAAAAATCAGTCAATGCTATCAATGCTTTGGTGTGGCTAGGGATACTGCAAGCCACAGGTCCTGTCAGTTTGCAAAAGATCAGTGACGCGATGGCTGTATCCATTTCGTGTCTTGAGCAAATTTTTTCTACGTTGAAGTCATACGAACTCATTGACTCTTACAAGGGACCAGGTGGTGGATATGTGACCCGCTCACCTTTGGCCAATATCTCTTTGTGGTCCATTGCTAAGCCGTTTGAACACGAAGCGACCTTGAATGAGAAAGTAACACTTGGGAACAAAGATCATCCAGAAAAACTCTCCGCTGAGTTGATCTTTGATCAATTCCAGCACGCCTCTGAAATTTTGTTGAACGAGGTGACACTTCAAGAGGCAGTGGACATGAGCCAATCCAACCCGATTACTCATGACTTTAAACCTGCTCTGCAATCGAATCGTTTCAAACTTAAACCTTTGCCAAGCAGCAGCTCACCAAGAGGCCCGAACTCAGTGTTCAGTTGGGCTCAGATGTAATGTTGACTGCTGGGTGTGAAGACACACACCCAAAGCTCCTCTCAATCGAGAGGGCTTAAAAAAACTAAACGACCCTGAAGTGATGGGTGCCATCTCTCCCCAACTGCTCTACCAAACCAAACTCCCAGTCGAGATATGCTTGCATAGCTTGGGCTGAGTTTTGAACACCTTCATAAGGTCTTTTGTAGCGATCAATCCTTGGGCTGGCCAAATAGGTTTCACCTTGCTGAAGTGAAAATCCCATATCAGCCCATGCCTGTGTGCCACCCACCAAAACGTATACCTCTACATTGGCCTTCACACAAGATCTCAATTCTTGCCAAGCGTAGCGCGCGCTCAAACCGTCCTCACTCGTTAAAACATAGCGGTTGGCTTTGTGAACACGATTAAAGTCTTGACTCATTTGTGAACGCAATATCCACCAAGCCCCTGGAATATGTCGCTTCACATAGTGCGCGCTTGTAGAAACATCCACGACCATTGCCAAATTGTTTCGTTGGCTCAACCATTGTTTCAGGACCTCTGGGGTCACTTCTGTACATTCGCCAATGGCCGCAGGTAAATTGAAGTAACGGGTATCTTTTCGAGTCAAGTCGCCCAAGCGAACATCCTTAATCACGTATACATCCCATGCCATCTGTGCCAGCCAAGAGGCACTCATCATGGCCCTCACACCATCCGTATCGTAGAGAACTATGCGCGCGCCCCGCACTGGCGCAAAATGATCTGTTTCCTGCACCAACTGCCCCCCAGGCGCATGAATTGCCTTGGGAAGGTGACCTTCCTCAAATTCTTGCAAACTGCGAACATCAAACAAATACGTGGTCCGAGATAGCTCTGCGCTCATCGTCTGAAACTCTTGCAAATCTATTCGTTGAACACCCGAACGAATCGCCAAGGCCAAGGCACTCATCTTGGCTTTGCTCAAATCCATTTCATTGACTGCACCATAAGTTCGGTCACACCCAGTCTCTAGTGCCTGACCCGCCAAAACCCATCCTATGGTTCCATTCTCGAGTGCACAAACAGGATTCGGTATACCGGCATTGAGCAAGGACTGGGCGCCAATAATGCTGCGTGTGCGTCCAGCACAATTGACCACAATTCGCGTGGTGACCCGCGGCGCAAGACTGCGAGCACGAAGCACCAACTCAGCTCCCGGCACACTCGTCGCCTTGGGGATAGACATGGTTTGGTATTCATCAAAGCGCCTAGCATCGAGCACCACCAAGTCGGCATTTTGATCAAGCCAAAATTTCAGTTGGGTGGCACTCACGTGAGGAGTATTTTTTTGGACCGCCACCAACTCACCAAAAGCTTTACTGGGTACATTAACGTCAATGAACATCTCCAAGCCAGCTTGTTGCCAAGCGCGCAAACCATTGTCCAAAAGAAATACCGCCTTGTAGCCCATTTGGAGCAATGTTTCTTGTACCCGAATAGATACTTCAACATCATCATGGTAAAGAACAATGGGGGTATATGGGCAAGGCAGTCGACGATAAGCATCCATCTCCACTCTTGAGATAGGCAGTTGGGCTGCAAACAAGGGATGGCCGCGCGCAAACGGATCCTCTTCACGCAAATCTATGAGCGCTATTTCTTGTCGCGCAAGTAAGCGCTCGCGCACCCAAAGTGCACTCTTGGAGAGTGGACCCGCCACAGAATTTGGAAGTCCCACCCTCTCGAGTGGGGCCTCATAAAACGAATTGATCTGGGGCCCAGAAGATATCTCAGACTGACCCCTTGAACCACTCAAATCAATCGGTGCAACAACTTGAGGAGATGCTTGAGGGGTTGCTTGAGAGGACGCTTGAGGGAATGTTCTAGGAGTTATTTGAGGGGTCGACTCCATACTGCTTGAAATCGACGGAAATACAGTTCGTGAGTTTGGGTCAACGAGGGATCCTTCTTGGCTCACTGAAGTCGTTGGCAAAGAAGGTGTTATGGCGGGTTCTGCTACCGGGGGCGCAAAATGGGGTGCTCTCTCCGTCTCGGACCTGGGTCGAATGGATAAACCCGAACCATTGGCAGAAAAGGCTGTTGGTGATTGGCGAAGACTTTGAGCAGTTGCCGAATTCAAAGCCGAATTAACCGAAGAGCTGGATTGGGCTTGAGGGCTAACGGGCTGACTTTGCGAAGGAATTGGACTGAAAGCCTCTGCTGGCAATGGAGTGGGTGAAGCGTTTATAGCGGATGCGAACAAAGGCGACAAACCCGATTGTGTCTCTTGGGTTATATTTTTTCCACTGGCAATCGATTTAGGGGCAAGGGAATTGACCTGATCAATTGCTTTTTTGGACATCCAAGACTTCACAGCACTTGCCGGTGTGGGAGCATTTGAAGAGCTACTCGTCACGTCCAAGTTGGTGCTGGAATTTAAAGACGCATCCTGAGTTGTAAGCGAGGTATTGACCCCTCGAACGGTACTCGTGGCTTGAGCAAGTGAGGGAGTCTGTGAGGTCTTGACAGCACTCGGTACATTACTGGAGACGGCACTATAACCAGAGACGAAGTCCTTCATCTGACCATCGAGTTGGTACACATGCCTTGAAATACGGCCGATGTTGCCTCCATACACATGGATGCTGATGGAACTTTGATCTTGAAATGCATTCCATACTTTGTGCACATCACCAAGCCTAGGTGAGATGACCTCAACATCTCCAGGTAACAAATCCAATTGCAACCCCGCCGGTACCCACCGCCCATCCGACATTCGCGAATAGGGTTGACACTTCTCAGACCCCACCAGCATTCCAATCAGCCCCCAAACGGTATGATCGTGAATAGGCGTGGACTGACCAGGTCCCCAAACAAAACTCACCACGCTAAAGCGCTCTTTGGGATCCAGGTACAACAAATACTGCTGGTAATGGATGGCATGGGGCTCACGCAAAGGCTGATCAAGCCAATCGTCTTGTTTGACTAAATCATGAAGTAGCTCTCGCCCCTGGCTTAACAAGGCTGCTTCTTTGGGTTGAGATTCAATGAGGCGTGTAAAACGTGCTACAAAATTCTCGAGTCTCTGCGTATTGATCTCTGGCATCCTGTGATTGAATAGAGGTGTTTTAGCTCAAAAGTGTCCTAATCTAGTCCGTCGCTCAAAAGCATATGGTCCAGACATCACACAGCGCTGCGAAGATGCCAAAGGGCCAAAAGACTCGGATTTTGAGCTGAGGCGTTCCCCGCTATTGTCACCGAAAATTCATCAACAGGCGCTTAAAGCTTAAAGTTCTCCGACCAAAAAAAAAGGCCTAAATAAGGGCCTATTTGAAGTAAATGAACGATTTAAGCTATGCACAGCTAAACGGCGTCGCTAGAGGTCGATGAAGATCGGAAAATCAAAAGCAGTCCAATACCCTCAATCTAGCTCTCAGATAACAGCATGCCTGCGTGTGAAGAGGTATCGAGTAGGGTTGAGCTGCATTTGGGCAACCAACCCGATGACCCTCGGCTCTTTAAGCCTTGATGGCTCTGAATCCAGAGTAAATTCTTGCAACGGGACGAGTTTTTTGTTCCGCTTCTTGAGCCATTTCAGCCCGAATGCGATCAAAGGTCTCTTTGATATTGGTTCGCTCTGAGCTTACGTAATGGCAGCCTCGTTCCATAACCGTGCGGGTGGATTGAGCTAAAAAGGATGACTTTTTCATGTGAATGCCTCTTATTGTCAATCTTTAACGCTCGAGGCTGTGAGCTGGTTTACAGACAGTTGACTTTTTTGCGATTTATTTTGAAGAGAAACTTAAACTCATGAAAAATTAATACTTTAAGACTCAAAATAGGACGTTTTTATTTTAAAAAGCTCAAAAAATCTAAATTAGCCGTCGAAAAATAAGCAATTCAGTCCCCTGCCACTCAAGACTTGGTAAAGCGCAGACCCTCAATGAGAACATCAATGCCGTGGCTGTACATCAACATGAGCCACTGGGTGCGCTTATAAACGCTCAATCGGTGCTCGACCCCACCCTTTAACGTGATGCAAATTTTGGAATATGACTGACCCAAGGGCAATTGCTCTAAGCCTGTCACCGAATCAATATTTGATTTCTCGATGAACAAAAAGTAAGCATGCCCCAAAAAAGAATACGATTTAAAGAAAAAACCATCATCCAGAAAATAAAACATTCCAAAAGAAATGATGAACAGACCTGATTTACTGGCGGGGCCGTAGGCGATGATATTTTTGGAGAGTATTTCTGTTGGAATGGGCTGGGTGATTGCACGGTGAAAAGCATGGGGGATGTACCAAGCAATAAACCAAGCCACAGCCAAAACCCCAGCAGTGATTTGATGATCTTGCCAAATCCACTCAGCCCCAACACCCAATAAAGTTGCCAAAACAAAATAAAAGATTCGTCGGTAAAAAAGATCGATGGAGATCAGAACGCTGTCATGCTTTAAGGTATTGATATAAACAGGAGCGATGTCAGAATCTGACAAATTGAAACCACAACCCTCACAAAAGAGGTGATCACTGGGGTTTAAGACACCACAAGACAAACAAGGTTTATCACTCATTGGGGTCTCGTTATTCTTCAGCTTTCTCGACTGACTTACCCACTGACTTTTCCATGGATTTCTGTGCTGGCTCGTGTTTGATGCTCCGAGTCTCCGTTACTTGGTGGGCACTATGGACAGTGAAATCGTCCTTAAAGGCGAGGTTATAAATCCCCATGCCGCCCAATAAAACGGTGAAACCGCAAAGTAAACCCGTTGCAAAAGTAATGATGGTATTTTTATCCAATTCAGGAGTGCCTAGCGGGTCACTTGGCGTGTCCGCTTGGGAGACCTTGGAGGAGGAAGACACTTTGAGCTTAAGGAGCTGATCAATCTTGCCAGACTGATTCAACAAGCTAGAGAGTTTTTCTTGATCCAATTTCACCTGGGTCTCAAAATCCAGCAAATTACTCTGTAAATCTGACTTGAGTGCTTGAAGTTTTTGCTCAAGCAATTGTCCAATCTCAGCAGTGACTACGTTGGACATGGCCTTGTTATTGTTGGACATGAGGGTGGAGATTTTCTCCACACTGGTGAGCGCTTGGGATTTGATGTGCTTGGCAATCAAGTCCACTGTTTGAGTCGACGTCTCAGGAGACGCGATCTGACCGACGCCTTGTAACGACGTCTCTAGGGCTTGAATTCGCTCTTGCGTGGTGCGATTGGCATCGATGTTTTGTTGCTTGATCTCGGTGATGTGATCGAGTAGTCGAGATTCAAAATTAATATTTTGAACCACATCTGTGGACTCAAACTGGGTCAATACCGATTTAAGGGTTTGCGCCAACTCCTCATTTTTGTGACTGAATTGATCCTGAACCAGCTCATAGACAGAGGCATTTTGATGATCAATATTTTGAATCACCGACTGGAAATTATTCATCAATTGCTGGTTATGAGACAGCAAAAGAGAATTGATCTTTTCAAACAAAAAATGTGTTTTATCGTCAACATCACTCAACAATGAGTCCATCTCTTCGGAGGGCTTGAAGTTGGGCGAGAAAAATTTCTCATTGATGCTTTGGGTGATGGCGTTGTACTTGTCGTTGATCTCATTGATGATCAACTCGTAATTGATTGTGGCTTGAAAGTTTTTGATACTCTCGAGCTGAAACGTGATGGATTTCAACTGCTCGGTATGAGCGTCAAGATACTTTTTGATCGCCGCTTGATTGGAGTAATTATTATTGAACTGGCTGTTGATCAAAGACTTCAAATCCTCGCTCGGGGGATTTGATCCTTGTGTCAATTCACCTCTTGGCTCTATGGATCCAGTAGAGGTCAGTGGAGTCGAAGTAGCACCAGTAATATTGAGACTGGCGGGGCTTACGAAACCAGAAGTACTGTTGGAGAGTCCACTTGGCATTGAAGAGCCATCATCCTCTAGGCCAGGATCTTGTTCCCTGGGGGTGGCACTGCGGCTGCTATGTTGAAAGTCTTTGCTTGATCCAAGGCCTTCCTTACGGGCAACCGACTGCTCACTAGAGGCGACACCCACAGTTTCAGTTTGACGAGTGGACTCTTGGTTGAGCTTAGCCTCTTTCTCAACGCCCGCAACGGGTTCAGTCTTTTTATCCAACGACTCCTGAGCAACCAATACCTGGTCTTCAGCGACGAGTGCTTTGAGCGTGAAGCCACATTTGCCGCAAAACTTGGCTTGAGCTGAATTGGACTTTCCGCATTTATCGCAGTTCATGATCTGACCTTTGACTAGTTGTTGGAATAGATAAAACAGGGTGCATAACCATCCACATTTTCTTTATTCTTTTCACAATCCTTGAGCGCAACTTCTTGGGCTAACTTGAGAGAGCTCTGAGCACCTGAATCAGCACAATATCCACTTTTACCATCGAAACTATAAGCAAAGGCATGAAACTGGTTAGGTTCGAGCTTTTGCAAATTGAATTGATTGAATAACAATTTGCAGCGCCCGATGATTCGAGGACGATACTTTTTCCCAAATTCCTCGCTCTTTTTATCCATCTCCTCAAGTTCATCTTGACCCTTGCTGTCGTGTTCTTTGTTATTAAGTTCTTTGCGTGTCACGCCAGCTGTCTCAGCCTCACGCTCAGCCACTTTGGATGACTCTTTGGGAGGATGATTTTCATGATTAGACTCATGATCTGTGGTTTGGTGCTCTTCTTGCTTTGTGCCCGCGAGTTTTGATCTTTCTTGCTCCTTCACATGATTCTCAGCCCCATCGGGCTGAGCCTCATGAACGCTTGTCTTGTCAGAATCTTTGACAGTTTCACTTCCTTTGGCCTTTTCTGACCCGCCTTCATCTTCCTTCGCCATAGGCTCATCTTGCACGGATTCACTCCCCGATGAACTCGCACCAAGACTATACATGTAGAGCCCCAAGCTCAACAGCATCAACACGCAGGCCAATACCAGCCCTAGGATTCTTTTGTTTTTAAACATGTTGACTCAAACCCATCAACCCTTTTTCTGTTGAATGACACCACGAACACTTGGTATTGACACACGCCTAGACAAGCAATTTTCAAACCAAGTCAGAAACACTTCCTCCTAACCTAGTGGTCAAGACCTGGTTTTTATCGACACAGAACAGACAAGCTAAAGTCAAGGACGATTAGCCGCCCTTAATTTAATTTAAAAGTATTAACTTCACGCAATGCAACGCATTTTAAAGTCGAGAATTTGATTAGGCAAGAGTGAGTAGCGGTTAACTTAGTACTAAAGAATCTATAATAAGACTTGTTGCATACAAGTCAAAGCATTGAGACGTTATCATTTGGCCTTTAATCTAGGCTCTAGCATGAATATGACACCAGAAAACCAACAATTGATTGAAGACTTGAGCATCGCCAATCGAATTTTGTACCTTGAAGGTGTTGTGGATGGGTTTGGCCACATCAGTGCAAGGGATGCCGTGGACCCATCTCGTTTTTGGATCGCAAAAAGTATGGCCCCTGCGTTGGTCACGCCTCAAGACATTTTGCAGTGCGATCTTGATGGTGTGGTGCATGACACGCTCAACAGAACTTGTTATGTGGAGCGCTTTATTCACAGTGAGATTTATCGCGCACGTCCCGATGTGAATGCTGTCGTTCATTCTCACTCCCCTTCAGTCATTCCATTTGGTGTCACCTCCCAACGCTTAAGACCGATCTGTCACATGAGCGGCTTCCTGGGTTCACAAACGCCAATCTTTGAAATCCGACAGGCCATTGGAGAGACTTCTGATTTACTCATCACCAGTCAAGCCCTGGGTCGTTCACTCGCTCAGTCATTGGGCTCTCACACAGTGGCATTGATGCGGGGTCACGGAAGCGTGGCCGTCGGTGTCAGTATCCCCCAAGTGGTTTACCGTGCGATCTATACCGAACTCAACGCGAAGCTTCAACTGGAGTCGATGAAGATCGGTAGCATTGAGTTTTTGACTGAAGGTGAAGCCCAAGCCACCGCGGTGATGAATGACCAACACCTCAAGCGCCCTTGGGAACTCTGGAAACAAAAAGCCCTACAAACACCCCAACATTTATAACCGACTCGCTCGGTCACACTCGAGCACAACGCTCCAAACTTACCTTCAAAAAACCTTCAGGAGTATTCATTGACTTCAACTCTACCCACACTAGACGTCTTGGTCGTTGGAGGCGGCAATGCCGCGCTTTGCGCAGCCCTTATGGCGCGTGAGGCTGGCTGCAGCGTACGAATCTTAGAATCTGCGCCCAAGCTTTGGCGTGGGGGTAATTCCACCCACACCAGAAACTTGCGTTGCATGCACGATGCACCCCAAGATGTGTTGGTCGACGCCTACCCCGAGGAGGAATTTTGGCAAGATTTGCTAAAGGTCACCGGAGGACTCACCAACGAAGAAATGGCACGTATTGCCATTCGTCACTCGGCGACTTGTAGACCCTGGATGTACAAACATGGCGTGCGCTTTCAGCCTTCCCTCTCGGGTGCGTTGCACACGGCTCGTACCAATGCATTTTTCATGGGGGGAGGTAAGGCGCTCATCAATGCTTACTTCAGAAGCGCTCAAGCGTTGGGCATTGCCATCGATTACGATTGCACTGTGGTCGATCTTGAGTTGAAAGATGGCCAATTCAAAGCTGCCAAAGCCATCCATCAACTCCCCGATGGCAGCCAGCGAGAGGAATGGATACAGGCCAAGAGTTGTGTGTTGGCCTGCGGGGGGTTTGAGTCGAACTTGGAAAAACTCAAAGCCGCTTGGGGTCAAAATGAATGGGGCGAATGGACAGCCGAGAATTTTCTCGTGCGTGGGACCCGATATAACCATGGCGTTTTGATCGATGTCTTGAGAGATTTGGGCGCTGACATGATTGGGGATGCGACCCAGGCTCACATGGTCGCTATTGATGCGCGCGCGCCCCTCTACGATGGCGGCATTTGCACTCGCATTGACTGTGTGTCTTTGGGCGTGGTGGTCAACAAATTTGCAAAACGCTTTTACGACGAGGGCGAGGACTTTTGGCCAAAACGATATGCCATTTGGGGACGGTTGGTGGCGTTGCAGCCAGGACAAATTGCATACTCCATCACCGATGCAAAAGCTGTGGGTCGTTTCATGCCGCCGGTGTTCGATGGAACGGTGTGTAACACCTTGGAAGAGTTAGCCCAAACTCTAGGACTTGACACCCAGACCTTCATGCAAACGCTTAATGAGTACAACCAAGCTTGCAAGGTGGGACACTTTGATCACACCTCCTTGGATGACTGTCACACCGAAGGCATCACCCCGGTCAAGAGCCACTGGGCCCTGCCCATTAATACACCCCCGTTTTACGCCTATCCCGTGAAACCAGGGATCACCTTCACCTATTTAGGCATGAAAACTGACAAAACAACGGCTGTCCATTTTTCCGGCCAACCCAGTCAAAACCTTTTTGTGGCTGGCGAGATGATGTCGGGTAACGTGCTGGGCAAGGGCTACACCGCAGGAGTGGGTATGACCATAGGTACTGCATTTGGTCGTATTGCAGGCACCTCTGCAGCCTTGAGCGTGAAGGCACAAACAGGCCAACAAGTTGATACCCACCCCTTATTGAAAGAAGAACATGCAAGTGCTTGATCAATTGGTTAAAGAGGCTCAAGACCTCTCCAGTCCCTCCTTGGTTTTGGCTGACAGCGAACGTGAGGTTGCCAGACAGCTCCAGATTTGCAATGCTTGTCGATACTGTGAGAGTTTTTGTGCCGTTTTTCCTGCCATGACTCGCCGTTTGAGTTTTGCTCAAAATGACATTCACTACATGGCCAATCTTTGCCACAACTGTGGAGCTTGCTTACATGCTTGCCAGTACGCTGAGCCCCATGATTTTGCAGTGAATATCCCTCGCTCCATGGCGCAAGTGAGAGTCAAAACATACGAAACTTATGCTTGGCCCTCCTTCATGGGGACGACCTATGCTAAAAATGGCCTTTGGGTGGCGTTGTGTTTATTTGTCAGTTTGGCTTTATTCATATCTCTGATCCTGCCCGCACCCACCACACAGGTGAGTAACTTTTATGGCCTCATGAGCCATGAAACCATGGTGTCATGGTTCGCCCCCGTGTTTCTCTTTGATGTGCTGGCACTTGGCATTGGTGTGTACCGATTCATGAGCAAAATCACGCCCGCAACCTCTGGCGCATCACTGACTACACCAGCAGCATTGGAGGCCACGCATAACATCATGAGCTTGAAGTATTTGGATGGTGGGCACCATGAGGGGTGTAACAACGAAGACGATGCCTTCACCCTTTGGCGCCAACGCATGCACCATTTCACGTTTTATGGCTTCTTGTTGTGTTTTGCATCGACCAGTTTGGCAACGCTTTACCATTACCTATTAGGCGAGCATGCGCCCTACGCAGGGGCAACTTTACCGAAGGTCTTGGGGGTGGTGGGCGGCATCAGCTTATTGATTGGCACCCTTGGCCTAGGATGGCTTAACTTAAAACGCCACCCATGGCATGGCGATTTAAAACAAAAACCCATGGACTTGGGCTTTATCGCGCTATTGGCCTTGTGTGCGAGCACAGGTTTACTGCTTTGGTTAAGCCATGGCAGCGCTTTTTTACCCGTCATGCTAGCGACACATTTGGCAAGCATCATGGCACTGTTTTTAACGCTACCTTACGGTAAATTTGCCCATGGCATTTATCGCAGTGCCGCATTGATTCGTTTTTCAGTTGAGAAGCGCCAACCCACTGGGCTGGTCCTCAAAGAAGACTAAAGCCCTCCCCAATTTATTCATGACCCTATCCATGACCTCAACCGTGCCGAGCAAGAGTTTCAACTCTCCTCACACATTACGGGCTTGGAGAAAGCTTGAAGACTTGGCCAAGCCTGGCAGCGTCGAGCACTTGCGTGTGCTCTTGAGTGACTCGGTTAGGTCTCAATCCATGAACGCCAAACTTCATGGATTGGAATTGGATTATTCGCATCAAAGGGTCACCTCTGAGGTCTTGACGGCCTTGGCTGAGTTGGCTCAAGAATGTCATTTATCCCAACAAATCCAAGCTCTTTTTGGTGGCGAGAGAGTAAATGTCACCGAAAATCGTGCAGCCCTTCATATGGCCCTTAGAGGCCAAGGCGTTGACAGCCCGCCGTGGGGGCAATCTATTCAGTTGCAAGTGAACACTGAGCTAGAGCGAGTTTGCGCATTCGTTGACCAATTCGAGTCTGGGCAATTAAGGGGCTATACAGATGAGCCTTTCACCGATGTTGTGAACTTGGGGATAGGCGGCTCAGCCCTGGGACCACTCACATGTGTTGAGGCGCTTGAAGGGGTCAATCCAAGCGCTCGGGCCAAGGTTCATTTCGTCTCCAACGTGGACGCTTGGAGTTTGTGGCAAACGCTCAAGGTCTTGAACCCTCGCACCACACTTTTTATCGTACAAAGTAAGACTTTCACCACTCAAGAGACTTCTCTTTTGGCGCAATCGGCCAAACGCTGGCTTTTGGACCAAGGTTGTTCTCAAGAATCATTGGCAAAGCACTTGGTGGCGGTGACTGCCCGGGCGGACTTGGCTCTGGCCCAAGGCTACTTGCCTGACCAAACGTTTCACTTTTGGGATTGGGTTGGAGGGCGCTATTCAGTTTGGTCCGCCATAGGTCTGCCTGTGGCCTTGGCCATTGGTCAAGTGAACTTTAAGAGACTACTTGCGGGTGCTCGCGCCATGGACGAACATTTTGCATCGACCCCCACCTTGCAAAACATCCCCATTGTGATGGCTTTGTTGGGGATATGGAATCGCAATTTCTTAGGGGCTCCTAGTCACCACATCGCCACTTACGCCTATCGCTTAAAGGGACTCACGCCCTATATACAGCAGCTCGATATGGAGTCCAACGGCAAAGGCACACACATCAACGGCAGTCCCGTTCAAGTCCAAACAGCGCCCATCGTTTGGGGTGGTCTTGGGATAGATGGGCAACACGCCTATTTTCAATTGATCCACCAAGGAGAACATTTACTCGCGGTGGATTTTATTGGTGTACGCCAAGACCCCACCTGTCCTTTGCCCTTGGCAGGGGAGCACATGCGGTGCTTGCATTTGAGCATGATCGCCCAAGCCCATGCCATGGCAGTGGGTCGTGATGAGTCACATACTCGCCAAGAGATGCAATCCCAAGGACTTAACACAGAAAAGATTGACGAGCTGGCTCCACACCGCTCATTCAAAGGCAACACCCCAAGCTCGAGCATTTGGTTGGAGGAGTTGGATGCATTTAGCCTGGGTATGCTCATGGCGCTTTATGAGCACAAAACCTTTGTCCAAGCCACCATCTGGGGTATCAATCCTTTTGACCAATGGGGTGTGGAGCTGGGTAAAACCATGGCTCAACAACTCTCCATGAGCCCGCAAAAATAAAGTATCTTTAAGGTGCGACTTGAGCACCTTCAATGTGATGCGCGGCCAGTGAGGCAGCCACTGCCCCTGATTTTTTCATCTCTTGAACAAAATCTGACAAATATTCTTGGGCCTTGATATCTCTAGACTTGGGTAAACCCATGGCTTGTTCAATGACCATGAATCGACCCGGCAAGAGCCTTAAATGTTCAAAACGTCGCAAATCGGCTTGCAACTGCTGGGTCACACCCGCGGCCACTTCAAAACCTTGAGTAACAAATAAATCAACGACAGTGGGAGACGTTGGTGCTCTCACGAGCAACGCTTTTTTAAGCTCACGTGTCAAAAATAAATCATAGGCTGAACCCTTACCAACCACCACACGGTTGTGCGATTGATCCACCTCATCATTGCTGTGCAGGGGGGAGTTGTCCCGCACCAAGTAACTTCCCTCAATAATGACATAGGGCTTGGTGAACTGAATGCCCTCTCCTCTTTTAGGATCGATGGCAAAAAAGCCCACATCAGCTTTATCGTCTTGGACAGCTTGAACTGATTGGCCAGCAGAATCGAACACCACCAAGTCCAGTTGCAAGTGAAGCTTATCGGCCAAAGCACGGGCCAAATCCACCGATACGCCGACTGGCAATTGTGTTACTGGATCTTTATTGGCCAAGATGGGGTTCCCCAAATTGATTGACGCACGCAACCTACCGTTCCCTTGGGGTGCCATCAAGTGCGCCATGTCCGTTTCTTTAATTTGTGCAAAGCCAAGATGAGCAACACAAAGGGGGACCCAAACCATACACAAACTGATGAATTTAGCGCGCATGACCACTCCGTATTGCTTAGGATTGAAAGGGAACAAGAAATATAGCCCCTCAGAGATCGATCAGTATAGGATTAACCCCCGATTGGGGAGGCGAGATTTTTGAGAATCAAATCAAAGCGTCAAGAATACACCATCCATGAGTAAACCTAGGGACAACTCGGTTTGTCCTGCAAGTGAAAGCGTATTAAGATGAATGGGTCGCGGAAACTGACGACTCGATCAACAATTCAAATCCATCCCCCTCATGAGTACTCTGAAATTAGACACCCAATTCAAATCTGTTCGCTCTGACGTCAGCCCCGAAGAGTGGCAAGCAAGAGTTGAACTTGCCGCTTGCTACCGGCTCATTGATTTGTATGGCATGTCAGACCTGATCTACAACCACATCACGTTGAAAATACCAGGTACTGAACACTTGTTGATCAATTTATATGGACTTCTATACAAAGAAATCACTGCCTCCAGCCTTGCCAAAATCGATATTGATGGCAACATTCTTTATAAGCCAGACACCGACTACGGCATCAATAAATCAGGCTATGTCATCCATGGTGCCATTCACCAGGCTCGAAGTGATGTCAACAGCGTCATTCACACCCACACGCGTGCTGGCATGGCGGTCTCGAGCATGGCGTGTGGCTTACTGCCCATGACTCAAACTTCCATGCGTTTTGTGGGACACATTGGCTATCATGATTTCCAAGGACCCGCAATTGATCTAAAGGAGCGTGAGAGCTTGGTCGCAGACTTGGGTGTCCACGACGCCATGATTCTTAGAAACCATGGGCTGCTCACCTGTGGAGCCACGGTGCAGCAAGCATTCAACACCATGTACCAACTGGAGTTGTCTTGTAGAGCGCAGGTCGATGTGATGGCCGCAAAAACAGAGTTGGTTCTACCCGGCCAAGATGTGCTTGAGAAAACAGCCCACTTGTACCAACCCGGAACTCGCAGACCTTACGGCGTGCTTGAATGGCCTTCTTTGATTCGCAGACTCGAAGCCGAAAGTGCTCAGAGCGCTTATCCTCGATACGACTCTTGAGAGTGACCTGATCTAGATTGGGCGCTCAGAGAAGGTGAGACTCTAAAAGGAGTCTTAACACCCTTTACAACCTTCTCGCCCAGGCGCAAAGGCTTGAAAGTCCCACCCACTGGGGCCAACAACTCGAGCTTAAAAATCGTACAAAGTCGCAGGATTGGTGACCAATATGTTTTGGAGCATCTCTGGCGATGTTGACCAACGATTCAAGCGATTCAAAGCCGCCCCATCGTCGATGGGGTTAAAGGGCTCACTTTGCTCGATATTGCGTGGTCCATTCATGTGACCACCCGGATGGGGCCAATCGCTACCCCAGACCATTCTTTTTGGATTACATTGGATAAGAGCTTGCGCCAAATGTGTTACGGCGTCACTGTCTGGCAAAGTAGAAATTCTGTGTGGCGCAGACAATTTGATCCAAACCTTACCATTTGCAATCATTTTAAAGAGCACCTTCAAATCAGGTTGATCAATTCCAAGCTCAGGGTTAATGAGGCCAAAATGATCGACCACAAATTCGGTCTCGTATTGATTAAAAACGCCCTCCAAGCGGGCAATCACATCGACTTGGGTAAAGAGTTGGATATGCCAGCCTAAATCTTGGATCATCTTGGCAGTCCAGTCGATTTGACTTTGGGCAATCGACAAATCGTGGATCCCCTCTGTTTGTAAGTTGATTCGTACGCCCCTCACCCCTAGGTCATGCATGCGTTTGAGCTCTGCCTTGGAGACGGCTTTATCAATCACCACAACACCACGGCCCCTACCCTTTAACGCTTGCAAAGCACGCAAAGTGCAAGAGTTGTCACTGCCGTAGGGTGAGGGGTGGACAATCACAACACGCTCAATCCCAAGACCGTCGTGCAAAGTCAACAAATCCGATAAAACGGCTTCCGGAGGGGTGTACTTCCGATTCTTTGATAGAGCGAATTCATCGTGGGGCCCAAAAACATGGGTATGACAATCACAGGCCCCTTGGGGCATGGTGAATTGAAGTCCGGTGTGCTCAACGCCTAAAACTGACAAGGTTGGGTTCATATGAATACCATTCAAATAGTGAATATCTTGTTATCCAAAGTATCCGAATTGTATGGGCAACTTGGGCATCTGAATCAACCCCAAAAAGAGCCTCGACTTTTCAGAGCCGTCCAATTCAATCATTGAAGTCAAGTTTTTTTTTGATCCCCGTTCATGGACCCAGTGGTCAGGGCTTGTTATGATGGCGGTCTTTGTTGATTTGAATCGAGTTTGAAGATGAAAATTGTAGTAATACCTGGTGATGGCATTGGCCCCGAGACCATGGCAGCCTGTGACGAAGTGATGAGGGCTGCGTCGGATCGTTTTGGTTTGGATTTGGAGCTCGAGCATGAAATAGCGGGTCACGAAAGCCTCAAAAAACGCGGTGCGACCGTCACTCAAGAGCTCTTAGATAAGGTCAAATCGCGCGATGGACTGATGCTTGGACCGATGTCAACCTATGACTTCAAAGATGAATCCAAAGGCGAGATTAATCCTTCGATGTTTTTCCGTAAAAAACTCGATCTTTTTGCCAACATTCGCCCCTCCAAGACTTACCCTGGTTTAGCCAAACGTGTTGCCAAGGACTTTGACTTGATTGTGGTTCGAGAAAACACAGAGGGCTTTTATGCCGATCGCAATGTGGAGTCTGGTGGTAGCGAAATGCTCATCACCCCCGATGTGGTTATTTCTTTGAGGCGTATCACAAGACTTTGTTGTGAACGCATTGCAAAAAGCGCTTTTGAGCTTGCCAAACACCGTAAAAAGCACGTGACCATCGTTCACAAAGCCAATGTGCTCAAGTTGGGTGACGGAATGTTTATTGATATTTGTCACGCCACAGCGAAGGACTACCCCGATGTGGTGGTTGATGACTTCATTGTGGATGCCATGATGGCTCATGTAGTGAGAGCGCCTGAACGCTTTGACGTCATCGTCACCACTAACATGTTTGGTGATATTTTGTCTGATCTCACCTCGGAGCTTTCTGGCAGCTTGGGGCTGGCGGGCACGTTGAATGCTGGCACCCAATACGCGATGGGCCAAGCAGCGCATGGCTCTGCCCCAGACATTGCAGGCCAAAATATTGCCAATCCGTTATCTCAAATCATCTCTGGCGCCATGCTACTTTCTTGGCATGGTCAAAAAACCGGCCAGCCCAAGTTCTTAGCGGCCGCTCAAGCCATCGAGGACTCGGCCTTGTACCTCATGCAAACCGGACAGGTTACGCCTGACGTGGGCGGGAATCTTAAAACAGACTCCACGGCCCAAGCGCTCGTTAAACACCTCTTAACCACTCAACACTGAAAGACACCCCAACATGCATCCCATTCCAAGCCATGTGGTTGACACCCATTGTCATGTCATCTCTAGCGACAACACCCTCTTTCCCATCACCACCCCCATGGGCGGTAAACAGTCCGATTGGTCAAAAGAGAGACCTGTGAGCGACACGGCCATGATCGCCGCCATGAAAACAGCAGGGGTCAGCAAATCCGTCTTGGTTCAAGCCTCCACATGCTACGGCCATGACAACCGCTATGTTGCTCACAGTGTTGCCCAACACCCTGAGGCCTTCTCAGGCGTTTTCTCTGTCGATCTGGTGAGCCCCCAATCGGTTGAACAAATCACACATTGGATGGGACAAGGCCTCTCGGGTGTGCGTGTCTTCATTGCAGGTCACACCGCTCAGGACCAAACGGTGCAGATCGACGACTCCAGAGCTGATGCGTTGTGGGAGTATGTATCATCACACCAAATTCCTATCTGTGTACAACTTCGCTCATTTGGCCTCGCAGCTCTCTCGACTGTACTCAAGCGTCACCCCAAGCTCGTGGTTCTACTCGATCATTTCGCCAGACCCGAATTGGAAGGTGGTTCCCCCTATAGCGCTGCACAAGTGCTGTTTGATTTGGCCAAATTTGAAGGGCTTCATTTCAAACTCACGACCCACAACATTCGGGATGCCAAACTTGGCTTGGCAACCCCTCAGACTTTCATAGAAAAAGTGGTCGGTGTTTTTGGGTCATCGCGTATTGCTTGGGGCTCAAACTTCCCAGCTTGCTCAGGCACCTTGGGCGAGCAACTTCAAGAATCATTGGAGGCGACCCACTTATTGAGTTCAACAGACCAAGACTGGATTTACTCTAAAACAGCACATGCTCTTTATCCTTCATTAAACAATGCCACTGGCGTTGCTTGAGTTGCTATAACCCAATGGCGCATGACACAACAATGAACACGAACCCTTACACCTTCAAAACTTTGTTGGGTGACTATCCCAACACACTGGCCATCAAGAGCGGCCAAGTGCATAACAACTCTATCGCCTTTGATTTTGTCCACGCTCCTGTAGCCAACCGCTTATTCAAACGAGTGGTCAGAGACTTGGAGTTTGATTTGGCCGAACTCGCCTTGGTCACCGCCTTTCAAGCCAAAGCCTACAAGAAGCCCTTGACCATGGTGCCTGCAGTGGTTGGCGCAGGTCGATATCAACACCACTGCTTGGTCTATAACCAAGAACGCGGCAAACTTGGTGTCTCACAACTCAGGGGCAAACGCATCGGGATTCGTGCACATGCGCAAACCACAGTGACATGGGTACGAGGTATTTTGATGAACGAATATGGTGTGGACCTGCGTGATGTTCATTGGATTACTTTTGAGCATGGGCACTTGGCTGAGTTCCCAGACCCCAAGGGTGTTGTTCGTGCAAAGCCAGAGCAAAACATGGTTCAAATGCTGATGAATGGTGAGCTCGATGCCGCCATCATTGGCACCGATTTACCTGATGACCCCCGTCTTCAATCTGTGATTCCCGATCCCCACGAGGCTGCCAAAGCTTGGGGAGAGAGGCACAAATTGGTACCGATCAATCACATGATGATGGTCAAGAAGTCCATCATCAAACACCACTCCGACAGTGTTCAACAAGCCTATCAACTGCTCAGACAAAGTAAGGCCGTGGCTGATTCCCAAAAGAGCCCCAACTCTAGCCCAAGCAAAGATCTCACCCCCTTTGGAATTGAGGCCAACCAAGCAGCATTGGAGTTACTGCTGAAGTACTCAACTCAACAAGGCCTCATTCCCAAAGCCTACTCCATGAAAGAGCTTTTTGATGGCCTCCAATGGGCAGCATAAATGTCAGTTCGCCAGAACTTAAAGCCTTGAATTAACAAAATATCATGAACATCAACATCAATACCACCAAGAATTCAACGTTATTCAAACCAAAAATATTGATTGTTGCACTCATGGCTTGGAGTGGCTTGATGGCACTGCACTCCTCTTGCATGGCCCAATCTGCCAACAACACCATTGGCCGAATTGTTGTGCCCTTTGCACCCGGTGGAGCTCGTGAGATGCCTGCACGCGCGGTCTACCAAGAAATGGCCCAAGCCCTAGGAGAGCATTGGATTATTGAGTCCCACCAAGGTGCAGGTGGCGCTATAGGTACGGTCTTCGTTGCGAAATCTGAGCCCGATGGGAAAACACTCTTGATGGCCGCCTCCAGTCACTTTGTCACCGCAGCCTTAGGAGCCAAGCCGCATTACGACCCCATCAAAGATTTTGTGCCTGTTGGCAACATCGGAACTCAAAGCTACGTCTTGCTCATCAA
>Ga0164296_1001665_pt1 | contig 23047 bp, 23 predicted proteins | sample GEODES057metaG_FD_113533 | JGI IMG/M metagenome (GOLD analysis project Ga0164296, IMG submission 113533) | Dystrophic lake water microbial communities from Trout Bog Lake, Wisconsin, USA - GEODES057 metaG | ecosystem: Environmental > Aquatic > Freshwater > Lake | place: USA: Trout Bog Lake...
AAGACACGGAATGCATGAATTTTGAAGGCGGCGCTCAAGTCGAAACTTGGATCACCAGCGACATGCTGCGATTTATGCAGACATTTATGGGAATCGATAGCAGGCCTTGGGCGGCCTTTGGGTACTCGACCGGAGGATGGTGCGCTGCTGAAGTTGCAGTATTACACCAGGACCAATATTCGAAGGGAGTTGCGTTAGCTGGGTATTTCCAACCACTTCTTCCTATTGGATTGTCCAAGCGCGAGAAAAATTATTTAAGCGAGCGATACGATCTCGTAAGCCATTTAATGGTGGGGCCACGTAACACCAGAATCATGATTATCTCCTCAGTGAAGGATCGATTCTCAAATAACGCGGCGCAGCGCTTTATGAAGAGCGCGAATGGATTAATTCCGATCAAGTATGTGCCTATTCCCACCGGAGGTCACAATATCGGTGTGTGGAAACCCTTTGTGGCAAGCGGTTTTCTCTGGATTAGTAACCAGTAATTATCGCGAGCGAAAGCCGGAAATAAACTTTTCGGCACGTAGCGCAGCCCAACCTACTTTTGGTAGGTCTGAAGCCCGTGGGTAGAGCACATAACGCGTCTCCCATCCCGGTTGGAATTTTGCGTTAAAGCGATAGAGAGATTCCACTTGGAAGAAGTTTGAGGCGAAACGAATGATATTTCGCATCCCGCGCGTAACAGGGCCCGCACTAATTTTGTCTGCTCTCTCAAACAGTGATCTAAACGCTGCAAAGTTGAGCGAGACATATGCCAAGTTATTTTCACGTGCGTACTCGACAGTCTGGACGATCATTAATTCATTGACGCCTGGATCGGTACCTCGTTCGCGTTGCATCCGGTCAAGGGATAAGCCATTGGTTGTCCAAGGAACAAAGTAAAGAAGCCCCTTGATCTCACCCTCTAATCGCGCGATCGTGATAAAAGTATCTGGATCGTAATCTTCACCAAAGCGATCCATTGACATAGAAAAGCCACGTTCCGCGACGCCATATCGCCATTCGTGTGCGAGGCTGCGAAGGGAGGCTTTGGTGGGTTCATCGAGTTCAAACCATTTATGCGTTGTGCACGAGTAACCCTTGCGCTTAATTCGGTTGACCATCTGGCGAACATTTGCCATAGGGCGACCCTCAAGTGTGAAGTCTTTGACAGAGATAATTGCCTCATCACCAATATCGATCGCGATCATTCCCGCGTTCTCCACCCAAACTTCACCGCCACGGTCGCTACAACCCATGACCGCCGGGGTCCATGCATGTTCTTCCGCTTCTTGCATAAACGCCGAGATTGCATCTGGCCATAAACTAAACTCACCGAAAGGATCTCCGCTGGCGAGCATTACGCCACCTTGAACCCGATAAGCAATACCAGCTTTGCGATTAGCGGTCCAGATGACGCTCTTATCGCGTCTAGTTGCAAAATAACCTAGTGAATCTTGGTCCAAGTCATGCTTAATTAATTTGCGAACAAGTTCTAGGTCCTCATCAGACATCTTGGGAATTGGTTTTACTCTCCTGAAATACAACCAGAGAGGAACTATGAGGGTGAACACTCCAAAGGTTCCCAGCGTAAAACTGATCAAATCACTGGTGTGTTCAGAGCTGAACTTAATAGGACCCGTTACGCCGATGAAGCCTTCAATCACATAAAGGAAGATGTTCCAGACTGAAGGCGAACCGACGAGTTCGTCGTTATGTCGAAATTTAATAAGGAAGAAACTTGCAACAATAAAGACCACGACTGCGATGGCAAAACCGAGAAGTGGTCGTGTCTTAGTGCTTGGATCAGATTTTGCATAAAAAGCTTCTCTAAAAATCACCAGAAATACGATCAGGGCGATTCCAAATGAAATCTGGATCGGGTGATGGGTGCTGCGAAAAAGCTCTGTGGCTAGGTTGATTACCAAAATGATGAGGGCAAGCATCCAGGCACGACGTTTGCGACGGACAAGCCCACGTGCGAGTGTCATCAGCACTAAACCGGTAAAGATTGCGGTTGCAAGCGCCGAGCCATTGAGAAATACCGGAATGACGTGATTTAACTTGTGAACAGGGCTACGAAATCTTGGAAAAATGTTCTGCAAGATATCGGACAGTCCTACAAGGAAGGTCGCGCGACCGATCCATGTCGGCGCCCAACGCTGTGATTTCATTACCTAAATACTCCCGTATGTCCGAGCGAGTAGCGCCCTGGCTGTGGATAGATCGCTAAGCCGTGAGGCTCTTTGCCGACCTTAATACTACGGAGGAATTTCCCATGTGTAATGTCAAAAACATAAACGACATTGTTATATCGGCCAGATACCCAGAATTGGGTGCCATCAGGGGATATACCTCCCATATCGGGCGAACCTCCACCCGGAATTTTCCATTTGGCAATCAATTTATTATCGCTAAAGCGCAAGACCGAGACGCTACCTTCACCTCGATTAGTGATCAGAAGCGTCTTTGAGTCGCGGGTGACATATAAACCATGCGCCCCGTTTCCGGTCTTAATGAAGGTGAATTTTCCAAATTGGTCGGCTTTCATCACCCATACGCCATTTGACATCATGTCAGCGATATAAAAAGTCGATCCATCAGGTGAGATCTTCACATCCTGTGGCATGGGCTGTGCGTTGTAAGTGCGTGGAAGCATTGCGGTTCCGAGCAATTTCATCTTCGCGGTATCAACCAGTAGAACTTCGCCTGAAAATTCGCAGCTCACAACAAAAAATGTTCCATCCGCGCTCCAGTCGGCGTGATTAACTCCTGCGCAGGGAACATGAACGATCTTTTTAATCGCCATGGTGTGCGGATCGCGAAATACCATCTCCTTATCTGCTTCAGCCATCACGATTGCATATTTGCCATTTGGGGTGAAGTAAAGATTGTAAGGATCGTGAACATATATTGATTTGCCTGGAAGCCCAGTCGCGGGGTTGATGGGAGTCAGATGATTACCCTCATCATCATTCACCCATAGCGTTTTGAGATCCCAAGATGGAACCACATGCTGCGGCCCTTTTGGAACCTTGAAAGTTCTGATTACTTTAAAGGTTTTTGGGTTGATGACTGAAACCGTGTTGCTCGTATGGTTTGGAACGTAGACCAACTCTGGAAAATTCTTAACAACCGGACTTAATTGGTTTGGCCTATCCGCAGCATATATATCGAGCGGATTGGTTACAGGTGGCATCCCGGCGAGTGGGGTTGCCGCCTCTGATCGCGCGGCACCGAGTGTTGTCGAAACAAGTGAGATTGGAAGCAGAATGGCTGCCAAGAGTGTGATTCCAAAATACTTATGAATTTTTCGCATTGTTTAGGCTCCGAGCAGCGTAGTGAGTGTTACGGGTTGTAAACCTCTTGAATGTAAATTTTCTAAAAGCGTGGGCATTGCATCGATAGTGTCTTGATGCCCGAAATGCATGCTCACGATGCTGCCGTTTTTTATTGCGGCCGATACATCTTTAACAACAGCCTGCTTTCCAACATCTTGATAATCATGTGAGTCCACGTCATATGCAATGCACTGCCGATAGCCATACTTTGCGGCGGCCTTTCGGATCGTTAAATTTGAAAATTGTGTGCCCGAAGGCCTAAACCATTTTCCGTGATTGCCAATTAATTTTTTCAATTCTGCGGCGCATCCGGCAATTTCGGAGTCGACTTTCTTCGCCGATAGGGTCTTCATTTGATAGTGGTTCATTGTGTGATTTCCAAGATCGTAACCACTATCTAATAATTGCTTTGCGACCTGCGGATAAGAGCGGAGCCAGGTACCGATCGCAAATACAGATATCGGCGTGGAACTCTCTTTAAAAATTCCAAGTAACTTTTGAACGAGTGCAGCGTCGCCAGCCCCATGAAAAGTCAGGGCAACTTGAGGCTTGCTCCGTGAACCATGAGAAATATCTGGATGCGGGGCTGCCAATGTTTTTTCAATGGCCTGGGCAGACGATCCAAAGTCGGTGACGGTGGAAATGAGGGTAGCTCCGGCGATAACAGCGCCTTTTTTCAGAAAATCCCTGCGATCTACGGTCACAGGGAAAGGATACTTCCTCGCGTGTCCTGCGTGGTTAGGCCCGGTGTTGCTAATGTAAGGGCAGCACTCAAGCTTAATGAGGGGGTCGGGCCATGAATGATGACGAAGACAATGGCTTGGAAGAGATCGTCACCGAGGAAATGCTCTGGGAGCGAATTCCTGAGACGACCGGCGTTGAACGTGCAAATACTTACTACGAATTGAGTGCTCGGATTTATGCCAGAGGTCAATATGACGAGGCGCTTGCTTTGGCTGAAACGGCGCGCGACATCTACACCGAGCTTGGTTCCATAGCTCCTGCAGATGGCTTAGCGCAGGCTTATTCGGCAATTGGCTACAACCTCAATCAATTGAAGCGTAATTCCGAAGCTGCTACCGCGATGAGCAAGGCCGTTGATTTATTGCGCGAATCAAAGTCTCCGCTCGCAATTGATTTGGCCTGCACGCTAGGTGAATGGTGCTTTGGGGCGAAGGATTACGAGAAGACCATCGAATGCATGCGGGAGTGCGTTCAAGAACACCTCGTTGATGGAAATGAATCAGGCGCTGCAAATGATCTCCACCTCATTGGATGTGCGCATCGCGAATTAGGCGAACATGAGAAGTCGCTGGAAGCTTTCCGAGAAGCTCGCGCGCTCTTTAAAAGTCTTAAAGAGGTAATCAACGTTGCACGCTGCGATCAAAAAATTGCACACGCGCTTATCGAGTTAGGCCGTGGCGAAGAGGCGCTGATCTCAGCCCAAAAGTCGCTGGATGTTTTCACTACGGCCCATGATCATCGTCGTGAAACGTATTCGCTTTTTGAATATGGCAAAGCTCAGATCTTGATCGGCGAATTTGTCGAAGGGCTTGAGAGCATTGAACGAGTATTAGAGATTGCGACTGAAAGTGAGTGGAAGGATTTCGATTTCATTGTGGAGATCGAACGCCAAATTGCAGCGGTTCTTCGCAAGCTAGATCGCGCTGATGAGGCAGATGAGATCGAACGGCGCCTCCGTTCTGTCACTGAAATTACAGAGGACTAATTTAACTTCGATTGAGATGTTGCATTGCCCACGCATACATGGCGATTGCAGCAGCTGCTGAAGCGTTCATTGACCGAGTTGATCCGTATTGGGCAATCTCCAAGACCACTTCGCAGACCTCGGTAGCTTCATCTGACATTCCCGCGCCTTCTTGGCCAAAGAAAAGAACGCATTTTTCTGGCAACGAATAGCTCTCTAAATGTTTGGAGATCGGCAAATTGTCGATACCAATTATCGGAGTGTTGTTTTCGCGGCACCAAGTGGCAAAGTCAGCGACAGTTGGATGGTGAATGACATGTAAGTAACGATCGGTCACCATAGCACCACGGCGATTCCAATCACGCTTGCCGACAATATGTACGAAGCTCACGTTAAAAGCATTTGCAGTGCGGACAACTGATCCGATGTTGAGATCGTGCTGCCAATTCTCGATCGCGATTTGCAATGGATGACGCTTCGTATCGAGGTCAGCGACGATCGCGGAGACCGTCCAATATCGATAATGGTCCAGGACGTTTCGGCGGTCACCGTTAGCTAATAGTTCGGGGTCGTACTGATCCCCGATCGGCCAAGGCTCGGGATGTGGTCCCACTCCGACAACCGGGAAGAATTCGCCGGGACCAATCTCACTGACCATCAGGCCACTTTAATCCATGGATTCTCAACTACGGCGGGCATAATCTGCCCATGTTTACCCGCACTACAGGCCGGTTTCTGCCTCGAACACTTGGAACTTTAGGCCTTGCACTTTCATTATGTGCGGCAGTCGCTCTTCCTTCATGGGGGCTCACATTGCCCGAAACTTTTACAAAGTTGGCAGACTCGGCGACCTTAGAGCACCCTGGAATCATGCTTATTGATCCGACGACTGACACAACGATTTATGCGAAAGATGTTGATGTTGCGCGGGCACCGGCTTCAGTTTTGAAGTTGCTTTCGATGACAACGGTCCTTAATGTCATGAGCCCGGACTTCGTTTTTAAGACTTCCATTAGTGAAACCTCTGACCCAAATACTTATTACCTACAAGGATCTAATGATCCATGGTTAACTGAGAGTCCGTTTGAAGCCAGCAAATATAAGCGGGCTTTTCTTCCGACTCTAATAAATAAGCTATTGGCCGCGCACCCGACCACGCACAAGATAACTTTGGAGTACAAAGATGTATATCAGGCCGATATCGCGGCGCTCTCTCGATATTTTTCCGAACGATTAGTGATTCATGCGGTTAAAGCGAGCGGTACTAACCAGCCCACAACAGAGATCGCTGACATCGAATCTCCTAAATTGGCGAAGATCATCGAATTCACTTTGCTTTACAGCGACAACGTATTAGCCGACCGTTTAGCCAGGGATGCCGCCCATGAGTTAGGTTTCCCAAATAATCGAAGTGGGATCCAGTTAGCTTTTGAAAAAACATTGGCAGATCTTGGAATTCCATCCGTAGGTCTCAAAGTCTTTGACGGAAATGGTCTCTCGCACAGCACCAGAATCACCGTTCGCCAAATTGCGGAATTACTTGTCGCAATTCGCTCACACCCCAAATACCAGATGATTAAAGCTGGACTTCCAGTCGCCGGAGAAACCGGAACTTTGAAAACGCGCTTCGTTAACGATGCCCCAAATGCTGTTGGCTTGGTACGAGCAAAGACCGGATGGATAAATAACACAGTGAGCCTGGCCGGTTATGTAAATGTGGGTGGGGCAGAGTATGTATTTGTAACGGTTGCAAATCACATTCCAAACCTAGAGCGCGCTCGTGCGGCCGCTCGCGTGGTCATTGATCAGATGCTGGGAACAATAGCTAAGCCATAGGTGCTGCCAGCCGTGCTCTTCAGCGCTACTGATGTACTTGTCGCAATGGAGGCTAGAATCCGATCATGAGCCATGTGGGCGCCTATGTGGCACTAATGAAACTTCGAGTAGTGGAACTACTGCTCGTGACTACATTACCTGCACTTTTTATGGCCACCTACGCGCAAGATCATTCCCACCGTTTTCCGCCACTTGGAATAACGATTGCCACCTTGATAGGCGGCACCCTCGCAGCTGGCGCAGCGAACGCATTTAATATGGTTATTGAGGTCGAATCTGATCGCTTGATGAAGCGAACAGATAAGCGGCCAATCGCAAGTGGAACATTGTCTAAGAAGCAAGCGACCGTCTTTGCATTCATCATTGCAATACTTTCACTTCTTGTATTTTTAGTGTTTACAACGGTCTTAGCTACGTTTCTCACGCTTGTTGCAATTGTTCTCTACGTGGTCTTTTACACGATGTGGCTCAAGCGACGTACATCGCAGAACATCGTTTGGGGCGGGCTAGCGGGATGTATGCCGGTAATTATTGGTTGGGCAGCGATTACGAATTCGGTCTCTTTAACCGCATGGCTCTTCTTCTTTCAAATCTTCTTTTGGACCCCTCCACATTTCTGGGCGCTTGCCATTAAATATAAAGACGATTACGCGGCTGCTGGGATCCCAATGCTGCCTGTCGTTGCTTCGATCAAATCCGTACAGAAGCAGATGTGGTTCCATACGATTTTCATGACAATCACTTCGATCCTCGTTCTTGTGAGCGCGCATATGCCATGGTGGAGTTATGTCATTACTGGGCTACTTGCGCTCGGCTTTGGATACCAGCTGATGCAGATTTCTGGATCGGGTTCAGAGAAATCGGCGCTGATGGTTTTTCATTGGTCAATTACCTACCTCAGTATCTACTCATTGGTTCTGGTAGCAGCAACGCTCTTTTCGCCGCATTCCTGAGAGTTGAATGAATATTTATCCACATTGATGGGTCACAGCGGGCATTTAGATTTCTAGCCCTTATGGTTAACAGATGACAACAGCGATATCGGTATCCGATCTCACAAAAACCTATGGGGAGCGAAATGCGCTCGCTCATGCAAGCTTCGATGTTCCCCTCGGAACAATCTGTGGCTTTGTAGGTCCCAATGGATCAGGTAAAACAACAACTATTCGCATGCTCCTTGGTCTCATCAAACCTTCGGGTGGTACTGGAACCGTTCTAGGACACAGCATTTCACAGCCTGAGAAATATCTCCCGTCGGTGGGTGCCATGATCGAAGGTCCGGCCTTTTATCCAGCGCTCTCTGGTGCCGAAAATTTGCGGGTTCTAGCTGCGATGGGTGGGTATCCACTAAACCGAGTCGAGCACTTACTCGATGTCGTTGGGTTGGAAGATCGCGGGGCATCAAAATACAAAACGTATTCACTGGGGATGAAGCAGCGTTTAGGAATTGCAGCTGCGCTACTTCCCCAGCCGAAACTCTTGATTTTAGATGAACCCACAAATGGTTTGGATCCATCTGGAATCCAAGAGATTCGTAACCTCGTCAAGGACTTGGCGAGTGATGGAACAAGCGTCTTCATCTCATCACACTTACTCTCTGAACTAGAAATGATCAGTGAATCGTTAGTGATGCTACGCGAAGGCAAAGTCTTATTTGCTGGTAGAACACAAGATTTATTGCAATCCCAAGTCTCATCTTTGGTAGCGGTTCCAGAATTCTCTGTCGACCTTAACAAGCTTGTAGAGATTGCAACGTCGCATGGTCATAGCGCAGCAGTTAGCAATGGCGCGGTACAAATTTCTGCCGAATCTACGTGGGGTGCGACATTCAATAGATTGGCGTTCAATGCTGGCGTCACTCTCTCATCACTTGCAATCACGCAACCAACGCTTGAAGAAACCTTCTTTGAAATGACGGGTGAATAATTATGTTGCATGTAATGCGTGCCGAACTTCGTAAACTCCGCCGTCCAACCCTGCTGCTATCAACAATCTTGGTTGTAGCGCTACTTACTGGCCTTTTTACTGCTATCGTCTTTTTCAATGTTAATTCCGGCCACGGCAATGGACGACGGGGCGATATCGTCACCGCGGCAACCTTGAGCACGACCCAAGGACTTGTCTATGGCTTTAAGATCGTTTCTTTCTTCCTTGGGATAACTGCGCTCTGTGTCTTTGCTTCGCAAACCGCCCAAGAATATTCGCTGGGAACGCTGCGCAATCTCTTGGTCCGTCAACCCAGCCGCTTGAAACTTTTGGCCGGAAAATATTTTGCAATGATTGTCTTTGCGATTTTCTTAGTTTTGGTCGATGCACTTGTTGCAATTGGCGTTTCGCTCATTCTCTCAGGTCATGCGAAGGTGACTACAACTGCCTGGTTTACTTCCTCTGGACTGGCAATGCTCTCTAAAACATTCATCAATGTACTTGTAACGGTATTGGCATTCGGCACACTCGGGATGATTCTGGGATTACTTTTCCGCTCACCCATTAGCTCAATTGCGACCGGAGTTATCTGGTGTCTCATTTTGGAAACCATCTTGGGGCAGGTCGTTCAGTCTTCGCAAAAATGGCTGCCTGGGCAAAACTTTGACAATATTGCACAAGGTGGCTCTGATACGGTGAGCTTCAAATGGTCGCTGATGATTACTGCAGGCTATTTGATAGTAGGAGCAGTCATTTCGGCGTTCATGTTTGAGCGTAGAGATGTAGCTAACTAAAAACTCAGCAAATTCACACGGGGTCAATCAAGGCCCAGGCGTGGGGTATCACTTATCCTTAGTGTTACTTCCTCACGATTGGCTGGCAGATCTATGAATTTTCGGCATGCAAAAGTTGTGGCATTAATTGCCGCAATTTTGCTGTCGATTCCTACTGTTACAGAGGTAGCAAATGCCGCTCCAACGTCGGCCCCCGCATCTAAATCGAAGCCAAAACCTAAAGTATCTGCACCCACAAAAGCTCAGATAGCTGCGGCACAAGCTGCCGAGAACGCTAAAGCCGCAGCAGCGGCCGCAGCAACGAATCAACTTAATGCAGCGCAGAATGTGTTGCAGCAACTCACTGCAGTAACTGCCCAAAAACAAGCTCAGCTAATTTCAGCGCAAGCACAGCTAGTGGTCGCCACGAATCAATCGACGATTGCGACCGCACATGCGGCTTTGGCTCAAGTGGCCGTATCGGAAGCAACTAAAACGATCGGTCGCATGGCTGCAAATGCTTACATTATGGGCGGCGGGTTCACTACGTTAAACAGCGTTTTAGATTCAAACGGACCGCAGGATTTAGTAGATCGCCTCAGCATTTTGAATGAGGTAGGTGCAACTGATGCCGTTGCACTCTCTCGATATAAATCCGCGATGGTGATTGCCCAAGCAGCTCGGACCGCTGCGATGAATGCAAAGAACGCGCAAGCCGCCGCGACCGCCAAAGTTGCAGCAGCGAAAGCAGCAGCAGCCGCGGCTCAGTCCGCACAAGCAGATGAGGTTGCAAAGTTACGTGCTGTACAAGCACAACTGATGGCTGAACTCGTCAAAGCTCGCAATATAAGAATTACTTTGCAACAACAGCTTGCGCTTTCTCAACTTGAACAATCCAGTGCAAACACTGCAGCGCATACGAAAGGTCAGGCGAAGATTTGGCCAGACCGAGGATTTACTGGGCGCTCAACAATCCGAAGCACCGACGCAATTCGAGCTGCGGCAGTTGCCTATGCGCGTGCCCAAGTCCTTGCACGTAAGCCGTATGTCTGGGGCGCCCAAGGGCCCAATAGCTTTGACTGTTCTGGTCTGGTGTATGCCGCCTATAAGGCTGCTGGGCTTGGTTATCCCAACTGGTCTCGCCTTAATGCGGCGCTCTATTTTGTGGCCACCCAACGTGTCCCACTATCTCAATTAATACCTGGCGACTTGCTCTTCTACTCTTACGACGGCAGCGTGCAAAACATTCACCACGTCACGATTTATGCCGGAAATGGCATGATGTGGGAGGCGAACTCAACACGTACTGGGCTCCTGTATTCCAGCATTTATAGCGTTGCAGGGCTGATGCCTTCCGGAGGGCGCGTTTAAAGTCCAGGGGGAATTTTCTTCAAAGTGAATAGGCTTACTCCTATGACCGAGCCAATCTCGAATAAAGCCACAGTGCTGGTACGGCATGCAGTTCGACCTTGGGTCGCAAGGGCCGAGTCCAGAATATTGATCGGGGTTTCTGGAGGCGCTGATTCCTTGGCGCTTGCATATGCCACGTGTCTCGAAGCAAAGTTGGCGGGAGTAGAAGTAATTGCAATCATCATTGATCACCAACTCCAAGAACAATCAAACGAAGTCGCTTTGAGAGCCTCAAATGAGTTAGCAAGGTTTGGAGTTGAACGGTCAGAGATTGTAAAAGTGAATGTGGACATGATCGATGGTATGGAGAGTTCGGCGCGGCGTGCGCGTTATGAGGCATTTGAAAGCGCAATTGTAAAATTTCGACCTGACTATTTTTTTCTGGCCCACACGAAAAATGATCAAGCTGAAACAGTCCTGCTCGGCTTAGCACGAGGATCTGGAACGAGATCACTTTCGGGAATGGCTGAAGTAAACGGGATCTATGTCAGACCACTGCTTGGGATCGATAGAAGTACGACCGAAAAGTTATGTGAAGAGAACCAAATCGAATATTGGCAAGATCCTCATAACAATGACCGGAGTTATGCCAGGGTGCGCGCAAGATTAGAGGTAATGCCTGTCCTTGAAAGCAACCTAGGCCCTGGGGTAGTAGATGCCTTGGCACGCACGGCGCGGATCCTCCGAGAGGATGCGGATGCGCTGGACCTCTTGGCGGGCAGCTACCTGGCGGAAAAGGGTGAAGAAGAGGCGCTCGCTGTCACTGAACTCGAAAAATTGCCCAAGGCGGTCCGAATTCGAGTCCTTCGAGCCCTAATTTACCGGGCGGGAGCCCCTGAAGGGTCAATTTCGGCAGATCATGCCGCTTCGGTAGAGGCTATGGTCAGCGATTGGCATGGGCAGGGGGCAATTTCACTCCCAGGTGGTGTGAAGGTCGGCCGATTTTCCGGCAGACTTTCGCTCTCGCAGTCCTAGTACCTACAGAGATCGTTACCTGAAAAAGGAGCACCGTGGATTCAACAACCGCCGGCAAGGATATTGAACGCATTATCGTCAGTGCCCCACAAATCCAAGAACGTCTTTCCGAGATCGCAGCGCAAGTAGAGCGTGACTACGAAGGTCGTGACCTGTTGGTGATCGGAATTCTCAAGGGCGCTGTGATGACGATGGCCGACTTTGTGCGCTCGCTTAATCGTCATGTAGAGATGGATTGGATGGCTGTAACGTCTTATGGATCTGGAACAAAATCCAGCGGAGTCGTTCGCATTCTCAAAGACCTCGACCGCGATATTTCGGGTCGAGATGTCTTGATCGTTGAAGATATTGTGGATACTGGCCTCACGCTTTCATGGCTGAAATCTAACTTGCAATCACGCGGAACAAAGAGCGTAGAAATCCTCACGATGCTACGAAAGCCCGATGCAGCTAAAGTAGAAGTTGATGTTAAATACGTGGGCTTTGATATCCCTAACGAATTCGTTGTTGGGTATGGGCTGGACTTTAATGAGAAATACCGCAATCTAGATTTCATTGGAATCCTTGATAAGGCTGTCTATTCATAAAATTTCTAAGATCGAAAATTCCGTCAATAAACCAAGACAAGAGATGAGCAATGGCTGATAAGAAGATAAAGATTCAACGTAAGCGCATAAGAAAGATGATGAGGGGTCCACTATTTTGGATCGTGCTCGCTCTTATTCTTGTCGTTGCGCTTGGCAGAATTTCCGGGAGCGGGGCGACATTTACGCCCGTCGATACTTCAGTTGTACTAGCTGAGATTTCGCAGGACAAAGTTGATTCAGCTCTTGTCATTGATAAAGATCAGAAGATTGAGGTAATTTTGAAGAGCGGTGAAAGTGTTGATGGTTCAACGCATTTGGTTGCCTCATATTTAGCAAACGAAGAACCACAGATCACCGAATTACTTACCAGCAATCCACCGGCAAAGGCATGGAACGTTAAGGTCCCAACCACCTCCTTTATCGAATCACTTTTCTTCAGCTTCGCGCCATTCCTATTGATTGGCTTCCTGCTTCTGATCTTCATGTCCAACTCCCAAGGTGGAAATCGAATCTTCTCCTTTGGACGCTCGAAGGCAAAGCTCCTGAATAAAGAGGCACCCAAGACCACCTTTGCTGATGTAGCAGGGGCGGATGAGGCGGTCGCTGAACTCCGTGAAATCAAGGACTTTTTGGCTGACCCAAAGAAATATCAGGATATGGGCGCGAAGATCCCTAAGGGAGTACTGCTTTACGGCCCTCCCGGAACCGGAAAAACTCTGCTTGCTCGTGCCGTGGCCGGTGAGGCTAACGTCCCATTCTTTACGATCTCTGGCTCCGAATTCGTGGAAATGTTTGTTGGCGTTGGTGCATCCCGTGTTCGTGACCTCTTCAATCAAGCTAAAGAAGCTGCGCCTGCGATTATCTTCGTTGATGAAATCGACGCAGTTGGTCGCCAACGTGGCGCTGGTATGGGTGGCGGAAATGATGAACGCGAACAGACACTCAACCAATTGCTCGTTGAGATGGATGGGTTTGAAGCAAATACCCAAGTGATTCTGATTGCAGCAACTAACAGGCCAGACGTTCTGGATCCTGCGATTTTGCGTCCCGGTCGTTTTGACCGTCAGATTCCAGTCGATCGTCCAGACTTGCTTGGCCGCAAAGCAATTTTGGAGGTTCATGCAAAAGGTAAGCCGATTGCAAAGAGTGTTGACTTATCTGAAGTTGCTAAACGAACACCAGGGTTTACTGGAGCAGATTTAGCGAATGTGTTGAATGAGGCAGCTCTGCTTACTGCTCGTGAAAATGCCAAAGTGATAACAACGATGGCGTTAGATGAATCAATTGACCGCGTAATGGCTGGACCACAACGCACAACTCGATTAATGACCGAAGAAGAACGCAGAATCACTGCTTACCATGAAGGCGGTCACGCACTGGTAGCCCATGCGCTTCCCAATACTGATCCGGTTCACAAAATTACGATCATGCCGCGTGGCCGCGCACTCGGTTACACAATGGTCTTACCCGATGAAGATCGCTATGCGACAACTCGTAATCAGATGTTGGATCAGCTCGCATACTCACTCGGTGGTCGAGCAGCTGAAGAGTTAATTTTCCATGATCCTACGACCGGTGCCTCAAACGATATTGAGAAAGCTACAAACTTGGCTCGTGCAATGGTTACTCAATATGGAATGACAGAACGCATCGGCGCAATCAAGTTAGGTTCTGGGGATAGCGATCCATTCTTGGGTCGTGACTACGGACACCTCAAGGATTACTCTGAAGAGATTGCTGGCGTCATTGATGAGGAGATCCATAACCTCATCGAAAACGCGCACCAAGAGGCATTCAATATTTTGATTGATAATCGCGAAATTTTGGATGCACTCGTTGTTGAACTCTTGGAGCGTGAAACCCTGCTCAAGGAAGACATTGAGCTGATTTTCGCTGGCGTAAAGATGGTGGCACCACGACCTGCCTGGACCGGTTCACCAAATCGCGTACCTTCGACAATTCCACCTGTAGGGCTGATTTCTGCAAAGCCACAAACAGATCCTGAGGCAAATGCTGAGGCAAAGCCTGCCCCCAAACCTCGGAAGCCTCGCAAAAAAGCAGCCGCTCCAGTCACTCCATTGAGCGATCCAACCGAAAATGAGTGAGACCGGCCATGACATTTCACCCGTCTCCATGGGGCCAGGCGATGGAATGGCACATGGAGAGTTCGATCAAGCACGTGCCGAACGCGCTGTAAGGGAACTTCTCTTAGCAATTGGTGAAGACCCCGAACGTGATGGACTGCGTGATACACCTGCACGTGTTGCCCGAGCGTACAAGGAGAATTTCGAAGGACTTTGGCAGCGCCCCGAAGATATATTGACAACAACTTTTGATATCGGGCACGAAGAATTGGTGATCGTGCGCGATATAGAAGTTTTTTCGCATTGCGAACACCACCTCACGCCATTTCACGGCGTGGCACACATTGGCTACATTCCCGGTGAGTCAGGTCGAATCACCGGTATTTCAAAATTGGCGCGGCTTGTAGATATGTATGCCAGGCGTCCGCAAGTTCAGGAGCGCTTAACAACTCAGATTGCTGATGCAATGGTCGAGATCTTGAAACCTGCTGGCGTCATCGTGATTATCGATTGCGAACACCTGTGCATGTCAATGCGCGGAGTGCGCAAATCTCAAGCGCGTACAACGACCTCCGCCGTGAGAGGTCACCTCCGCAATGCAGCGACGAGGGCTGAAGCGATGGCGCTCATTACTACTGCGAATCGTTAAAGAGTGTTGATGATAGATATTTCTCGAACACTGGTCATGGGGATTTTGAATGTCACCCCTGATTCATTTGCGGATGGCGGTCGTCATTTCACTTTTGATGACGCGATCAGTCGAGCAAAGGTAATGATTGAAGAAGGCGTCGACATTATTGACGTTGGTGGAGAGTCAACCAGGCCGGGTGCCGCGCGGGTCTCTTTTGAAGAAGAACGAGACCGAACCATCCCTGTAATCAATGGATTAAAGGCACTTGGCGCGGTTGTCAGCATAGATACAACCAGGTCTGCTATCGCTGGTTTGGCCATTTCCGCGGGAGCCACTTATGTCAATGATGTGAGTGGTGGAAATGCCGATGCCGAGATGTCAAAGGTGATTGCAGAGAATCCTGGAGTCCAATACATCGCGATGCATTCTCGGGGTAATTCACAAGAGATGCAGTCACTTGCCGTCTACAAGGATGTCATACGGGAAGTTCGTGATGAACTGGAAGAGCGAATCTCGAATTTAACGAACGCTGGAGTGAGTACTCACCAAATTATTGTCGACCCCGGTATCGGCTTTGCTAAAACTGCGGAACATAACTGGGCGTTACTTAGAAATATTGATCGCATTTCGCTCCTAGGATTTCCAGTATTAATCGGAGTATCGAGAAAGCGTTTCTTGGGTGATCTGATTGGCGCAACTAATCCTGATGATCGGGATGCGGCAACAATTGCTCTCACGACAGAAATGGCACTTAGTGGCGTCTGGGGGGTCAGAACGCATAGTGTTAAGCCACACGTCGATGCGATAAAAGTGGTGGAGGCCCTTCGGAATGTCTGACTTCATTGAGATTTATGGTGTGAGTGGTTTTGGGTATCACGGTCTGTTAGAGCACGAACGTGAATTCGGCCAGAATTTCACGGTTGATGTCAAACTAAAACTGAAGAAGAACAAAGCCAGCATCACCGACGACATTGCCGATGCTATCGATTACTCGATAATTGCTCAGTTAGTACATCGCCAGATTGTTGGTGCTCCAGTTTCGCTCATCGAACACCTGGGACAACGTATTGCAACCGAAATACTCGCAAATTTTCCAGTGAAATCTGTAGAAGTTGCGGTTCATAAACCTGGGGCACCAGTTGGAGTGCCAGTCGCCGATGTGGTCGTACGTTTAAAACGCGACGAAAAATAATGAAGGCTGTAATTGCGCTCGGTTCAAATATCGGTGACACCCATTCACACTTGCATCATGCAGTAGTTGAGTTACAGAAGATTGTCGATGTGATTGCCGTATCCAGTTTCTATCGCACCGCACCTGTCGGCGGCCCGCCCCAAGACGATTATTTGAATGCCGTATTAGTGGGTAATTGTGCGCTGGAGCCGCTGGATCTATTGGTTGCCATGCAAGAAATTGAACTCATGGCCGGAAGGGTCCGTGAAGTTCATTGGGGCCCTCGTACCCTGGATTTAGACCTGATTCAATATGGCGATCACGAAGTGCACGAGCCCCACCTTGAAATTCCGCACCCCAGGGCCCATGAGCGGGCATTTGTATTGGAACCGTGGCTTGAGATTGACCCTGATGCGGTGTTGATTGGCCATGGCGCGGTCCGAGAAATCCTCTCCCAGCTAACGCGCTAAACTTTAACTCTTGCAAGCCCGGTACCCCGAAAGGACTGGAGCATCATGAATGAATTTAAAGCGTTTGTCCCGACAATGGGAGCGCTTCATGATGGCCATCTAGAGCTCATAACGCAAGCAAAGAAATTGACGGATGATGTAACCGTTTCAATCTTTGTGAATCCGCTGCAATTTGAAAATGCGAAAGATCTAGAAACTTATCCGCGAGACCTTGCTGGCGACACCGCAAAGGCGCTCGCGGCTGGTGCTAGCAAGGTATGGGCTCCGACATTTGACGAGATTTATCCTGGGGAAATCCATAAGGAGAGCGCTGGTGCGCTCGGAGAATTATTTGAAGGGGAACATCGTCCCGGCCATTTTGACGGCGTGCTTACAGTCATTAAGCGACTCTTTGAAATTGTAACGCCAACCCATGTGTTTATGGGCGAAAAAGATTTTCAACAACTATTCATCATTCGGCGCTGGGTTGCTGAGCGAGGATTGCCGATTGAGATCATCGGTGTTCCTACAGTTAGAACTCCTGATGGATTAGCGCTTTCATCCCGAAATATCCGCTTGTCAACGGAAGATCTGAAAGCTGCGCTAGTCATCAACAAGGCGCTTCGAGCACACGACAAAGCCTCAATGCTCGAGATTTTGGCCACAGAACCAAAATTCGAGGTTGATTATGCTGACGTTATAGACGAGGAGACCTTTCAAGTTGCAACTTCATTCACGCGTAGGCCGCGAGGGATAATTGCGGGCTGGCTAAATGGTGTGCGGTTGATCGACAATATGCCAATGGAAACAATGGCCACTGTGGCTTCGGGTGGTCAGCAATGAAGCTATTTGCGGGCACTCCTGGTTGGACTACAAAGGCCGACATCATCGTTATCGGTTCTGGGGTTGCCGGGTTAACAACTGCGTTAAATGCCCGCGCCGCAAACCTTTCAGTATTACTCGTTACAAAAGCGCGCATCGATGAAGGTTCTACCAAATGGGCACAAGGTGGAATTGCTGCTGCGCTTGGACCTGGTGATACTCCCGATCAACACAAGGCAGACACATTGGTTGCGGGTGCAGGACTGTGCGATATTAATGCAGTAAACGTTTTGGTAACAGAAGGTCCCGAAGCGGTTCGCAAACTGATTTCACGAGGAGCGGTATTCGATAAATCTGAAAGCGGCGAAATTGCGTTAACACGCGAAGGCGGCCACCATCGCAACCGTATTTTGCACGCGGGTGGAGATGCGACGGGCGCGGAAGTTTCACGGGCATTGCTCGCCGCCGTACACAATGACTCTGGAATCGAAGTAATTGAACATGCACTCGTTATTGACGCGCTGCAATCTGAAACCGGTGATGTATGTGGCGTAACACTTCACGTCATTGGCGCGGGTTCCAGTAGTGGTGTGGGTCGAGCACTCGCACGCGCTGTAGTAATTGCAACCGGTGGGTTAGGTCAGGTGTATTCACAGACAACCAACCCATCTGTATCGACTGGTGATGGAGTTGCGCTTGCACTTCGCGCAGGTGCGGACGTTGCGGATGTTGAGTTTATTCAATTCCACCCGACAGTTTTGTGGCGCGATATGTCTTCTGCAGGACAACAGCCGTTGATTAGTGAAGCGGTTCGTGGCGAAGGTGCACTATTACTCAACCACAAAGGCGAGCGATTCATGACCTCTGTGCATCCACTTGCCGAATTAGCACCACGCGACATTGTCGCGAAAGAGATCTTCACCCAAATGCGCGAGGCCCACGTTCCGCACGTTTGGCTTGATGCGACGGGCATCAAGGATTTTCGAGATCGCTTCCCAACTATTTACGCCTCCTGCATGACGCACGGCATAGACCCCACAAAGCAGTTAATTCCGGTGGCTCCAGCCTCCCATTACGCATCAGGCGGCGTGCTTGTTGACCTCAATGGGCAAAGTACGGTGCCCGGTTTATACGTATGCGGTGAAAGCGCATGTACCGGTGCTCATGGTGCGAATCGACTTGCCTCTAATTCCTTGCTGGAAGGTTTGGTCTTCGGTGCCCGTATCGCAGAACATATTGCTACCCACCTTCCAGATTTCCAGGAACCTGTGGATGATGAATCCGAACCACGCATTCTTTTGGACCCGGCAATCAGAATTCCACTTGAGCTTGCTATGAGTGAAGGTGCCGGAGTGATGCGCTCTGAAAAAAGTTTGAAGGCGACGCTTTCAACACTTGAGCAATTGGGAACGCGCCGAACAAATCAACCAGGAGTTGATGCTTGGGAGGCTTCCAATTTGTATTTTCTTGCAACTGCAATCGTACGATCTGCAATTAGCCGCACTGAGTCACGCGGATCTCATTGGAGAAGTGATTACCCAGAGACGGATCCCGCTTGGTCTCAGCGGATCGTGCAGCGCTTAGATAAGAATGGCGCGTGGAATGAAACATTCGTTGAGGTAGAAAATGAATAACACTCTGAGGCATCTGGTTGATTTAGCGATTGCCGAAGATTTGGACGGCGGCGTCGATGTTACATCTGTTGCAACAATTCCAGAATCGCAGAAAAGTACCGCTTATTACGTCACGCGCTCTGCCGGTGTCGTGGCAGGAATTGAAGCTGCGATCGAAACCCTGAAGACCCTTGGTATTACAGATATAACTGTTCAGGTAAATGATGGTACGAAAGTTGATTCCGGCACGACAATATTGAAAGCAACCGGAAATACCCGGGCGCTCTTGTTAGCAGAACGCACTTCGCTCAACTTCCTCACCCACCTGAGTGGCATCGCAACAGAAACTCGTAAGTGGATCGAACTCGTAGCAGACACGAAGTGTTTGATTCGCGACACCCGAAAGACCACACCGGGGTGGCGAACCCTGGAAAAAGCAGCGGTTTTGGCTGGTGGTGGGGTTAACCATCGGATCTCTCTATCGGATGCCGCCCTCATTAAAGATAATCACATCGTTGCAGCCGGTGGGGTCTTAAAGGCATTCGAAGCGGTTCGAGCCAAATTTCCAGATCTTTCAATCGAGATCGAAGTAGATAATTTGGAGCAGCTCAAGGAAGTTCTGCCCGCGAGCCCTGACTTGATTCTGCTCGACAACATGACCCCGCAGATGTGCCGTGAAGCTGTTGCAGTCGTCGCAGGCAAAGTGAAGTTAGAAGCATCTGGTGGAATCACCCTTGCAAATGCGATGGAGTATGCGCAATCCGGAGTTGATTTCCTCGCTATTGGCGCACTCACTCATTCGGCAAAGGTTTTGGATATTGGCCTCGATCTAGTTATGGAGAAATAAATGCTTCTTACTATTGACGTTGGTAATACCAACACTGTGCTCGGGGTCTTTGAGAAATCAAAGTTAATTCATTCTTGGCGCGTCAAGACAGATCCACGTGATACCGCCGATGAACTCTGGTTGCAATACCGTGCGCTGCTCGATGGAATTGCGATAGACGGGCTATCAATTTGTTCGACCGTTCCAGCTACCTTGCGCGAAATCCGCACAATGGTCGCCAGATATTTCAGTGACACGCCGACAACAATTGTGGAGCCAGGAATTAAAACCGGGGTACCGCTCCTTGTAGATAATCCAAAAGAAATTGGCGCCGACCGTATCGTGAATACCTTGGCTGCTCACACATTATTTGGAAGCAGCGGTCCATGCATCGTCGTTGACTTTGGTACCTCCACGAATCTCGATGTTGTTTCACCGAGAGGTGAATTCCTCGGGGGAGCCCTTGCGCCAGGAATTGAAATTTCTGTCGATGCGCTAGCCGCCAGAGCCGCACAACTTCGTAAAGTTGAACTCATCAAGCCAAAGTCCGTAATCGGTAAAAACACCGTGGAAGCCCTGCAATCGGGGACTATTTATGGCTTTGCCGGCCAAGTCGACGGTCTCGTAACCCGCATCATCGCTGAACTAGAGGTTCTCTACCCAGAGACTGGTGACACGACAGTCATCGCTACCGGAGGCTTAGCCCCGCTAGTCGTTGGCATCAGTCAGACCATTGATTCATTTGAGCCAGATTTAACTTTGCTCGGCCTTGCAATGGTCTTTGACCGCAACATCGGGTAACGGCAGAACTCTCTCCACCTGAAAAGCTCTAAATCAACTCACGATAGACTTGGTAGATTATGAGCGAACAAACAAAGCCCGCGGCCGCGCAACCTGATTCTGGAGCGCCAGACAATGACCTCCCAGAACAACTTCGCATCCGCCGCGAGAAGCGCGCTGCGATCCTCGCTCGCGGAACCGATGCCTACCCGGTCGAAGTTGCCCGCACCGCCTCGCTCAAAGAGATTCGTACCCGCCACGCTGACCTCGGTGTCGATGTAGCAACCGGAATTCAAGAGAGCCTCGTTGGCCGCGTAATTTTCAAGCGTGACACTGGCAAGCTTTGCTTCGCAACACTTCGCGAAGGCGATGGAACCGAACTCCAAGCGATGTTCTCACTCGACAAGGTCGGCGCGGAAGTTCTCGATCAATGGAAATCCGATATTGATTTGGGCGACCTCGTCAGTGTGACTGGAGAGATCATCACCTCCAAGCGCGGTGAACTTTCGATCCTCGCTAATTCCTATCAACTCGCCGCAAAATCACTGCGCCCTCTTCCTGTTGAGCACAAGCCGCTCTCAGAGGAAACCCGCGTTCGCATGCGCTACGTCGATTTGATCGTCCGCCCTGAAGCCCGCACCAACGCCAGACTTCGCCCGCAAGTAATGAAGTCACTTCGTAATTCATTCTCTGCTCGCGACTTCATCGAAGTTGAAACCCCGATGCTTCAGGTCATGCACGGTGGCGCAACAGCTCGCCCCTTTAAGACTCATAGCAACGCCTACGACATGGATCTCTTCCTTCGCATCGCCCCAGAGCTTTTCCTTAAGCGTTGTGTAGTAGGCGGCCTCGAGCGTGTCTATGAAATCAACCGCAATTTCCGCAACGAAGGCGCCGACTCCAGCCACTCACCAGAGTTCGCAATGATCGAGTCCTACCAGGCTTACGGCGACTGGGATTCCATCGCACAACTCACCCAGGACTTGATCCAAGAAGCCGCAATGTCTGTCTTCGACTCACACGTTGTTACCCATCACGACGGTCGCCAACTCGACCTCGGTGGAACATGGCGCAAAGCAAATCTTTTCGATCTCATCTCTAACGGTGTTGGTGAAGAAGTAACCGCTCTCACCCCGATGGATAAACTTAAAGAGATCGCCACAAAATTGGGAATGAAGATTGACCCGAAGTGGGTTCCAGGAAAGCTCGCCGAAGAAATCTTCGAACATGTCGCTTCCGACCAACTCAATGAACCAATCTTCGTCCGCGGCTATCCAGTTGACACATCACCACTTGTTCGCGCACATCGCCACACCCCTGGCATCGTTGAAAAGTGGGATCTCTATGTCGAAGGTTTCGAACTCGCAACCGGTTACTCAGAACTCATCGACCCTGTAATTCAACGCGAACGCCTCATCGAACAAGCAGCTCTCGGCGCAAAGGGTGACGATGAAGCAATGCAATTAGATGAAGACTTCCTACGCGCCATGGAATACGGCGTCCCTCCAATGGGCGGAATGGGAATGGGCGTTGATCGCCTACTCATGGCACTCACCGGTCTTGGAATTCGCGAAACTATTCTCTTCCCACTCGTAAAGCCTGAAGAACAATGAGTGATCCCAAAGTCATAGTTCGTCCCGCTACGACCGCCGACATCAAAGCAATTCGCGCCATCATCGATACATATGTATTGGGTCGCCGCCTCCTTGCAAAAGAGACAGTCACACTCTATGAAACCGTTCAAGAGTTCACCGTCGCCGAATACGACGGAGAAGTCGTTGGCTGCGGAGCTCTTCACGTTCTCTGGGAAGACCTCGCAGAAGTTCGTACCGTCGCCGTAAAAGAAAAGATGCGCGGCAAAGGCGTAGGTAATGCCATCATTGAAGAGATCGTTCGTCGCGCCCGCGCAGTCGGAGTTCGACGTATTTTCTGCCTCACCTTTGAAACAGATTTCTTTGGCCGCAACGGCTTCGAAGTCATCGAAGGAACCCCCGTGGAACCGGATGTCTACCAACAACTCCTTCGCTCCTATGATGAAGGTAACGCCGAATTCCTCGACCTGGAGCGTGTAAAGCCAAATACCTTGGGTAATACCAGGATGCTAAGGATTTTGTAGTTTTCTCAAACCGTGAC
>Ga0164296_1001666_pt1 | contig 23044 bp, 14 predicted proteins | sample GEODES057metaG_FD_113533 | JGI IMG/M metagenome (GOLD analysis project Ga0164296, IMG submission 113533) | Dystrophic lake water microbial communities from Trout Bog Lake, Wisconsin, USA - GEODES057 metaG | ecosystem: Environmental > Aquatic > Freshwater > Lake | place: USA: Trout Bog Lake...
TACTCGACATGCTTGGCACGAAACCTTGGAGATCACTCATGGATGGACCGATACGTTTGAAACCGGGTTTTACGTCTTCACCAGTTACCGTGGCGATCAGGGATGGGACTATGTCGGTAGCCACGTTCGGCCCCGATGGCGAGCACCGGAGAGTTGGAAGTGGCCTGTTGGTGCGAGTCTGTCTTTAGAATATGGATTTCAAAGAAGGCAGTTTTCGGAGGACAGTAGCAATCTGGAAATTCGCCCAATCATTGATAAGCAAGTTGGTCGGTTGTACTTGGCGTTGAATCCTGCTCTGGAAAAATCTATCAATGGGGATGGAGCTTCGCACGGTTGGGCTTTTTCGCCCAACGTAAAGGTGAGCTACGATTTCACCAAAATGATCACGCTTGGGCTGGAGTACTACGGTTCAGTCGGGCCGGTCAATGATTGGCAATCCAGCGCGAACCAAACTCACCAATTGTTTCCGTCCCTCGACCTCAACCTGAGTGAGGATTGGGAGTTTAACTTTGGGGTTGGGTTTGGGCTGAACACATCAAGTCAGAACTCACAGGGCACGATTCTTAAGATGATTGTGGGAAGACGGTTTAGTTTCTAGCATTACTATGTCCGAGCCACTCAACCAAACTTGGATGGCTCGGGCCGAAGCTTGCGGTCGGATCCGGCAGATATCCCAACTGAATTGGCTGGACATCCGCGCCGAATAGAGTTGACGCTAGACCGCCTTGGATTGCTCTCTGATCGCCTGAATGAGCCCATTGTAGGATTGGCCCAATTTGGGTTCTTTAGGGGTGGCCTTTTCAATCGGGTGGGACCTGGACGAAGGGGGTGCCAATGTTGATTCGGAACTTGTCGCACTCGGAATGGAATTGGCCAAAACTTCCAGGTTGGATGTGACCGAACACCTTACAAGTCGGAGCTAAATCGAATCTTGATGTGAATGAACTAGGTTTTCTCAGTCCACATACCCAGTCAGGTAGGACCTTTTGACCGATAGCTACTTAGTTTAGGAACGAGGCTGGAAAATTGGCAGTCACAGACCTATTCCACATCGGAGGTTCCTGGGATGAAAAAGCTCGCAATAGTCATCGGATCAAAAACTGGTCATACCGCCAAGGTAGCCCATCGACTTGCGGAAACCCTTCGGCGATGCTACCAAGACGTGGAAGTATTCAATGTCTTAGATGTATCGACATCTTTGCCCGAATCCTTGGAACGATTCGACCGTTTCCTGGTTGGGGCGCCGATCTATTGCGGTGAATACCCAGAGCTTTTCTTGGATTGGATGAGTTCCCATAGAGATGAATTGGATTCGAAAGGGTTCGCCTTCTTTTCAATCGGCTTGATCGACGAAGCACTTCATCCAACAGGAAGACTGTTTCACATGCTGCGTTTGGTTCCGAGCCATGTTGCTACCTTTCATGGAACCGTCAGCCATCGGAAGTGGGGATGGTTGCAGAGCGTTGTTTTGCGCTACTACAGTCGGAACTTGGGCCTATTGTTTGCTCGCGACCGTGATTATGAGTTGACCAACTGGGCAATGGTGGATGCTTTTGCTGAGAGCCTTGCGGGGGCCGAATGTGGGTCGGGGGGAAGTGTTAAGCGGCCTGACCGGCAGCAGGCCGCTTAACACGATGGTGGAGCCTCGTCCCTGAGATGTTCCGAATCTGCTCGCCTAGCCAGACGTAGCCTTGGCGTAGTCTGGTACGGAAGGCGTATAAGCGAATTTCCACTCATTCGCGTTGCACATCCTATGCACTGAGCTCACCATCCTGGTTCGCGAGGTCTATTGGTTTGGCAAGAATTGAGGCTTCCTGCCGCAATTCTTGCATTCTCTCTCGTGCGTCCATCCTTGGACGCCATATTGTTGCCCTCCCCGGGCGGGGCATTGCCTTCTGATGACTCGATACCGGACTCAGGCCACCAGAAGGCAATGGGATTCATCTATTCCACCCAATCGCCTTGCACATCCTATGCACTGAGCTCACCATCCTGGTTCGCGGGGTCTACTGGTTTGGCAAGAATTGCGGCGTCCTGCCGCAATTCTTGCATTCTCCCTCGTGCGTCCATCCTTGGACGCCATATTGTTGCCCTCCCCAGGCGGGGCATTGCCTTCTGATGACTCGATACCGGACTCAGGCCACCAGAAAGCAATGGGATTCATCTACTCCACCCAATCGCATTGCACATCCAATGAACTGAGCTCACCATCCTAGGACGGTCAAAAATCAGTCTTGGATCACACAGGTCAGAGCTATTCAGGCAGGGGTGCAAACCATGGTAGTAACCAAGCGAAGCGGAATCTACTTGAGACCAGCTTTGGCTAGTAGTGCCTTGAATTGGCCCATTGTTCGCATGTCAATTGCCTGAGCTACCAACTTGCCATTCCGTCCGTAAATGAAGCTCTTCGGAATACCGTCTACTTGGTAGAGGGTGTTGATCTTACGACCTGGATCGAGCAGGACGGGGTAGCTGTATTTGTGGTCGGCAATGAAGGGTTGAACCTTTGTGATGTCTTCGTCCGAAATGGCAAGGACCACGAAGCCCTCATCTTTGTGCTGCTGATAGAGAGTCTCAAGGTCTGGCATCTCTTTGCGGCACGGTGGACACCACGTTGCCCAGAAGTTGACGAGAACAACTTTGCCCTTAAGATCAGACTTGGTCCACGTCTTGCCTTGAATGTCCTTAAGCGTGAAGTCAGCAGTTGCCCGAACTTTGTCGACGGCGGCAAACTTCGCCAGCGCTTCTTTGTAGTCGGTAGAGTCCAATGTGACGCTCATGTGCTCATAGCGAGCTAGTGCGGCCAATGTGGTGTAGGAGAAGTCAGGCTCTCCTCGGAATCTGGGCTGAGGGGTCTCGGCCACTGCCTTTGCCAAAGTGGTTGCGACTTCTTGAAGGGTGCCCTTTCCGAAATCCCCTTCAGTTGCCAGATTAGCCAAACCGTTCGCCAACAAAACCTTTTCCTTTCCTGCAGGCAAAGCTCGAATATCGAGGGCGGCAGTCTTTGTTGCGACTGCCCGATCAGAGTCAGCCATGCCTCGCATGTGCATCAAAACGTCTTCGATCTTTTGGGCGGCCGGAGACAATTGGGATCGCTGGGCGACGGCAAATCCGGACCAGACCGATCCAGCCAACAGTCCCAGAACAGTCACGCGAAAGGCAAATCGTGTGGAGCGCATGATTCAAGATACCGGACATTTGCCCGATATGCCAACCGAGGGGATCTTCGGCAAGGGCTGAGGAAATTGGGACCCCGACGAGTATCTCAAAGGACTAGAGTGGAACTGTCGAGGCTTCCATCATGTCCGATCAAACATCCAATCAAATCGTAGATCGTCTCCTGGCTCTCGAAGAGCGATGGGAACAAATCGAACTGCGGGTCAGGCGAGTTGAGCAACGTCTCAACATGAGTCCGGAGCAACCCGTAACCCAGAGTATCGCTCCCGCTCTACCAAGAGTCCCTATCGTTCCGCCACCGCACATCCGTCCTTCCGGAGCAACTGCTGCACCACAGGCAGGAATAACGGGACCCGTATCTTCTCCCAAGATGAAAGCCGATGACTTGGAATACAAGATCGGATTGACTGGCCTTCTCCGTGGTGGAGCAGCAGTTGTGGTACTCGCCTTGGTCTACTTGGTTGGGCTGGCCATTTCACGTGGCTATATCACTCCTTCGGTTCAGTTTGTAGGTGAAATTGGTTTGTGCCTAGGGTTTATGGTCTTTGGGCAGATCAAGCGGTTTGAGCGAGAGGAGTTCGGACAGCTGATGATCGGAATTGGGTCCTGTGGTTTGTTTCTTTCAGCCGCCGGTGGAGACCTTGCCAAACATCTTTACAGCGATGAGACGATGGTCGGGATGTTTGTCGCGTTGAGCCTTCTCAATTTGGCTTATTCATGGGCCAAGTCTACGCGTTCTTTCTTGACTATCGGAATGCTGGGTGGTTTCTCCGCCTCGATGATGCCCATGAAAGTGCACAACCAGACAATGGATCTGGTGCTTCATCTTCTCATTCTCGTACCCAGTTTGGCGGTTATTCTGCGCAATCAGTGGAATGGGATGGCAGCCGCGGCGTACGGATTCTCCATATTTAGCCTCATTCCAATGGTGGGGTTCGCGGAACATGGCGAGCTTCGCATCGCGACTTTAGCCATCACATCTACCCTTTGCGCTTGGGGCTATGCTCGAACTTGGAAAGGTTCGACGTTTGATCCCATTTGTGCATTTTCGGTCGTCCCCGTTTCCATTGCCGCTCTCTGGATGCTAACAGTTCATCACGTTGGACACCATACTCCAATCATCCTTGGGCTTTCCCTTTTGGTCAGAACGTCTGCATTTGCGATTCCCAAGGACAAGGGTAATCGTGGAGCGCTTTGGATGGCGTCTGCGGTCACAGCTTGTCTAATTGCGCCTATGGGGTTGATCCCATTCCAAGCCTCCTTGGCTTATTCAGCGATTGCGATCGGGTTGGCCCTGGTTGCCATCCGGTTTGATCAACTCAAAGCCGTGTACTTGTCGGCGTCAGCACTATCCTTCTCGATCATTGCTTACCTCCAACCTTGGAATCTACCGGACTTCAAGTACACCCTTTCCCAAGAATCTGGGATGCTGCTCATGATGATGGGAGCAACAATTGCTGCTGCGGTAGTTGTCCATCGGAAAACGAGCAATCTGGTCCCGGTTCCTATTTTCGGGGGCTTGCTGGTTCTGGCAATGTTCGAAAGATTGGGTGCCATTCGATTGTATGCAATCGAAAACCCCTATGCCCATCAGGTTGCCAACATCGCCCCAGCCTATTGTCTGGCGTTGGCTATCCTTGGAATTTCCTACTCCTATCCATCCTTGAAGTTACTACGCATAGTAGCGGTTCTTGCACTGGGCTGGAGCGCCCTGTGTTATGTTGGATTGGTTCTCGATAGTAGTGTGCTTTGGTGGTTTGATTCTGGCTTAATTGTCAGTTTGATGGTGGCATTTGGATTGGTCTTGTCGGGCGGAATCCGGCCGGGGGGCTCCAGTGAAAGGGCATTTTCGATCAACCTTTACGGAACAGTCTTTTCACTATTGATCTATCGATTGGTCTTCATACTTGTCGAGGCACCCGCTTTACGGCATGTTCTTGGTGATGCGGACTCTATTTTGATTTCGGGAATGATCGTTGCCCTGCTTGCGACGGTTGGTTCGAGGAGATTTATTCTTCATTCCACCTTGGTGCAAGGTTGGTTATCGATAGGTTTGGCAGGGCTCGCTGGCTCGTACTTAAGAGAATCATCAATAACTTCCTATCCTGCGGTCATCGGGCTACAATTCACCTACTTTATAGTCCTTGCCTTGCTGACCCAGGCTACATGGCGGTTCGTTAAAGTTCGAAGCATGAGTTTGGGGACCTCCACTCTGCTTGCTTGGTTGGTGGTGAGTCAGATGAGTGAATTCATCACCCATCTGCCACACGTCGGCCTACAAAGTCAGGCCGCCATGTCCCTGGCATGGACCGTCTTGGCATTGGGACTTATGACTTCTGGATTCCGTTTCCGAGTTTCTATTCTTCGTTATTGGGGGTTGGGAGTCTTCGGAACTACCCTGGTGAAAGTGTTCGCATTTGATCTGTCGAATCTGGACCCTGGCGTACGAGTGGCTATTCTGCTCGTTCTTGGACTGGGAATGATTGGAGCAGGTTATTGGTACATCCGGACGAAGGGAAGTGTGGATGTTCCTGATGATCAAAACCTTGCCTAACTTGCATAGCCTTCTCGCTATGGGGATAGATAAATCTCTAATATATCAATCAGAAACGATTTAACATTAAATGGTCTTGGTTTACAATGCTATGAAAGGGAGAGTGATGAACAGTCGATCTCCCCTCATAACGCGGAAGTACTTTAACCATGCACAGAAGCTTTGTTAATCGTCGGGCGTTCACCCTCATTGAACTTCTTGTTGTCATTGCGATCATCGCCATTCTTGCTGCCATCTTGTTTCCAGTCTTTGCTCAAGCCAAGCGAGCAGCCAAACAAGCTGCAACCATTTCCAATCTGAAACAGAATGTGATGGGTGCTCTGATGTATGCCAACGATGCAGATGACCTCTGCTTCCCGTCCTGGCAAGACGGCAATTGGGACGATCCCGTTGGGGGTTCTTACGCCGTTCAAAAACTTTATCCCTACACCAAGAGTATCGACATCGTCTGGGACGTAGCGGGCGGTATTCCAACAATTTCAGGTGGTCGACCGATGCCAGCCACAGGCTATTGGGGAGATTGGACCGTAACGCAATCTTTGTCGTGGAACAACAACGGACTGATGTATGGATCGGACCCTGTGACCTATCTGCCGATTCCTCGAAGCTATAGCGGAGTCGAGCGAACCTCTGAACTCATGCAGGTGATTGCACTCTTCAACCCGTATGGCAACTTTGCCGTTGACGGAACTCAGGCAAGTTGTTTCACCACGGGAGGTAATCCAGGGTTCGACAGCACCGATCCGAACTCAGTTGGTGTTGGTCTCGCGGCATTGAATTGGCATGCCGGTGGCTACGCTTCCGGTTTCATGGATGGCCATGCCGCTGTGCGAAAGGGGATGCAATTAAACGCTCCTGACTGCGACAACCAGACTTATCAGTGGTGGGCATCTAATTCCAGTGCTGGAAACTATACGCCTAACAATGCTTGGTCAACTTTTTACCTCTCAGATACCATGCTCCATTATTGGGGAAGCTGGTGGGATGCTACGAAGTAAGGCGATATGAAATCAGAAATTCCCAAACCAGTCATCGCGGTGATCATCCTCTTGGTAGTGGGTCTTGTTGTTTTCGTTGGGATGAAATTTACGAATCCTGCCGGAGATTTGTCGGGAAAGACCTATACCCCTAAGCCTTGGGGGCCTCCGGGAGGAGCTGCTAAGTTCCAACCAGGTGCGCCAGCCCAGCCACCTGCAAATAAATCGGGAGGATAGGCTCTTCCAGAATCTAGTGTTCATCCCGTCTGGGATGAACACTAGATTCTGATACCCGTCGCTAAGATACTTCGAGTCTGGTGCCTTGGGCATCAGCGTGCCGGGAAGGGATTCTGCGAACTTCCGCTCCTGCTCTAAACTGCACGTCCTGTGCACTGAGCTCACCATCCTGGTTCGCGAGGTCTGTTGGTTTGGCAAGAATTGCGGCGTCCTGCCGCAATTCTTGCATTCTCGTTCGTGCGTCCATCCTTGGACGCCGCATTGCCTTCTGATGACTCGAGTCCTTACGCCCTCAGGTCAGACAGGTCAAAGCTCGATACCGGACAGAGGCCATCATGAGGCGTTGGATTTCTGTTTTTCCTGAAGCAAGTCTCTGAGATGTTCGGAGTCTGTAGATCGCGGGTGCCTTGGGCGCCAGCGTGCCGGGGAAGGGATTCTGCGAACTTCGGCCTCTGCTCTTAACAGCACGTCCTGTGCACTGTGCTCACCATCCTGGTTCGCGAGGTCTTTTGGTTTGGCAAGAATTGCAGCGTCCTGCCGCAATTCTTGCATTCTCATTTGTGCGTCCATCCTTGGACGCCGCATGGCCTTCTGATGACTCGAGTCCTTACGCCCTCAGGTCGGACAGGTTAAAGCTCGATACCGGACGCCTCGACGACATTAATTGGAGTCAGACTTGCTCGGCTTTCGAGCCTCTTGTACTCCCACTTCGTCAACGTTTTGAGTAGTTGCTGCAGACTTTGCGTCTGACTTGCCTTGCAGCATCTGCAAGAGTTGAACTCCCATCAGACCACTTAGGCTCCCATCGGTAGTACTGCCACCACCGTTGATCAACAGGTCGGGAATGATTTTGATCTTGCCCTTGGCAATCTCTTCCGTGATCTTGAATTTGGTGAAGTTCTCCTCTCCCATGGCTTTGACCTGAAGCTCGTAAGCTTCAGCGGTCGATTTACCGATCGCCATGATCTTCTCAGCTTCGGCAAGACCAGTCTTTGAGATTCGTTCAGCTTCAGCAACCGCATTCATCTTGGTGTATTCAGCTTGCGCCGCACCACGAGCCTTGGTTGCTTCCGCTTCAGCGTTTGCCTTCATCTTCATCGCTTCCGATTCAGCATTGACCTGAAGTTTGAGGCTTGTTGCATCTCCTTCTGCCTTCTTGACCGTGGCATCAGCAGTACGCTGAGAAATCTCGACGCTTTGCTGAGCTTTGACGATCTCGCGCTGCATGTCTGCAATTGCAGTCTCTTTCTCCATACCCTGGCGCTTTTCTTGTGCCATTCGCTGAGTTTCGTATGTCTTCTCTTCTTCCTGTGCAATCTTTCGATCGGTCAGAGTCTTCATGAGAGCTTCGGGTGGAGCAATGTCGCCGATAAGCGTGTCAACCGCGTTGACGTTGTACTCTTCGAGTACTTCGTTGATGTGCTCTTTTGCCGCCGCCTGACGCTCTTTACGAGTGCTCAGGAAGGCGATGACATCGCTATCTTGAGCGCTGTTTCGGAAGTAGTTGCCGATAGTGGGTTCCAGAACTTGCGAGACAAGGTTGCTCATGCTTCCGAACCGGGCAATGACCTTCGGGGCCTCGGTTGCCGGAATGTGGATGATTTGCGCGACGTCCAGATTGAACGGGAAGCCATCCTTGGATCGAACCGTGATCGTACACAAGTTCTTGTCCAACGCGTGAGCTTCACTTCGAGCGTTCGCCCAGTTCAACACCAAGTTGGTTGTCGGAACCAGTTCCACCTTCATCGTGTACTTGTTAATCGGGTATTTGCCTGGACCCAGTGGCTCCATCCAGACACCTCTAAAGCCCTTGGAAACAATGTTTCCATGCTTGAAAGTGTCTCCGGTTAAGTCCACGCCATCCTCACCAATGTAGGAGATCACGACACCAACATGTCCAATTGGAACTTCCGTCATCGGTGTCTCTTCAATCTGAATGGCCCATTTGTTGATGAAGTAGCTACCAGCAAGCATAACTTGCGGCTGCAGACCTCGATTTCCTCCGTTGACTAGAAATGTATCGACATCTTGGAAGTTGTTGTGACCGTCAATCTGCTCACCCGCGATTTGGCCACGCTTGATGGGCTTTCCGTCCATAGCGGTGACAATTCCAATCATGTTCTCTTTGATGACTGTGATGTCAGCAAGGGTGATGGCAAAGGCCAGGGTGTTGATACGATAGGTACCAGCAGTTAGGATGTGAGTCTGTCGACCCTTTTGTCCGCCATTCTCAAGGAACTTGACGGCGTCTTGGAAGTTGTCACACTCAACCTTGCGGGCGAGGATATTACCGGTTGGCATTTCTCGACCATCATTGGATAGGACCAAACCGATCTTTCCTTCTGGAATGACCGTAAACGGTTGCATGATGACTGAGTACTGCCAGGGCCACATCATCCAGTACAGTCCGGGTGCGAGGGTTCGGGCCTGAATACCGGCCTCACCCCGTGTCGCTAAAATACGACCGTCGGGCAGTTTTGAATTGGCGCCGAGGAGAACGAACTTCTTGGTGACCAAGCCAATTCGGTTTTCTGGAACGATAACCATTCCAAGAACAACTCGAAGGATAGGCTTAAAAAGGGCGATACAAGCGATGGGAATGAGGACCCACCAGAAGTGGAGCATTTGCTCCGGGCTAGTGTCTGCAATTAGCATTTTTTCAGTGCCGCATGGTCCGAGCGCCTCTCAGAAGCGCACTTGTCGGGACAAGCTCCCACGTCGGCATCCAAAACAGACTTTACTTTTCAGAAACCAAAGGGTTGCACTTTTTAGTGCGAATTACTCAAAAATTGATACGCCTGCAAATCGCTAATTCTTGGTTAGGCCGGCTCGATCTTTCGGACAGAAAAGTTGCAGGGTTCCGATACGTTCGTAACCCAGGTGCGGGTACAGCCTTGAGCCTGCAGCACTGGCCATAAGGACACTGTTTTGAACGCCTTCGACTCTGTCATCTTGTAACAGACGACTCATAAGGGCGCGGCCAAACCCTTCTCCTCGTCTCCCTTCACTCACGTAAAGGTCAGAAACCCAAGCCTGGTTTCCTGCAGGGATACTCTGAACTCGACCGATCATTTCGTGAGTTGCATCATCCCAGATCGCATAGGCTCGTGATCCTTTCGGATATAAGTGAGTCCATTTGAGCCGGATGGGAAGATCGTTTTCCCCCAAGAGATTGACTGGCGGGTTACATTCGTAGATGGGAATATTCGAGAGGGAGTGGGTGAAGAACCCTTCGGAGCGCTTTGCGCTGTATCCGACTGATTTGAAATAGCTCTTGGCTGGCCCAATCGACTCTTCTTGGGTATTGATGTAGGAGAGAAAATGCCAACCAATACCCAGCTCTCGAACTGCTTGTAGGACCTTTTCGAAATCAGGATCAAATGAGACGAGCTCAGTCACCCGTGGATTCTTCCTTCCCGGCCCATCTTTCATGACCCACAAAGGACCGAAGCGCTCGAACACGTATGGATGGACTCGACTTTTGATCGAGGTGAATCCCTCCACAAAGGCTCGGACAGCGACTTCGATATCCACAAGACCATCTTACCGATGCGACGAGGTTAGAAGGACTCGGTGAATCGTAAAGAGGTATCGATCATGGCGAGTCTTGGATCGTTGGCAAAATGTTGAGCGGAGGTAAATCCCAACAAACTGCGTAAATCCTTGGCCTCCACCACTTCTGGCTCGGGGCGCGGGGCAACTCCAGGTGGAAGTTGAGGGTAAGCAGTAGAACGTGCCGAGTGAAACAGGATATTTCCTTCTACTTTTTGCATCGACTGATGAACATGGCCGTTGAGTGCCGTAACAGATCCAAATCGATGGAGTAGCTCAAGCACGTGAGGTCCCTCGACAGTGCCCCAGCCCCAGTCTTTTGATGCCATCCACAAGGGATAGTGGGAGAAAACGACAATCGGAGTGCTTTCCTTCAAAGCTGCCAAATCTTGTTCGAGCCACCGGATTTGATCGTTGCCCAAGGTGCCGAGGCCTCCAGCTTGGGTGGGCAGATTTACGAGGCCAATGAAATGAACTCCCTTATGGTCAAAGCTGTACCAGCCAGTTCCTTTGGCATTCTTTCCATAGCGAGAGCGGTAGACACCGCCTCCATCCAGTGCGTCCCTTTCGCCAGGCACGTAGCATCGCTGATCACAGTTGACCCCCTTGATGATTTGGTCGAAGGTATCGAATTCGTCAGAGCGCGAGTTGTGGGTGAGATCACCCGTGTGAATCAAGATATCGACATGAGAATCCAACCCATTGATCTTGGATTGGGCAGCTCGCAGCGTTTGAGCTGGGTCTCGATTCGGTTCTTGCGAAAATCCAATATGGCTATCGCTGAGGTGGACAAAACTAAACGAGGCATCTCGAGCTGAATCGGTATGGAAATTACCCAAGGTGATGGCCCTAGCTACACCGCCAGAGAAGGCGAAGATTGTTCCAGTAGCGGCCCAACTCAGCCCCTTGAGGAATTCGCGTCGGTTCAGCCCTGAACCGCTTAAATATTCGCTCTTTCTCTCTTTCATAAGACAACACTTGTGATCTCGCGTCTTTACGAGATATCCATCTGATGTCTTATTTGACCGTTTTATTCCCCTGACAGGATTACTGGGGATTAGGATTGGGCCTAATAGCGCCATGTACGGCGCTGAGTTGGGATCTATGCCCCAGGCAAAGGGCCTATTTGTCTGTGTTAGATGTTCCGCTGATCGTGAGTTGGCTTTGGCCGGTTGCGGCGGCAAGTACAACTGCTGAACTCGTATCTCTATCCAGCTTTGCTGTAGCCATCATCGCCACTGCCAAACTGATAACCGTGTTACTTGCGGCAGCACGAAAATGTCCGACTTGGAAATCAGTGTTCTCTGCACCGTCTTCAAGAGTTTTCCAAATTGCCAACTGAAGCGCTGCACATTCGTCTGGAGACTGAGCTCGTTGGAAACAATGGGCAATGATATGGCCGGCGCTTGCGAATCGCCCACCAACCTTCATTGTGTCGGCTGGTTTCATTTGGGAAATATGCCCTTGAACTACTGGACTGCGAACATCGGCACACACCGATATCCAAGTTCCGCTGTTGTCTCGGAAGGAGAGCTTGCCCGCAAATGTTGTGTGGGGCCGCTGTCCATCAATGCTAATCGAGACGCTTTCTCCAACCGTGGAGCCCGTAAATTGAGCGTCAAATGGTTGCCAAGCCCAAATGCCTTGAGCAACCCAGACCAACGACAACCAAAACGGTCCCATGGGAAACAGGATAACAGAAGAATCCGTAATTCGGATAAACATTGAGTTTCCGAGTTCAAAACGCGGATTGGGATGCCGGGCGACCGTATACTTTAAGGCATTATCAGGCGCTTCAAGCAGGGATGGCTGAAGCAGATGCATTGACTATGGAACCAACGCCCGCACCGGAAGACATCAAACTCGAAACCACGACGGAAACAACAGATGATTTGGCTGTTGACTCCGAGATCCCATCTGACTTTATTCGGGATGCGATCAAGCAAGACCTTAAGGAAGGACGGTTTGATCGTGTTCACACGCGATTCCCTCCGGAGCCCAACGCCTACTTGCATATTGGCCATGCGAAGGCAGTTTGGATCGACTATGGAATCGCCAAAGATTTTGGTGGCAAGTTCAACCTGAGATTTGACGATACAAACCCAACACGAGAAGATCAGGAGTTCGTGGACGCCATCATTGAGGACGTCAAATGGCTCGGGGCGGATTGGGAAGATCGGCTGCTTTTTGGATCGGACTACTTCGACCAAATGGTCGAATGGGCGATTCAGTTGATCAAGAAAGGGAAGGCTTACGTCTGTGATTTGTCTCAAGAGGAGCTGAGCAAGACCCGTGGGACGCTCACGACTCCGGGTGTGGATAGTCCCTATCGCAATCGAACGGTTGAAGAGAATCTGGATTTGTTCGCTCGAATGCGAGCAGGTGAGTTTCCCGATGGATCACGGACTTTGCGCGCCAAGATCGACATGGCCTCGCCGAATATCGTCATGCGTGATCCGTTCATGTATCGCATTCGGCATACCCAACATCATCGTCAGGGTGACAAGTGGTGTATTTACCCCAGCTACGACTGGGCACACGGATTAGAAGACTCGATCGAAGGCGTGACTCACTCGCTGTGTTCGTTGGAATATGAAATCCATCGTCCTCTTTACGATTGGTTCTTGGAGCAGTTGGATATTTACCGACCGCGACAGATCGAATTCGCACGTTTGAAGATGCCGTACACCGTAATGAGCAAGCGTAAGTTCATTGAGTTGGTGGACGGGAAGTATGTCGATGGCTACGATGACCCTCGGATGCCGACGCTTGCTGGACTTCGACGACGAGGCTATACGCCAGAGGCGATCGCCGAATTCTGCCGACGAATTGGAGTGGCAAAGACCGATAGCACGATCGAGTGGCATCAGCTGGAGGATTGTCTCCGCGAAGACCTGAACAAGCGTGCTCAGCGGGTCATGGTGGTGATGAATCCGATCAAGGTGACGATCACAAACTATCCTGCTGGACAAGAAGAGCTCGTTGATGCGATCAACAACCCTGAGGATCCGACGGCCGGAACCCGTAAGGTGCCGTTCAGTGGCGAGCTGTATCTGGAGCGTGAGGACTTCCGCGAAGTACCGCCTCCCAAGTTCTTCCGCTTGTCTCCGGGCCGTGAGGTTCGCTTGCGATACGGTTACTTCATTCGGTGTGAAGAGGTGGTCAAGGATGAGAATGGAGAGGTTGTGGAACTCCTCTGTACTTACGATCCGGCCACGAGGGGTGGCGATTCTCCAGATGGTCGCAAGGTCAAGGCGACCTTGCACTGGGTATCCGCCAAGCATGCCGTTCCATGCGAGGCCCGGCTCTACGAACACCTGTTTGTGAAGGAAGATCCGGACGATGCAGAAGAGGGTAAGGACTATATCTCGAACCTCAATCCTGATTCCAAGCAGATCACCACTTGCTATGCAGAACCTAGCGTCGTGGGTGCTCCGGTTGGGACTCGTTACCAGTTCGAACGTCAGGGCTACTTCTGTTTGGATAAGGACTCGACGCCTGAAAAGCCGGTGTTCAATCGCTCGGTAGGCTTACGAGACTCTTGGGCCAAGATCGAAAAGAAATAACTTCTCGGGAAAGAAGGAAAGGGTCAATATGGGCTCGACTGAGGGAACCACCGTCGAGCCCATATTAGCAATCGACTCGGTCCTGAGGCACTTATTCACTCCCGCCGTCAGCCTTGATGCCCTCCTATCCCAGCCTTTCCTTAGCCTTAAATTCCCCGTCCTCAATGATCTCCAGAAATGACCATCTTGGAATTCGGCGGTCTGAAGGACCGCACGACACTAGCGAAGGGCCGCGAGGCCCTGGAACTTGGTCGAGGAAATGATCCTGGTCTGTAGGACCAGAGCAAGTCTTCAGTCGAGCGTACGAAGACCAATCGGTGACGGAGGATTTCCGGTTTGAAAGAACGAGAAATAGACAAGGAATCGTTCCGGGCCGAACGATTCCTTTTTACCGTCAGAAACTAGGTAAAATGTTTCACCGTTGCCGGATAGCTCAATTGGCAGAGCGCCTGACTCTGGATCAGGAGGTTCTAGGTTCAAGCCCTAGTCTGGCAGCCAACATTTTCAAAACGCCCGTTCGACTCGAACGGGCGTTTTTTTGTTGTTTTCTTTTGCAATCTTCTGAACTCCACGGCTCCTCCATGCTCCCAATTGCCCAGGCAAGCTTCTTCGGTTGTTGGCAAACTCTCGCTTGAATTGGGAAAAACCTTATCCCGAGTGTCGGAAATAAACGAACAAAAGCCTAGAAGAGCCCTTAGTAACAACAGTGGCGCTTCCAACAAAGACGACCACGTCAATGTTCAAATCTCGCTAGAAATGACTCATCGTTCACTGGCTAATTGACCCCATTATGGTATTCAACTTACAACCGCTATCATGTTATCCTATCATGGTGATTGCCGCAATTTTCGACCCATCAAAGATCACTACAATATATGGAGTTATTGGTGCCCTCACTTTGGCTGTGCTGGCGCTGCTTAAGATAATCGGGGGTGAAGACGCTAAGAAATGGGGGAAGATTGCTCTCATTTTGTTTCTACTCGATATCGCGTTGCTCTCTATCAGTTTGATTATTCCAATTGGTGGTTCGCCAGTAGCGACAACAGGAAATCAACCTGGGGTTCAAGTCAAGTCTCCTGACGGAATACCAACTTTTAAGTTGGAGCCTGGGCCAGATCTAACTCTTCCCAAACCAAACACAAACGCAGAAAAATCAGATTACGAAGTTGGTGCCGCAGATGAAGAATCTGAAAAGGGGACTGTCTCTTATGTTGTAACCAATCGTATGAAGCAACCAATCAAGGCATTTCACATTCACCTGCTGGTTCGAAAGGGTGAGGTAGATAAAAAGCTATTTTTCACGATTACTCACGTTATTTCTGTTGGTGGTTCTTTAAGAATTTCCTGTCATGTTGGGCCATTCGATCGCGTTGCGACCGACAATACTGTGGCTCAATATTGATTAGGGGGCGGGTCATGATTCAGCCTGACCAAACTATCTCATCTCATCGCTGAAATGACTGATAACCTTGACTGCGATCTTATCCGACGTTGACTTCAAATAAGGCTGGCTCGGTGACGAGGAAAGAGCAGACCAAGACCACACCATTACAGATTACTAAACTAGGGTAGGTTAACATTGGCACTCATCAGACTTCTAAAATTAAATCTCAGCTAGGATCGTTGCCCGTTGGTCGAGATATTCGTCTTGCGAAATCAAGTCCTGGTTTAAGAGTTCGTCGAGTTCTTTGAGCCTTTCTGCAGTTGTGCGCAGTTGGGTTTCCTTTCTGGTCGGTTTACTTGCCGACGTGGTTGCTGAAATTCGATTGACCGCTTCGAGAATAGCTAGCTCATCAATAGAATCAGAACCCTGCCGGTTCCTTGAGAGCTTAAGGTAGTTTCTCCCTGCGTCAAAAACAGCCTTTCGTTTCGCTGTATTTGTTGGATCGGTTTTGAATTGTTCTAGGGCTAGGTAATACGAGGTCTTAGCCTTCTTCTTTAGCTGCTCAATCCATATCATAAGGAATACAGGTGGGAACAAGATCACGCAGAAGAGGAAGCCTGAAGGTGTCGTGAAATCCATGCCATGAACTCAAATCGTTGGGCGATCTGGTCGCAATTGTATCATGGAAGTCTGAGAATTCCCGAGCCCAAGTTCTTAATTTCATTATCTCGCACAATCTGATCGAGCAAATTCGGACGCCTTACTCAGTGTGTTTTAACGTTGCAAAGACGCAGTTTATAGGCCATCGTTTCGTTAGTGAAGAATCAGAGCCGGATCAGGAGGTTCTAGGTTCAAGCCCTAGTCTGGCAGCCAACATTTTCAAAACGCCCGTTCAAATCGAACGGGCGTTTTTGTTTATCTGATCCAAGGCATTCCCAAACATCATCACGTCGTTACAATCGTGAACTAGAGATCAGATCTCAGCCAAGATCGCCTCACGCCGCTGAGCATATTCGTCTTCGGTGATCAACTGACGGGCGAGAAGCTGGTCGAGGGTGGTCAGGCGGTCGGCAATTGTAGGGTTTGGTGCTTGAGGCACTGCGACTTGCTGCACCTGAGTCTGCGCCACCGCCCTTGCTGATATAGCCTCGATTTCGTTCCGGATGGCGACTTCGTCCCGGACAGAAGCACCCTGTCGGTAGCGCACGTACTTCGCGTACTCAGTTCCAGCGAATTCTGCCGCTTGCTTCTTGGAAGAATTCGTTGGATCGTTGCGAAAGGTCTCAAGGGCCGCTTCGTAATTGTTTCTTGCTGACGAGGCGTTTACCGTCGAGTAAATTGCAAAGCCAATCATGAAGGCAAAGAGAATGAAAAATAGGCCGAAAATTACGCCAAAAGTCGAATCTGGAGCTGGAGCTGAAGGGGATGATTGTGGGAACATTCGTCTTTAGTAGAATTGTATCACTAGTCCCTAAGTAATCTCTCAAATCGGGTGCAACACCTTTGTGGATTTCAACTCGTGCGATTCGTTACTGCATCATCTTGGGCTCCATAGGTTCATGTTGCCGACTCCAATCTAACCTTACTGTTTCTCACTGTTTCGAATCGGTCTGCACCAAGCGTCATTTCGTGACACTCAATGTCGCTGACTTGGTCGTCGATCCTAAAGTCGCCGACACCTTGCCTGTCGTCGTAGCACTTACCGTGCTCGTCTTCACTGTGAAAGTGCCAGTGGTCTTTCCAGAAGGAATCGTCACGCTCGAGGGTACCGTAGCCGCGCTATTGGCGTTAGATAGGTTGATCGTAAGGCCTCCCGATGGGGCGGCGGTTCCAATCGCCACGGTTCCGGTGGAAGTCTTTCCACCCTTGACGGTCGCGGGGCTCAGCGTCAAACCGGTTAGTACCGGTGGATTGATGGTGAGATTTGCAGAGACCGTTGTGGAATTAAGATTTCCACTGATGCTTGCCACAGTCTGAGAAGACACCGAAGCGGTTTTTATCGTGAACGATGCCTTGGTTGCGCCAGCAGGAATCGTAACGCTTTGGGGTGGCGAAGCTGCGCTGGAACTGCTTGAGAGCTTCACGACTAGACCTCCCGTCGGTGCCGCACCGGAAATCGTCACCGTACCAGTTGACGATGTCAATCCGATCACAGACGTGGGAGCAACCGTGATCGACAGGAGGGTGGGTGGAGTGATGTTCAGGTCAGCCGATTGAGAAATCGAACCGGTTGATCCCGTGATCGTTGCCACCGTTTGGGTTGCGACTGCAGTTGTTTTTACAGAGAAGGTTGCAGAGGATTTTCCTGCTGGAACGGTCACTGTGCTGGGAATCGTTGCCTTACTCGAACTACTGGCCAATTTAACGACAATGCCTCCGGTGGCAGCGTTCCCTGTAAGAGTAATCGTCCCGGTCGATATAGACCCACCACCGATAGTGGACGGATTTAACGTGATGGATTGAATCGCAGCTGGAGTTACTGTGAGAAGAGCAGGAAGAGAGACTGAATTGTAAGCGGCAGTGATGGTTGACGTTTTTTGAGAAGCTACCACCACAGTACTGATCGAAAAGGTAGCTGTTGATTGACCAGAAGCGATCGTCACTGATCCAGGCACTGTGGCTACTGAGGTTGCACTGCTTGACAATCCAACTGTGATTCCACCTGAAGGAGCTGGTCCGTTCAGTGTCACCGTTCCAACTGAGTTATTGCCGCCCGCAACACTTGTTGGATTCAGTGTCAATCCAGTTAGCGCAACCGGTACCAACGTCAAGTTGGTATTGAACGAGTTTAAGCCCAATGTTGCCGTAATCGTGACCGTGGTGGTGCTGTTTACCCAATTTGTGGGAATTGCAAAGTCGATCGATGATGCACCTGCTGGGACTGTAACCGTCGATGGTGGTAGGGCATTCCCATTGTTCGAAGTGAGGTTTATGACCACTCCGCTGGCGGAGGCCGGTGCGCTGAGCGTCACCGTTCCAACCGTCGAGTTTCCACCCGCAATGGAGTTGGGATTGATTGCGAGTCCCGTCAATGAAGCGGCAGAAATGGATAGCGTCGCTGAAGCTGATGTGACACCAACGCTTGCGGTAATCACTGCTGACGTATCACTCGCCACTTTCAAAGTTGTGGTCGTAAATGTCGCCGAAGTAGAACCAGCGGCAACGGTCACAGTTGCAGGTGGGATGGCACTGGTAACGGAAGAAGTCAACGACACGATTTGACCGCCACTCGGTGCGACGCCATTAAGGGTGACAGTTCCGACGGTGGAATTTCCTCCCTGAACAGCGGTTGGATTCAGAGTTAGAGTTGTTGGGGCGGGTGGTGAGATCGTTAAGGTTGTCGTGACCGTGACACCGCCAGCGGTCGCAGAAATGGTAACTGGAGTCGACGTTGAAACCGCAGAAGTCGTCACGGAAAAGGTCGCAGATGAAGCAGCAGCAAGTACCGTGACAGATCCTGGCACCACAGCACTGGGTGAATTTGAACTCAAGGTAACCACTAAACCGGATGCAGGGGCCACACCAGAAAGGGTTACGGTGCCGGTTGAAGAGGTTCCACCGGTAACCACCGAAGGCGAGACTGATACAGAGCTCGGAGTAGCCCGATTAATCGTGAGTGTGCCTTTGACCGTGGTTCCGCCTTGGTAGCCAGTGATGGTTGCTGGCGTAACCGCACTGACTGCACGCGTATTAATGGTGAAATCGGCTGATGTTGCCCCCGCTGGAATTGAAACGCTCGAAGGAGGGATTGCATTGGGATCTGAGGAAGTCAGGTTTACAAGTAATCCTCCGGTGGCGACAGCTCCGTTCAAAGTAACCGTTCCCTTGGTTGAATTACCTCCGGAAACAGTATTCGGCGAGATGGTGAGGCTACTCGGCGACGGGGGAGTGATGGTCAATTTGGCCGTAGCGAAGGAGGTTCCGGAGGCGGCCTTTATTGTCACAGCCAACAAGCTTCCGACGGGAGTCGTCGTGATGTTGAATGTTGCAGTCATTGCACCCGCCGCAACTGTAACGGTTTGTGGGGGGACCGCCGCTAGAGCATTCGAACTGAGGGTAATGACCATCCCTGCTGACGGCGCAGGAGCAGATAATGTGACGGTTCCGGTCGATGAGGCTCCGCCTACGACCGTTGATGGCGAAACTGAAAGGGTCGTTACTGTCGGTGGGGTAACTGTCAGGATAACCGTTGCCTGACCTCCGGGAGCTGAGGCAGTCAATTGGGCACCGGTGGATACCGCTACTGGCGTGGTATTGATCGTAAAGGAAGCGGTTAATTGACCCTGCGGCACGGTGACAGTCGAGGGGGGGATGACGCAATCGCTGTTCGAGGAAAGATTTACGACAAAGCCTCCCGACGGAGCTATTCCGTTGAGAGTGACCGTTCCTGTTGACGTCTGGCCACCCAAGAGCGATGTTGGAGCAACACTGAATTGACCGGGTGACGGGGAAGAAACGGTTAGGGAGGCCGAAACTGAAGTTCTATCGATGGTGGCGGTTATGGTTGTTGTAGTCGTTGTCTGAACGGCATGGGTATCGATATTGAACGATGCCGTTTGTAGGCCGCCTGGTACCAATACGGTTGGTTGAGGAACGCTCGCAGCCGAGTTGGAAGATAACTTCACGACCACTCCGCCTGCCGGGGCTAATTGATCCAGGGTTACGACGCCATGCGTTGAAGTGGCACCGATAACCGTGTTCGGATCGATCTTGATTGTGGTTGGTACTGGAGGTGTAATCGTAAGAGATGCGTGTGCAGGAGAGAGTCCCGAAGATGCGAGAATGTCCGCCGTAACGTCGGAGGAGACCAGTTTGGTAGGAATGTTAAATGTGAGCGTAGTCGTACCGGGCGCTACCGTAACGAAGTGAGGGACCATTGCTGCAGGGTCACTACTTGTTAGCAAGACTTCATTTCCGCCATCTGATGCGGGCTGGGTTAAAACTACCGTGGCTGTGGCATTAATGCCACCTTCCACGGACGAAGGTGTAATCGTAAAGCTTTGGATCGGAATATTATTCGATTCAGTGCCGATAGCATAAAAGTAGCCATCGCTACCCCAAAAATATACAACCCCATCTGGCCCAATCGCTGCCTCCCCGTAAGCCCCGTTAGCCGCTGGAATTGACCATTTGAGTGTTCCATTTGGAGCAAATGCAAAAAACGGACTGAATACTGCGCCCGTATAGATCGTTCCATCAGAGCCAACAATTGGCGGGTTGGAGAATGACTGGTCACTTACGTGGACTGTCCATTGGGTTGTTCCGTCTGGATTAACAGCGACCAAATTTGAACCAGTTCCAGTGACGTAGATCGTTCCGTCCGGCCCTATTGCGGGCGCCGTACGTTGCCCCGTTACACCGGGTGCCTTCCATAGCACCGTTCCATCCGGTTTAAGGCAAACGAGATTTGCGTCATAGCAACAGTAGTAGATGTATCCATTACCGTCGATTGCGGGCGAGGACGTTGCAGCGTTTCCAGTATCGTATTTCCAATTCAATCCACCCGTTGGGCTAATGGAGTAAAGGTTGGAGTCGTCTGAGCCGACGTAAATAGTTCCGTCGGGACCAATTGCAGGAGATGATTCGATGCTTCCTGCTGTCAAAAACTTCCACTTTACACTTCCATCTGGGTTAATCGCATAGACCGTTTTTGATGCGCCTACATAAATGGTGCCGTCTAATGCAATCGTAGGAGATGATTCAGCAGGATTGATCGGTGTATCAACTGGAGTCGCCCACTTCTGAGTACCGTCGGCATTAAGAGCAAAAAGAAATCCACCATCAGACCGAGCGTAGATCGTCCCATCAGTTGCGATTGCGGGTGTCGTGAAAATCCCACCAAGCATATTGACACGCCACTTAAAAGTCCCGTCCGAGTTGAGAGCATAGAGTCTATGGTCATATGCTCCGAAGTAGGTGGTGCCGTCAGCCCGTATTGAGGGCGCGGCTGTCAAGTTCCTACCGTTAGCGAACTTCCATCTAACCAATCCGTTGGAGCCGCCCCCATAGGCTAAGCCCGTATTAGACATGTTTTGCCTATATTTGGACCATGATGACGGGCCGATTGGGGTTAACGTAAGATTGGCGGTCGCACTGGCACCGTTTGCCGACGCTGTTATCACAAGAGACTTTTGGGCATTCACCGAGCTTGTGGTTACGCTGAAAGTGGCCGAGCTAGAACCACCTGGTACTGTGACTATTCGTGGAACCATTGCCGAATGGTCGCCACTGAAAAGAGCCACTTGAGCTCCACCCGTTGGTGTAGCGTGAGACAAGGATACGGTACCAGTTGAGGTTTGACCGCCCACGACCGTAGTAGGACTTAATGACAAGCTCGAAACGGAGACTGAGTTAACCTGCGTTCCGATTGCGTAGAGATAGCCATCGTTGGAACCAACGTAAACTGCTCCGTCAGACCCAATCGATGGTGATGACAGTACTGCTCCTCCAGTTTGGTAGCTCCATTTGAGCGACCCGTCTCCATTGAGGCTATAAACGTAGCCATCCGATGATCCTACGGTTATTGACCCATCTATTCCTATAGCTGGAGATGACGATATCGCACCACCTGTTAAATAAGTCCAGGAAGGGGCAAAACTATTCGAAGTGTCCCACGAATAAATCGTTTTGTTATTTGAAGCGAAATAGAGAAGGCCCTCTTTAGATAAGGCCGGAGTGGACGCTATTGCATCTGACAGGACGATCATGACTCCGGCATTCCCGGAGCTTTCGAATGCATAAAGCGAGCCATCTGAGCAGCCCACGTAGATGTAACCCACAGGTGAAATTACGGGAGATGCGACAATGGGCTTTGGCGTTGGGTTGCCAAAATTCTTTGTTCCACCGGGAGTCAAGGAGTAAAAATTGGAATCGTCTGACCCGAAGTAAATGGTTCCATCTGGAGCAATAGAAGGTGTCGACCTTATTGGTCCTCCAGTGGCAAAGCTCCACTTCTGGGTTCCATTTGGATGAATGGCATAGACGCTATTATCTGTCGATCCAATGTAAATGGTTCCGTCCGTTGCAACTGCAGGCGATGATGTAATCGCGTTGCTGGTAGGGAACTGCCATTGTTTAGTGCCATTGGGATTGATGGCATAGAGGTTGTTGTCACCCGAGCCGACATAGATTGTTCCGTCGCCCCCAATTGCAGGCGAAGAGGTGACGGCACCACCAGTAGGAAAGGCCCACTTCTTCGAACCGTCGGGGTTGACAGCATAGAGATTGTTGTCACTAGAGCCGACATAGATAGTTCCGTCAGAGGCGATTGCGGGTGAGGATGAAATCGCACCCGACGTATGGAATTTCCATCTGAGGTTTCCATTGGAGCCGTCACCGACGCCGATTCCCGAAGCCGGATTGTTCTGGTGAAATCGGGGCCATGGAGCTCCACTTTGAAAGCCTGAAGGTTTGATTCGGCTAGTCGACTCCTTTTGGGCAACCTGCTCAATCCGTTTGTTTTGGGTTGAAGAAAACCCAGTCGCTGCCAAAACGGCAAGCAAAGACCCAACGATAACACGAACCAGCTTCATATTCGCTTCTTCCCACTCAAAACAGAGATCTAATCGTAGCTTGCCCTCGGCGAGTTGCACAGCAA
>Ga0164296_1001667_pt1 | contig 23043 bp, 22 predicted proteins | sample GEODES057metaG_FD_113533 | JGI IMG/M metagenome (GOLD analysis project Ga0164296, IMG submission 113533) | Dystrophic lake water microbial communities from Trout Bog Lake, Wisconsin, USA - GEODES057 metaG | ecosystem: Environmental > Aquatic > Freshwater > Lake | place: USA: Trout Bog Lake...
AAAAGCATTTCAAAATTTCTTCTTCCGTTCGTAGAAAAAGACAAAGTATTGATCTATGAAAGGCAGGCTGGGTGATCGCCAAAGATTGCTTCACATCTTAGAAGCTATAGCTGAAATAGAATCCTACACAAATAGTGTTGACATAAGCTCATTTCTTTCAAATTCAATGATGCGATTTGCATGCGTAAAGCAAATCGAAATCATCGGCGAAGCAGCAAATTTTATCTCTCCTGAAACTAAAGTTTTATTTTCCGATTTAGAGTGGAAACAAATTATCGGCATGAGGCATATCCTTGTTCATGAATATTTTGGGATGGACTTCGAGCTTATCTGGCAGGTTATTATAAAAGATTTACCAGAGCTTAGGCAAAAGATTGAAAAAGTGCTAAACGCTCATTTGTAATAAAATTAAAGCCCAAGCTGTTAAGACACTATAATGCGCAAAAAAAGATTTATAGATCGATCTAAATTGAATCTCTTAAATCTATAAATCATGTGACACGATTGTAGGATTTTTAGCTGATCTTTTTTGAATCTCTTAAATCCCAAAATCGTGTCCTCCGATTAGCTTTTTAATAGTAAATTCAACCCCGTACCTACGGGAGTGTTTTTATATGAAAAAGTTTTATTTGTTAATAGCGGTGCTGGCCTTATCAACGGCAGGGCTTGCTCAAACTGATAAGCCACAGAAGCCTATCTTTTATTCTATTTCTTTTCCAAACGTGGTTCACCACGAGGCTGAGATCTTTTTAATTTTACCCCAGGCACCCGCAGGGGCCATCAGATTTCGCATGAGTCGTTCTTCAGCAGGGCGATACGCTACCCATGAATTTGGTAAAAACATTTACAATGTAAAGGCAAGTAATATTGATGGCAGCGCCTTATCGATAAAACAATTGGAAGGCGACCTTTATGAAGTGGAAGACCATGGTGATGCAGTTAAGATCAGCTATACGCTTTATGGCAACTGGACCGACGGAACCTATACCAGCATCGACCCGAGTCATGCTCACCTGAACATGCCCGCAACCTTTTTGTGGGTAGTGGGTGAAGACAAACGCCCCATTAAATTTGAATTTAACGACCTGGACCAAAATGGCTGGAAAGTAGCTACGCAATTAAAACACGAGGGCGACAATATTTACAGTGCCCCAAACCTGCAGTATATGATGGATAGCCCAACCGAGCTGTCAGCTTATAAAGTAAGCAGCTGGAGCGTGGACAATAACGGCAAACCTGAAAAAATTAATGTGACTATACATTCTGACGATGACCAGGCTACTGTTGATGCATTTGCCAAACAGGTACAGCGCATGGTATTAGAAGAAAAAGCCGTTTTTGGAGAATTGCCTGCGTACGATTTCGGCGAATACACTTTCCTGGATGATGTTTATCCCAGCAATTCAAGTGATGGAATGGAGCACCGGAACTCTACCTGCATCGTGCACCCGGCACAAAAAGTGGCAGGCAATGAGTTACGCCTGCTGAGTACTTATTCGCACGAATATTTTCACAGTTGGAACGTGAAACGCATCAGGCCAAAATCACTCGAGCCTTTCAACTTCGAACATGCCGATATGAGCAGCGAACTATGGTTTGCCGAAGGCTTTACCCAATACTATGGCGAACTGGCACTTGAACGTGCAGGTTTTCATAACCTCGACGATTACACCCGGACGCTTGCGGGTTTGGTTAACCAAATTTTAAATACACCCGGGGCTGCCAGATTCCCCGCCACCCAAATGAGCCGGTATGCAGTTTTTGCCGATGCCGGGGTTTCTATCGACCCGAATAACCAGGCGAATATGTTTACCAGCTATTACACTTATGGCGGCGCAATTGCGCTGGCACTCGATCTGCGTTTGCGAAGCGACTTTAATTTGACACTCGACGATTATATGCGTACCGTTTGGTTAAACCGTGGAAAGCCATATAAGCCTTATACCATACCTGATCTGCAAAGCGACCTGGCCAAAGTGACTAACAATCCGAAATTTGCAGCCGACTTTTTTAACCGTTACATCAACGGAATCGATAAAAACGATTATGCCGCATTATTAGCTAAAGCCGGCCTGTTGCTGCAAAAAGCAAAGCCGGGCAAGGCATGGGCCGGTCCGCTGAGCTATATCCGTAATCGTGGTCGCTCCGGTGATGCACAGACGGCAGATAACGATGGGCTGGCAGTACAGGTAAGTATAGCCGGAACACCGATATACAAAGCCGGGCTTGATGTGGGTGATATCATTTTGAAAGCTGATGGTAAGGATATCAAAGACGTACAGTCGTTTAACGACCTGGTGGCGACGAAAAATATTGGCGACAAGATAGTAGTGAACTACAAGAACCGCACCGGCGAGCACCAAACTACCATTACACTGGAAGAAAATCCGGCTTTTGAAGTTATTACCTTTGAAAAGGCAGGAAAGACCCTAACAAACGAACAAACAGAATTCCGTAACAAATGGCTGTCAACCAAAGTCAAACAATAATGAAAAAAGCACTGTCAATGATCGCATTCATCGCGATCGCATCTTATAGCTATGCTCAGGATGTAAACAAACTGATCAACCAGGACGATGTGACCCGCATCATCAGTACGCTGGCCGCCGATGATATGCAGGGGCGCGCCACCTTTACACCAGGTATCGAAAAAGCAGCAAAATTCATCGAGTCTGAATATAAACAGATCGGTTTGGTACCGATGAAAGGGAATGATGGTTTTCGTCAGAATTTTGCCATGATCAAATCCCTTCCCGGAAAGATAGAAGTGAGTATCAATGGGAGTGCGGTAGCGAGTGAAAACCTGGCCATCTCGGGAAGCACCTCTTTCAAATGGACCCAATTGAACGATGCAGATATCGTAAAAGTAGGCCCCGACAAGGATCTGCGTACAGCATATATGACCGCGTTGCGCAGTAATAAAAATACGCTGATGCTGATCGACCCCAAATTCAGCGACCTCTTCAAACGTTTGCGCAGCCGGTCGGAAGGTGGTAGTGTTTCTTTTAAAGGTGCGCCGGCTGATAGCCATTCACTTGTTTTTGTACTCGGCACATTTGATGATGTTAAATCTTTAGCAGTGAATGTTGAAGTAAAAAGCCGGGAATCGCCCTTATTTAATATTGCCGGCATTATCCCCGGAAAAACAAAACCTGAAGAATTTGTCGTTTTTTCGGGACATTACGATCATTTGGGTATCCTGAAACCCGTGGGTAAAGACAGCATAGCCAATGGTGCCGATGATGATGCATCGGGTACCACAGCCGTAATAACGCTTGCCAGGTATTTCAAACAATTAAATAACAATGCCCGCACACTTATTTTCGTAGCCTTTACTGCCGAAGAGATCGGCGAGCATGGTTCAACCTATTTTGCTAAAACTGTTGAACCGGATAAAGTTACCGCGATGTTCAATATCGAGATGATCGGCAAACCATCCAAATGGGGACAAAATTCGGCCTTCATTACCGGTTTTGAACGCTCTGATTTTGGTAAAATATTGCAAAAGAATCTAACCGGGACCTCCTTTAATTTCTATCCCGATCCGTATCCAGACCAGAACCTGTTTTACCGTAGTGATAATGCCTCACTGGCGCGCGTAGGTGTTCCGGCACATACCATTTCTACCGATCAGATCGATATCGATAAATTTTATCATACAGTAGGTGACGAAGTGAGTACATTGGATATGGCCAATATTACCTCAACCATCAGAGCTATTGCATTAAGTGCAAGGTCTATCGTTGATGGGACAGATACGCCGACAAGGGTACCGAAACTGGAAAGATAAAATTAGTATTGTAGAGACGCTAAATACGGCGTCTCTACAATTTCTTCCGCATCACGTAATCATTCATCCAGTATTTGCCGATAGGAATATCCTCTTCATAGGCAATAGTGAAACCCATTTTTTCGTAAAAACTTTTGGCTTTATTATAGCGGTTTACATTCAGATCGAGGGTGTATTTGCCGGCATCCAGCGTACGCTGCGCAACCTCGTTGATCAATATTTTACCATAACCTTTGCCCTGCGTTTCGGGCAGGCAATACAATTTATGCAATTTGTAGATATCGGGATTTTCTTCACGCGGCGAATATCCGGCGAAAGCTACTGCCCGCCCCTCTTCTTCCAGCAAAAGATAGGTCTGTGAATCGTTTTTGATCTGAGCTTTGATTTTTTCGAGCGAATAAATTTCTCCTAGCATAAACTCGATCTGCTCTTTTTCCAATATCGGCGAATAGGTCACCCACCAGGTTTTTTCGGCGATCCCGCAAATGGTTTCAGCATCGCTAATGTCGGCTTTACGGATAGAATACATGCCCAAATATATCAGAACAACCATACAGACGCAAAACCTTGGCCTTGCCGATCAATATTTATACCGCTCTCCCCATATCTTTTTAAGCCTTTCTTTGGTCTCGTATTCTTTCGCATTATTACCCGGCTCGTAAATTTTGGTCCCCCTGATAGCATCAGGCAAAAAATCCTGGTCGACAAAATTGCCCTCAAAGCTGTGGGCGTATTTGTATTCCTTGCCATAGCCGATGTTCTTCATCAGTTTGGTAGGCGCATTGCGCAGGTGCAGGGGAACGGGGAGATCGCCCGTCCGGCGTACCAATTCCATAGCGGCACCGATTGCGGTCGTGGCCGAATTACTTTTGGCTGAGGTCGCCAGATAAATTGCTGTCTGCGACAGGATCAACTGAGATTCGGGCATACCGATCACATTCACCGCATCAAAACACGATTGAGCCAGTAACAAGGCATTGGGGTTGGCATTTCCTATATCCTCCGAAGCGAGAATGAGCATACGGCGTGCAATAAATAAAGGGTCCTCGCCACCAATGATCATCCGGGCCAGCCAATAAACTGCGCCGTTCGGGTCGCTTCCCCGCATCGATTTGATAAAAGCCGAAATAATATCATAATGTTGTTCACCGGCCTTGTCGTACAAAGCCATGTTTTGTTGCACATGCTCCAATACGATCTCATTAGTAATTTCGATCGATGGTGTATCAAAAGCATTGATCAACAGCTCAAAAATATTCAGGAGTTTGCGCGCATCACCACCCGAAAGCCGGAGCAGCGCTTCCGATTCAACGATATGGATCGTTTTTTCTTTTAAAACCGGATCCTCGCGCATGGCCTTGTCGAGCAGACTCAACAAGTCTGCCTCATCGAGCGACTGCAGGATATAAACCTGGCAGCGGGACAACAGTGCGGAGATCACTTCAAAGGAAGGGTTCTCCGTAGTCGCACCGATAAGCGTTACGATACCGCGCTCAACTGCTCCGAGGAGGGAATCTTGTTGCGATTTAGAGAATCGGTGTATTTCATCGATGAACAGGACCGGCAGGACTTCGCCTTGTTCCTTCAACAGGGAAGCTTTCTCGATCACTTCCCGCACATCTTTAACACCCGAATTGATCGCACTCAGTGAAAAAAAAGGCCTTGAAAGCGTTTGCGAAATAATATAGGCCAATGTGGTCTTGCCAACACCCGGCGGCCCCCAAAACAGCATAGAAGGCAGCGAACCCGATTCGATGGCTTTGCGCAACACCGCACCTTTGCCTACTAAATGCTTTTGCCCGGCGTAATCGTCGAGATTTTTTGGGCGCATGCGTTCGGCTAATGGCGGGAGGTTATTCATTAGCGTAAAAATCAGAAGAATAAACACCAAATCCTAAAAAGGTTAGTATTTTCGATCATATTTATGAGCATCAGCCGTTTCAACGACGCCAATTTCCATTCGCTTTGCGACCAGCTGGCAGCAAGGGATGCCGACCTGAAAACGATCATCGGGGCGCATGGCTACCCCGCTTTCTGGTCGCGGACAAATACCTTTGAATCGCTCGTCCATATTATATTGGAGCAACAGGTGTCATTAGCCGCCGCCAATGCGGCATTGAACAAACTGAAAGAGCAGGTTCCTGAACTCAGCCCGGAGCGGGTCCTGTTATTGACCGATGAAGAAATGAAGGCATGTTATGTCAGCAGGCAAAAAGCTGCTTATATCAGGAATCTGGCTGAAGCACTCGCAAGGGGCGATATCAAACTCGAAGAATTTACAGAAAGCCCGGATGACGAGATTCGCAAACAACTCATCAGCCTTAAAGGCATTGGAAACTGGACGGTAGATGTTTACCTGATATCGGCACTACATCGCGCTGATATATTTCCTATTGGCGACCTGGCGGCAGTTAATGCCCTAAAAAGAATCAAAAGCCTGCCCCCTGAAACGTCGCGCGAACGGTTGTTGCCTATCATTGATCTATGGGCTCCTTACCGAACTATAGCTGCAAAACTATTATGGCATTATTATTTGAGTTCGCCAAAGCCTTTAGCCTCCAAAACAACTTGATTACAAAATACGAAACGAGGTGTTCTGCCAGTTTTCTTAAAATTCGATAGATTTAAATCGATAAAATTAAGTTTTGTTGTAATTTTTATATTATTTATAGGATTAATTATAAAATAATCATAGGTTTACGGACTGATTTATGAAAATTTATCAAAAATCACTTGTTTTTTTCGGTAAAGTGTTCATAAATTACGCCTCAAAGAAAAAATAACTGATTATTTATCGTCAATTAGCGCAAGAATTATGCAGGAGTCAGCTTATTTTAAAGAATATCATCCCATCAGTGGCGTTTGGGACGAAATGTATGGCGACGAAGGCATCCGTGCGCATTATACGAAAGTGATCGAGTACCTGTCGCGTGAATCGTCTGATGATCTGACGCGCAAAGAAGAGTTGGCCAAAAGGCTGTTCATGAGTCAGGGTATAACCTTTACCGTTTACAGCAGTGGCGAAGGGATCGAGAAAATATTTCCCTTTGATATCATCCCCCGCATCATTACCGCCGATGAATGGAGCTTTGTAGAAAAGGGCATCAAACAAAGACTAAGAGCATTAAATCTTTTTTTAAAGGATATTTATGATAACCAGTTTATCGTAAAAGATGGTATAGTACCTATTGACATTATCTACTCCTGCCCTCATTTCCTGCGTGAAATGTACAAATTGCAGGTACCTTATAATATCTATGTACACATTGCCGGCATCGACCTGATCAGAGATCATGATGGCACTTTCTACGTGCTGGAGGACAATTTGCGTACCCCATCGGGGGTAAGCTATATGCTCGAGAACCGCGAGATCACCAAGCGGCTATTCCCCGACTTGTTACCGCAATGCGGAGTTCGGAGCGTAATGGAATACCCTTCGATCTTATACAAGAACCTGTTATCGCTTTCGCCACGGCAGATCAGTAATCCGAATATTGTATTGCTTAGTCCGGGTATCTATAATTCGGCTTATTTTGAACATACTACCCTGGCCCGTTTGATGGGAGTTGAACTGGTGGAAGGGCGCGACCTGGTAGTTAAGGACCAGAAGGTGTATATGAAAACTACCGTGGGTTTACAGCAGGTGGATGTAATATATCGCCGGGTAGATGATGAGTACCTCGATCCTTTGGTGTTTAACCCCTCAAGTATTTTGGGTGTGGCAGGTATTATGGGCGCTTACAGAAAAGGCAATGTTGCGATCGTAAACGCTATTGGCAATGGCGTTGCCGATGATAAGGCCATTTATATCTATGTGCCTGAAATGATCAAATATTACCTGGGCGAGGAGCCGCTGTTGAAGAATGTGCCTACCTACCAGCTGGGTAACGAGGACGAACGTCAGTACGTTTTTGCCAACATCAACAAAATGGTGGTAAAAAAGACCAATGAGAGCGGCGGCTATGGCATGCTGATGGGTCATGCGGCATCAGAAGAAGAGACTGAAAAGTATAAAAAAGAGATATTAAAGGCACCACGTAATTTTATTGCGCAGCCTACCATCAGCCTGTCAGCTGCACCCTGCTATATTCAGGGCGCCCTGCATCCGCGAAGGATAGATCTGCGCCCTTACGCCCTCTGTGGCCCCGATGGCATTGAAATTGTACCGGGTGGATTGACAAGGGTTGCATTGAAAGAAGGCTCGCTGGTAGTTAACAGTTCGCAGGGTGGTGGCAGTAAGGATACGTGGGTGTTGGCGTAATTGGTCATTGGTCATTGGGCATTGGGCATTGGGTTGGATGATAGTAGTTTAAATAATAAAGTAATCTATGATGGAAAATCGACATTCCGAAATCGACATTCCGGATTCCGAAATTGAAAAAACATGTTAAGCCGGGTTGCATCAAGTTTGTATTGGTTAAGTCGTTATGTTGAACGCAGCGATGGTATTTTGCGGATGCTGAAGATCAATTACGCTTCGTCGCAGGATACGGTGCAGGAATTTACCTGGGAACCGATCATCCGGATCTTTGCCGGACACGATGAGGAAACAGCCAAATTGGGTAACGACAGCAGGGCCGTGATCCGGTATATGGTGACCGGTAAGAGTAACCCTAACTCTATCCTAAACATCATCACTTTTGCCCGCGAAAATGCCCGTGGTGTACAGGAACACATCACTAAAGATCTTTGGCAATGCCTCAATGAATATTATCATACTGTAAAAGATCACCGCCTTGACAATGCTTTAAAAAAGGACGATCCTATCGGTGTTTTAGATATACTGATCAAACAGGTGATGCTCTATTACGGTACGGTAGAAATAACGATGGAACGTGGCGAGGGGCGCAGTTTTATGAACATCGGCACCTATCTTGAACGTGGCATACAGTCTGTCGACATTTTGGATACTAAATTTGTGTCGATCGATGAAAATCCGGATCTGCTGCGCGATACCACCTATTGGAAACACCTGTTGCTTTCGCTTGGCGGATACGAGATCTACCTGAAAACCTACCGAACCGGGTTCGAGGCCGAGAACGTGCTGGAACAGGTGGTTTTAAATAATGATTTCCCGCGTTCGGTCATCTACTCGGTCAATCATATCCAGCGTTATTTTGAGCGATTAAAAAGCGACAGCAACCTGGATAGTTCACGCGAGCTATCATTCCTCATCGGCAGGTTGCAGAGCCATATTCGTTACAGTTCAGTTAAGACCATTGAAGAAGAAGGATTGCACACTTTCCTGACCCAAATACGAACTCAGTTATTTGGCATTGGTGATGCCCTCAATATTCACTATTTTGCGAATTCCTGATAAACCAATTATTAGACTACCGATATGCCTGATTTCAGAATAGAGCACATTACCCGTTACACGTATCCGAGTCCTGTACGCGACAGTGCAAATCAGATCATTTTGTATCCCATTCGCGATGAATACCAGGAAGTTATCCGCCAGGAACTGCACATCTCCGGCGACCCTGTTGTAGATACTTTTATCGATTACTATGGCAACGAAGTAGGCACATTTACCTACAGCCAACAACATACCAGTCTTACCATCAGCTCCAAGCTTTCGGTTACTACACGTCAAAGGCCATTGCCCGGCAACGATATCTTCCCGGAACAACAATGGGAAGACCTGAAGCGCTTATCGCAAATGGTGCCTTATATCGACTTTTTGAAACCCGAATATTTTGACGGTATCAAAGAGCTGCAGGCCATCGTGAAGTCTGAACGTTCAAAAGAAGATACCCCATCACAGGTAGCATTACGCTTTTGCCGTTACGTATATGAAAATTTCGAGTACGTAAAAGGCGTAACCACGGTGGAAACCACCATGGACGAAATATGGAAACTCCGGGCCGGCGTTTGCCAGGATTTTGCCCATATCCTAACTATTATGCTCCGTTTGGTAAATATCCCCGCCAGGTACGTAAGCGGCTATATCTGCACAAATCGTCATCATACCTTACGCGGTGAGGGCGCTACCCATGCCTGGGCCGAAGCCTATATTCCCGATTACGGCTGGCTCGGTATCGACCCGACCAATAACTGCGTTGCCAACGACACCCATGTGCGCCTGGCCGTTGGCCGGAACTTTTTAGATTGCTCGCCTGTCAGAGGGGTATACAAGGGATCGTCAGATCACAAACTTGAAGTGGCGGTTTCTGTTGGCTACGAAGATGAGGTACATCATGGCAGTTTCCTACAGGAAGAAAATACGAAAGCCCCGGTTTTTAAACCGGTTGACGACCGTCCTAAAAACAGCTATCAGCAATACATGGAAATGCTGCAGCAACAACAACAGCAGCAACAACAGTAATTGGTCTGATCAGGAACGGTTCAATTCAAACTATCCTTTTTTTACAGTTGCGGCAAGCGTATCTATTGCCGGTAGTTTGTTGAAAGCCCTGATAAGCTTTCCTTTTTTGTCATATATCGCAACGTAGGGGGTAGTAGCAACCTGGTAATACCTTTGTACCACATAAGTGCGGGCCTCTGTTCCTACAATAATATTGTGGTATTTGGCCAGGTCGAAATCGCGTACAAAATTCCTGATCATGGCCAGCCGGTTAAAATCGGTAAAGGTTACCATCACTATTTCGGCATTGCTGAATTGCTTCATCTTTGGCTTCATGTCGTACATCATGTGCTGACAATGGCTGCAATCAGGAGAAAAATAAATGACCATCACAGGCTTTCCCTTTTTAAGATCATTGGGGGTAAACCAGGTGCTATCCGGTTTCAGGATCTTAAAGGGCGGTATCTTGTCAATATTTGGTTTTGGGGCGGTCTGTGCATTGCAGCTATAGGCAACTATGATCAAACTAAGTATCAATACGATCTTCTTCATGGGTTGTAAATGTAGGAATTCTGAATGAGTAGTTGAATAAGTTGGTTGTGTCGATGTGTTTGTTCAATTAAGTCCGGCTCAATGTGCCACAATTTCCATCTGCCAGGCGATATGTTCTTCCGTTATCGGATATAACGCATATTCACGAATAGTATGATGAACGGCATTAAATAAACCCATATAATTACCCCTTTCTGACGGAATGATCTCCACCAGCTTGTTGCCATCCTGATCGATCGTAGTCAATATTCCCTCCTCACCTTCAGGCTCAAAACCATATTGCGGATCGTTGGGCCAAATGCTTTGCTCCAATTGCGATTCCTGTACATCCACCCTGTTCTTCTGAAACGAACCCAGGGTACCATGTGCCACAAAGGCCGGTGTTGGCTGTGCGATGAGCAGCCCCGAGGTAAGGAAAACATTTAATTGTCCGGGATATTTCAGGTGAATATGAAAATAATCTATCACTTCAGAATTCTCCCGGTAAATTCCGGTCGTCTTTGAGAACGAAAGCGGCCGCCCAAATAAACTGATCGCCTGATCTATCAAATGAGGGCCAAGGTCGTAAACCAGGCCATTGCCGGGCACCCCTTTGGTCTCTTTAAAAAGCTTGGCACTCAAGGCAGCCTTATAGCGATCGAAACGGAGTTGTACTTCGATCAATTGACCGAGTCTGCCGCTATCAATTACTTTTTTTAACGACAGAAAATCGCTGTCCCAACGGCGGTTCTGATAGACGAACAGGTGCTTACCCTTTTCACGGGCCAGATCATATAAAATGCCCACATCTGCCGGGCTGATCACAATAGGTTTTTCAACCAGCACATGTTTACCGGCCAGGAGTGCTTTTTCAACAAATTCAAAATGGGTATCCGGCGGCGTATTGACAACGACCAGTTCGATCGTTGCGTCGCTTAGCAACTGGTCAACCGAGTCGTAACTGATAATTCCCGGAAAATCGAGATGCGCTTTCTTCTGACTGCGTTCTACCACCGCCTTCAGATCAAAGCCCGGATTAAGCGCAACAAATGGACCATGAAAAACGCGGCCCGACATACCGTAGGCCAGCATGCCGGTAATTATTGGAGATGATATCATAAAAAATATTAAAGCACCGTTTACAGGCGATAAATATAATCATTCAGCAGGCATGCCGTAGCGCTCGCGAAGCCCGTCATGGTTTTTTTAAAAATCAATTAAAAAGCTTACTTGTGCTGCATGAATATCTTCGCACATTTGCGGGCCTTTTTATCGCATTTCTTGGATAAGTTTTATTATTTTTGACGCTGAAAAAACTGATCATTATGAACTTTCCTGCTGAACTAAAATACACCAAAGACCACGAGTGGATCAAAATAGAAGGCGATACAGCAATTGTTGGTATCACCGAATTTGCACAGCGCGAATTAGGCGATATTGTTTATGTTGATATCCCTTCAGTAGGAAAAGAAGTTGCAAAAGAAGAGACCTTTGGTACGGTTGAAGCTGTAAAAACTGTTTCGGATTTATTTATGCCACTTAGCGGTTCGGTTACCGACATTAACCCTATTTTGGATGGCAGCCCCGAACTGGTCAACACCGACCCATACGGCGAAGGCTGGATGGTGAAGATCAGCATCGCAGATGCAGCTGAGATTGCCGGACTACTTTCATCTGAAGAATACCAGTCACTCATCGGCGCTTAATGCTGGCGCGATTAAAATACCAAAGGCTCACAATTTTGTGGGCTTTATTTATTTTGATCATTTGCGCGATAAATTTAGGCCATATCGGGCGTTCGTCCATTTTTTTTACCGGCTTCGATAAGGTGACGCATTGCGGCCTTTTTTTTGTTTTGGTGGTTTTTTGCAGCAATGGCATCATCAGGCAACAAAAAGTTAAGTTCCTTTCGTATAATACTGCAATACTTGTTATCCTGCTAGCTACTGCTTATGGCGGTATCATAGAGATACTTCAGCTGACCATTTTTACCTGGCGCAGCGGCGAATGGGGTGATTTTTTTTCTGACGGAATTGGAGCCAGTATGGCTGCATTCAGCATATTGATCATTGAACGAGCATTTGGCCATGAAAAAAATTAAATACCTGATCGCTGCGATCGCTTTAGCGGGTCTTTCTTCCTGTGGTATCTTTAAGAAAGACTGTGGTTGCCCCCATTTCGGTAAAAACCTGCCGGTTTATCGATCTGCTCCCCATTTACTATACGTATAAGCGAAAAAAGTACGCAAATGTGATGAAGGTCATTTTTGCTTATTTGGATTTAATATAAATAAGGGCTACATTTGTTGCGCATATAAGCAGAATAATAATGAGACTCTCGCAACTTGGATTAGGTGAAACGGGCATAGTGAAAGAATTTACCGATCTGGAAATGTCGGTTAAATTGATGGAAATGGGCTGTCTGCCCGGCGAAGAAGTACGGGTCTCACGAATCGCCCCGCTCGGCGACCCTATAGCTATCCATGTTTCCGGCTACCAGTTAAGTTTGCGTAAAAGAGAGGCTTCAACCATTATCCTGCAGTAGTTTTGTTAACTCGTGGATACTGATATCAAAGTTGCGCTTGTAGGAAACCCCAACACCGGTAAATCGACGCTTTTCAACGTTCTGACCGGCCTTAATCAAAAAATTGGCAATTTTCCGGGTGTTACGGTCGACAAAAAAACCGGTTTCTGCGAACTGCCGGATGGCCGCAAGGCACAGATCATCGACTTACCCGGAACCTATAGCCTGTATCCTAAAAGTCGAGACGAATCGATCGTTTTTTCCATTTTAGCCGACCGCACAAACCTCTTAAAACCCGATCTGGTTGTTGTCATCCTTGATGCTTCAAACCTTAAACGAAATTTACTGCTTTATACCCAGGTTGCCGACTTAAAGGTGCCGGTAATTCTGGCGCTTAATATGATGGATATGGCCCAAAAAGCCGAAATTTCTATCAATGTAAATGCCATCGCCCAAAAACTTGGTGTTCCGGTTATCCCTATTTCTGCCCGAAAAGGCGAAGGGATTGACAAGCTAAAAGCAGCGATCGCCTTTGCCAACAAGGTCCCTTTACAACAGGATACCATAGATGTTGAGGCACTTGCGCCGCAACTTATCGCGCATATAGAAGAAGAGATCAAAGTTGATAACCCCTATTTCGCGCTGCAACTGGCACACCAGCACGAGACGCTGGATTTTTTAACCCCGGAGCAAAGCGAGCGTATCGAAGAACTGGAACAGGAGTTCAACTTCCACTCACAAAAAGCACAGGCAACAGAAACCATAGCGCGGTACAATTACATTAACGACCTGTTGTATGATACGGTGACTAAAAAAGAAACCGCCCAGGATCAAACTATCAGCAATAAAATTGACAGGGTACTCACCCACAAGATCTTCGGATTTGTATTATTTCTGGGTATCCTGATGTTCATCTTCCAGTCGATATTTGCCTGGTCGGCCTACCCGATGAAGCTCATCGGCGATTTCTTTGTTTGGGCACAATCGTCTTTACACCAGGTATTGCCATCGGGCCCATTAACCAATTTATTGGTCGATGGCGTAATGGGAGGATTGAGTGGCGTGATGGTATTTATTCCGCAGATCGCCATACTTTTTGGATTTATATCGATACTGGAAGATACCGGCTATATGTCGCGCGTCACCTTTATGATGGACCGTATCATGCGTAAAGTTGGGCTTAATGGCAAATCGGTGGTACCGCTGATTGGTGGTTTTGCCTGCGCTGTGCCCTCCATCATGAGTACCCGGAACATTGAGAACTGGAAAGACCGGATGATCACCATTATGGTTACGCCTTTGGTTACCTGTTCGGCAAGATTACCAGTATATACCCTGCTCATTGCCCTGGTTGTTCCGAACCGCAACGTTTGGTGGATATTTAACCTGCAGGGATTGGCGCTTACCGGTATGTACCTGTTCAGTTTAATTTCGGCAGTTACTGTAGCCTTCGTGATGAAATATATCCTGAAATCGCGGGAGCGCGGTTATTTCATCATGGAATTACCGGTTTACCGGATGCCCCGCTGGAAAAATGTGGGCCTGACGATGTACGAGCGTTCAGGTGCATTTGTTTTGCAGGCTGGCAAGGTGATCGTCGCTGTATCTGTTATTCTATGGGTGCTGGCTTCATTCGGACCGGGCGACCGTTTCAAAAAAATTGAACTGAAATATCAGCAGCCTCAATATACCCAACACCAGCAATCTGACGACCTGCAACGCACAATCGCTTCAGAAAAGCTGGAAAATTCGTATGCCGGCATGTTGGGTCATGCCATTGCGCCGGTAATTAAGCCATTAGGTTTCGACTGGAAAATTGGTATCGCGCTTATAACCTCGTTTGCTGCCCGCGAAGTATTTGTAGGCACCATGGCGACCATTTATAGTGTGGATGGCAATGCCGAAAAAATGGAATCCGTACAGCAGAAGATGGGCACCGCAAAAAATCCGGATGGCAGCCCTGTATTTACGGCCGCCGTAGCGTTTTCGCTGATGATGTTTTATGCCTTTGCTATGCAATGCGCCAGTACCGTTGCTGTTGTGTATCGCGAAACAAAAGACTGGCGCTGGCCGGCTGCTCAGTTTGCCTATATGACGGTATTGGCTTACCTGGCCAGTTTTATTACTTATCACCTATTAAAATAGTAGTAAAATTGCATTCATGAGTTCCACAGCACAAACCGAAATATTGGTCCGTAATTTTTTAGAGATCGTAAGGTCGGGAAAAGAACCGGCCCGCGCTGGAGAGTTTTTGGCGGATTCGATTATCGCCCATCAACTGAATGCCGAAAAACAGGAGATTGTACACAGAACCCCCAAAAACTACCAGGAACATATAGAAGAATTTCTTACCCTCTTCGGAAATTTTTCTTTCGAGATCACCGAACTGATCGTAAACGGCGACAAGGCCTATGCCAGATGGGAACAAAGCGGAATACACCTTGATGCCATTGGTCAATACCAACCAACCGGACTACCTTTGGTAGAAATAGGAAGTGCTGTCTATCGCGTTGAGGGCGGCAAGATCGTTGAATACTGGATCCAGCCCGACCGCCTGGGCATGGAAAAACAACTGGCAGAAAATAGCAAGAAGGCTAGCCAATAAAACCGCTAAAGCTTATATTTGAGTCGAGGTAAATTTGGATAAGGTAAAAGTTTTAGCGATGTATGTTCCACCGGCGGCGGCCCCGCTCATTGCCCGGTGGATCGATTATTTTAAATGCGATTTTAAGATCTCCCGCAACCGTAACAGTAAATTTGGCGATTACAGACCCCCGCACGGCGGCAACGGTCACCGTATTTCTGTCAATTACGACCTGAATGCTTACGCCTTTCTGGTTACAACAGTGCATGAGTTTGCCCACCTGCATACCTGGAACGAACACAAACACAAAGCCAAACCCCACGGTGCCGAGTGGAAAGCGAATTTTAAAAAAATGATGCAGCCTTTTTTCGAGCAGGATATTTTTCCATATGATGTTAAAAGGGCCATCGTCAGTTATTTGAATAATCCCGCCGCCTCCAGTTGTTCCGACTTAAATTTATACAAAGCACTCCGGGCCTATGACCCGCCAAAACCTGCCCATTTAACGGTGGATAAAGTGCCGATGAAATCGCTGTTCAAACTAAAAAACGGGCGTATTTTCCGCAAGGACGAGCAACTGCGCAAACGCTTTAAATGTACCGAAATAGCTACCCGCAGGATCTATTTGTTTAGTCCGGTTGCGGAGGTGGAGTTGGTGGAGGGGTGATTTAATGCGGAGTGCGGAAGAGTGAATGCGGAATTGAAATAGGTGAAAGGTAAACCGTCTGCTGTTCGAATTCTTCAGACTTCGAACTACTATGTCTGTAGTCTAAGACTACAGGCATACAGGTCCGTAGCTATAAACTACGGACAGCGGAAAAGGATAGTTCATTAACGGGCATCCGGGCCACAAGCCGGGAGGCTTGCGGCAGCGGACGGATATTTCTTAATTAAAGTTCTTTGGCAGGCACATGCCTTATCTTACCTTTATCCAAAATGACCAACTCACCACCGGACTTCTTTCGTTCTTTAATAAGATTCTTGATACCGTTCCTGACACCTTTCAGAATCTTATCTCTTATTTCGATATAATTCGATTCATCGATGCTCATTACTGATTTTATTTATCGTTAACCAAAGTTCTTGATTAATTACCTGAATCACAACATTGCCGTTACCCTCAGCAATAAGTAATGGTTTAAGTGATGAATTATCCAGAACAAACCAAATGTCAGCTAACTGACAATAAATGTGAACGAGGTTTGCGATTCCTCTACGGTACCTCCTAATAATTACTTCTTCGGGGATAAAATGACCTCCGTTTTTTACCCGGGAAGCAACCCTTGCAATAGCAACTTCAGCATTAGGCAACCAAAAGAATAAAAGCCAAACCTGATAATCATTGTTTTTTGCAGTTTTTATTAAAGACTGGTAACTTTTTGTAGCCAACGTTGTTTCGAAAGCGAAATCAACTTTTTCATTGATCAGTTTATTTATTCGCGTCAACATAAGACGACCCGCTTCGATTGCAACTGATTCAGGGTTTAACGGTGAAAGCCCTGCTGCTATTGAATCAGCATTGACAAACTCATTGCAATTCAGCATTTCTTTTAAAACACTCAGCGATGCTGTTGTTTTCCCCGCACCATTACAGCCTGCTATGATATACAAATTTGGCATCAGTACTCCAACAATTTCCCCATCATCTCCTCCAACCTTGCTTTGGCCAAAAACTGATCTTCCAAACCTTTATTCATCGGTATAGCCGTATCCAAACTGGCGCATCGCATAATGGGTGCATCCAATGCGCTAAAGCAATGTTCGGCCAGGTGGGCAGCTATCTCGCCACCAAAACCGTTAGTAAGGGTATCTTCATGCAGGATCAAAACGCGACCGGTTTTTTTAACACTGGCTTCAACCGCTGTTTTATCCCAGGGTTGCAAACTGCGCAGGTCGATGATCTCAATGGGTTTTTCGGGGTGTTGATTGGCGTATTCGATAGCCCAGTGTACACCTAAACCGTAGGTGATGATACTGGCCTGGGTCCCTTCCTTTACAATACGTGCCTTGCCGATCTCGATGGTACATTCATCGTCCGCTATATCTTCGCTGATGCTTCTGTACAGGTATTTATGTTCGAAATAGATCACCGGATTTGGGTCCTCAATGGCAGCCAGCAACAAACCTTTGGCATCCGATGGGAAGGCGGGGTAAACAACTTTTAGTCCGGGAGTTTTGGTGAACCAGGCTTCGTTACTTTGCGAATGAAAGGGACCGGCACCAGTTCCGGCACCAGTAGGCATGCGTACCACCACATCAACATTTTCAGCCCAGCGGTAATGGGTCTTGGCCAGGTTGTTGATCACCTGGTTAAAGGCGCAGGTCACAAAATCGGCAAACTGCATCTCCACCACTGATTTATAGCCATTGATCGAAAGGCCCATTGCCGCCCCTACGATACCCGACTCACAGATGGGTGTATTCCGTACCCGCTGCATACCAAATTCTTCCACAAAACCCTGCGTAATTTTAAAAGCACCGCCGTATTCTGCAATATCCTGGCCCATCAGCACCAGGTTTTCATATTTTTTCATACCCTGCCTCAGGGCATCACTGATGGCATCGATATATCGTTTATTTGTTTTTTTGACGGAAGGTTGTGAGGTTGGAAGGTCGAAAGATTTGTACATATCGGCCACTTCGGTTGCTAAATCCGGCACGATCTCGGGTTCATTGAATACCTTTTCGATCTCGATATCGATCAGTGTTGTATACCCCCTTCTGATAACCTCTATCTTCTCCGGCGTTAGCGCACCTTCGTCCAGCAAAAATTGCTCAAAATTGGCGATAGGGTCTTTTTCTTTCCACTCGTCAAATAAATGCTGGGGCACATATTTGGTTCCCGAAGCTTCCTCATGACCCCGCATCCTGAAAGTCATACACTCCAACAACACTGGTCGCGGATTGTGCCGGATATCGCTTGCGATCTCGTTGATCGTATGGTATACTTCGAGGATGTTATTTCCGTCGATCGTTCGCCCTTCGATACCATAACCCAGGGCACGGTCGCTCAGTTTCTGGCAATGGTATTGCTCATTAACAGGCGTTGAAAGTCCGTAACCATTATTTTCGATCAGGAAAATAACCGGCAGGTTCCAAACCGATGCCACATTCAGGGCTTCATGAAAATCGCCCTCACTCGTGCCACCTTCACCCGTGAAAACAAGGGTAGCCCTTCTTTTTTTACTCAACACATCAGCCAATGCTATACCATCAGCCAGTGCCATTTGGGGGCCGAGGTGCGATATCATGCCGATGATCTTATATTCCTGGGTACCGAAGTGAAATGAACGATCGCGCCCTTTGGTAAAGCCCGAAGCTTTGCCCTGCCACTGGGCCATCAAACGTGATAAAGGGATATCCCGCGTGGTAAAAACACCGAGATTACGGTGCATTGGCAGGATATACTCATAAGGCTGCATGGCTAAAGTACTGCCCACGGCGATCGCCTCCTGCCCGATACCCGAGAACCATTTACCGATGCGGCCCTGACGTAAAAGAATAAGCATTTTCTCTTCGATCATCCTCGGCCAGAGTAATGCCTTGTAAAAAGACACTAATTTGTCGTTATCAACGTTTTTACGTTCGAAAATCATACCACGAAACTACTGAAGTTTTTAAAACTTTGTATGTTTGGAAAATATATCCCGTATCTATGAAATATAGCTATTTATCTTTTTTGGGCCTGTTTTTTTTAATTGGATCGCAAGCCGGCGCTCAGGACCAGGTACTTGTACCCGAGAACTTTTATTTGCATAAGGGTGATGTCCTAAACCTGCATCTGATCAGCGCCAACCAATTCCTGAAACAGGATGAACTGGGTTTTGACCCAGCCAAATCTGAAAAATTCATACTTCATTTCGGGTCAAAAAAGAACGCTTATAATGTGTCAACAAAAGCTGGTGATACAATAGCCAAATTACCGCTCGCAAAAGAAGGACTCAACCTGATCGATATCACCCGTAAGCCTGTAATTGATGATGTGGACCGCGATGACTTTTTAAAGATACTGGACGATGAGGGGCTAACGCAGTTTTCAGAAAAGGCAAAGAACGGCAGCAAAGACAGTTTCCGCGAACGGTATACCTGGAGCCTGAAAACGCTGGTAGAGGTTGAAAAAAATAGCGGCAACGACTTTGACAAAAGCGTCGACCAGGAATACGAGATCACTTTAAAAGACAATCCGTACAAAGGAAATTATGGCGATGATATCATCGGTCTGGTAACTTTCAGGGGGAAACCTGTTGCGAGTGCAACGGTGTTCTTCTTTATAAAATCATTAGGCGGGAATGTGTTTGCCCAGAAGCTTTATACAGATAAAAGCGGACAGTTTTATTTTAAACTGAGCCGCGAGGGCATATACCTGCTCCGCTCACTGCATATGGAGCTCGGTAAGGACAAAAGCGCTGATTATGATAGCTGGATCAGCAGTTTCTCTTTTGCCTTCAACAGCACCAACGAAATGCCTAATACGTATAAGGAGTTTGGGTTTGGGAATAAACATTAATAAGTTGGGAAGTCCGAAAGTCCGAAAGATTGACGGTTAGGGAATTTCGGACTATCCTTTTTAGAATCACAGATTTAAACTGATTAACCTTATTTCACAGATTTCTATTTGGGATAATTGCTTATGCATTTTTTCCAAGTGTATTGTCCAAAAATATGCTTTCGGACTTCCGGACTTTCGGACTTCCCGACTCACACGGATTTATCCGACTCAGCGCGTTCCGCCCACTCTTTACTGAATGATTTATCCGCCACTACGGGCATGTCGCGCAGATGACCCCAGGTTTTCTTGAATAGGGTGCGCAGGAAAAAGTTTTTGGTTTTGCCCTTGAAAAAATCCATCATTTTGCGGCTCAGCATACCTTTTTTCCAGATAGCCCAGGCCCATTCTTCTTTTTTGGTTACAACCTGGTGCTTTACAGCATCGCGGCGGTTCAGCAATAGCATTTTGTGAATATCGATCTTAACCGGGCAAACCTCCGTACACTTTCCGCATAAACTGGAGGCATAGCTCAGGTGTTTAAACTCTTCCATTCCCTGCAAATGCGGGGTAATGATGGAACCTATCGGACCGCTATAAGTGGTTTCATAAGTGTGACCACCAATATTTTTATAAACCGGACAGGCATTTAAGCAGGCACCACAGCGGATACAATACAAACCCTGCCGCTGATCTTTTTGCGCCAGCAGGTTGGTTCTGCCGTTATCCAGCAACACGACATACATTTCATCGGGGCCATCGCTTTCATTGGCTTGTCGCGGACCGCTTAAAATGGTATTGTAGACTGTCAGGTTTTGACCAGTTCCGTGCGTTGAAAGCATGGGCCAGAAAAGGTCGAGATCGGCTATCGAGGGGATGATTTTTTCGATGCCAACCACAGCGATATGTATTTTAGGGAAACTGATGCTTAAACGGGCGTTACCTTCATTTTCGGTGATCGCGATGCTGCCGGTATCAGCCAGCAAAAAATTAGCGCCGGTAATACCCACATCAGCCTGCACATATTTGTCGCGGAGCAACTCGCGGGCTTTGGCCGTCAGTTGTTCAGGCGTAGCATCAATAGGCGTCCCGAATTTTTCGTTGAACAGTTTGGCAATGTCTTCTTTGGATAAGTGCATTGCCGGGGTAACAATATGATAAGGGCGCTGGCCCAGTAATTGCACAATGTATTCACCCAGATCGGTTTCCAGCGACTCGATATGATTGGCCTCCAGAAATTCATTCAGCTGAATTTCTTCCGTAACCATTGATTTCGACTTAACTACCGTCTTTGCCCCTGCCTTTTGGATGATGTTAAGGATCTCGCGGTTAGCTTCTTCGGCATCATTGGCCCAGATCACTTTACCGCCGCGGCGTTGAAAATTGGATTCAAATTCGGGCAGGTATTTGTCCAGGTTTTCCATCACCCGCCATTTGATCACGTGGCCCTTCTTCTTGGCATTATCGAGGTTGATCAGTTTTGATAAACCCCGGGTAACAGCCGCATCATATTTACCGATATTAAAGTTAATAATCCGGCGATGTTCCTTGTCAAAGGCCTTATTCTCAGAGGTAATCAAAAACTCATCCGCGTGATCAGACATGTGTGCTAAGTTAGTAAAGACTTACGAAGTTTTAAAAACTTCATAAGTCGTCCTTTGAGCCCTAAATTTGGCTTAATTATCAGATTACTTCGCGGGCTGGTCCAAAGCCGGTCTTTTATCCCGGTTTGCCAGTTCCCAGCCAGTGTAAAATACCAGTTGCGCGCGTTTAGCAAGCAATGGGAAATTGATCTTACTTACTTCATCACCCGGTTGGTGATAGTCGGCATGAACCCCGTTAAAATAGAAAATGATCGGCACGCCATGTTTGGCAAAATTATAATGATCTGAACGGTAATAGAAACGGTTAGGATCGTTCGGGTCATCATACTTGTAATCCATGTCGATATGGGTGTACTTCGTATTGGCCTCTTCGTTCACCTGGTGCAATTCCTTGCTCAGCATGGCCGAACCAATAACATATACATAATTAGCTGAATCCGGTTTGCCGATATAGTCAAATCCAACCCGCCCGATCATGTCGATATTCAGATCGGTGATCGTATTGGCCAATGGAAATACCGGATGATCGGTATAATATTCTGAGCCGAGTAAGCCTTTTTCTTCACCCACATTACCCAGGAAAAGGATACTGCGGCGTGGACCGTGGCCATCTTTCTTTGCTTTTGCAAACGCCTTGGCAATTTCCAAAATTGCGGTCGTTCCCGAGCCATCATCATCTGCACCATTGTTAACCTTATCCGGACCATTGGCATTTAATCCGATATGATCATAATGAGCCGAGAAAACCAGCACTTCATCTTTCAGATCAGTACCCGGCATAAAGCCCAACACATCCACTGCTTTTACATCTTTTTGTTCGCTTTGAAAAGTTGCCTTCACAGCGCTTGCAACGGTTTGAGCGGCACTGCTTTTCAAATCAGCATAGGCTTTTCCGCTTGGTTTTAACAGTTGGTCGGCTAAATCGGTAGTGATATTTAAAACCGGAGCTGTTGTACTGTTTACAACAGGTTTGGCTGCATCCGACTTGATACTTAAACGCCCACCCAGGATAGAGCTACCCATGCGTTGCAATAAACCTGCAACTTCGCCGTTAGCAGCCAATATCAGGGCAGGGCCTTTGCTTTGCAGATTTTTCATTACCGCAGTTCGGGCAGCGGTCATCCGATAGCTGGTGTTAGGTGTTTTGCCTGCTTCAGGTTTATCCTCGTTTACCCAAAGCAATATTTTGCCGGATAGATCGGTATTGCCTATTTCGGC
>Ga0164296_1001668_pt1 | contig 23041 bp, 18 predicted proteins | sample GEODES057metaG_FD_113533 | JGI IMG/M metagenome (GOLD analysis project Ga0164296, IMG submission 113533) | Dystrophic lake water microbial communities from Trout Bog Lake, Wisconsin, USA - GEODES057 metaG | ecosystem: Environmental > Aquatic > Freshwater > Lake | place: USA: Trout Bog Lake...
AGAGCGGCATGCATGCCCAACGTGTTCGGTGCTCGGCTGCGATTGCTGCCGCTGTCGCGCGTCTCGTGGCGGGCGGAAGCTTGTGCCCAGCCTGCGAAAAAACAGCAGTTCCCGCATCCGGCTGCAGCAGGTATGCGCAGTTCTTCCACCACGCCGCAAGCGGGAGCTGCGCTCGTTCCGCGCTGCGCAACCGCAGTCCAAAAGGCCGGGGTTATTCCCCGCGCCCGCAGCAAAGCTTCCCAAACAGAATCTACTTCGTCGGAGTATACCCCTGCCACAGCCACTCCAGAGCCTCCGGGAGGATCTGTGGCCTCGCAGGGCCGATACCGTGGCCGGCGTTGAGGCAATAGACGTATTGATAGTGATAACCTTTGCTCTTCAGGACCTTGGCCATGCGGTGGTTGGCTTCCACCCAGTCGTGCATGTCGTCGCGCATGACATTGGGATTGAGCAGGTCGCGGTCCCCGACGGCCATCCAGATGCGCAGGGGCTTCACGGGGCTCTCGGGGATGATCTTGCTGTGGAATCCCCACGCGCCATCCGGTGTCTCAAGATTGAAGGGCCACTGCTGATTCACATAGGTGCCGGAGAAGGTGAGCACACGGTGGTACAAATCGGGATGATACCAAGCCATGGCAAGCGCGGCGGACCCGCCGGAACTGGTGCCCATCGTGGCGCGGCCTTCTGGGTCTTTGGTCAATTTCACACTGTAGTTTTTCTCCACGAGCGGCAGCACTTCGTTTTCGATGTATTCGGCATACAGGCCGGACATGGTGTCGTACTCACGACCACGCTCGTGGCCTTGGGCATCGCCGCCACCGCTGGAGATCATGATGGCGATCTGCACGGGCACGCGCTTCTGCGCGATGAGGTTGTCGAGCACGTGGGCAAAGTTCATGTCCGGTTTGCCCATACCAGGACCATCATGCGTGACAATGAACGGGGCCGCAGTGCCTGCCGAGTACTGAGCGGGGACATAAACGGTGATGGTGCGCTTGTAGTCGATGGGATGAGTTTCGACGATCAGCGTCTTCGGATTGCTGGGATCGACGGTGCCAAACACGTCGCGCGCGATCCCGGGATTGAAGAGCTTGGTTTCCTTCGAGTCGATCTGAAACTGCTGCACCTTGCCTTGCGGCACTCCTTCGACCACCTTGGTCTCCGGGGCGGGTAGGTAGTCAGGGCCGATGACGAAGTCGCCCTCCGCAGTCACTGGCGGAACAGCCCCCGGCTTGCCATCCAGCCGGGTGAACTTCGGCGCACCTGGCCCATCGAAGGGACGCGTTGGCGGCGCGGGACGCTCTGGCTTCTTGGGTTTGTCGGCAGCGAGAGTGGCAAGCGTGAAAGCCGTGAGGCTGAGGCAGAAGAGAGAACGAAGGGAAAGCATGGGGAGAGGAATCGTGCAGGTAAAAACGGTTCGCAGATGCGGCAGCGTTCAGCAAAATGCTGAAATAATGAACCGAAACAAACTTCAAGAAGCCGAGACAGCCTCTCTGCGGCGGTCCGCAGTCATGGCTTACCAGCAGATACCATCGTACTGCCAGGGCAGGGTCTTCAAATCTTCCCAACCATTGATGTCGATCACAAAATGGTCCGCACGCACATCTGGCCGCAGCGCGTCGATAGAGATGCATTTTTGTGAAATCACGATGACATCACTGTTTTGCAGCACTTCATTGGGGGTGGCTTTCATCAACTGGGCCAGGTGGGGCATGCGCTGCTGGATCTGCTGCTCGTTGGAGCCGATCAGGCGGGAGAGATTGATCTGAGGGTCGTAAATGCTGATGGCATGACCGCGTCCGTACAAGGTTTCCGCCGCAGCTACCAGGGGGCTGCCACGCAAATCGTCAGTGTCCGCTTTGAAGGCCAGGCCCAGAAAACCGATGCGGCGCTTTTGTTTGCTTTCGATGAGCTGTACAAACAACTGCTGGTGCGCAGCATTGCTGGCGAGCGTGTTTTCGAGCAGCGGCAGGACCAGCCCCTGCTGCCGCACAAAGGCGTTCAGAGCGGAGACATCCTTCGGCAGGCAGGAACCGCCGAAGGGCGCGCCAGGACGCATGTAGTAGCTGGAGATGTTCAGCTTGCGGTCTTCACACACGACCTGCATGACACGCTTGCCGTCTACGTCCAGTTGCTTGCACAAGCGGCCGATCTCGTTGGCGAAGCCCACCTTGAGTGCATGAAAGTAATTGCAGCTGTATTTGATCATCTCGGCTCCCTCCCAGCGCAACAGTTCGGGTTTGCCACCGAGCAGACCGGCGATTTCCGCCGGCACCGGGGAACAACCGTCTTCGTTGCCGATGACTGCCAGCGAGGGCTCGTCGAAGTCGCGGACGGCCGTGCCTTCACGCAGGAATTCGGGGCAGTAGTAGATTTGCAGGCGACCGTTCTGAAGCAGATCAGCGAGCACTTCACGTACGATCCTGCGGGTGCTGCCCGGCAGCATGGTGCTGCGGAAGATGATCACGTGATCTTTTTGCAAGGAGGACAAGGCGTGGGCGATCTGTGTCGTGACGGACAGCACAAAGTTCAGATTCAGACTACCGGAAGGCAGGGAGGGAGTGCCCACGCAGATGATGCTGGCGTCTGATTGCGCGACGGCTTCTGCAGAGTCGAGGGTGGCGGTGATCTGACCGCTTTCGCTGCCGACTTTTAACAGTGCGTCCAATCCCGGCTCCACAATGGGAGATTTCCCCTGATTGAAGGCCGCCACTTTCGCTGCATGCAGGTCCACACCGATGATGCGATGTCCTTTCTGCGCCAGACAGGCCGAAGTGACAGCACCAACGTAGCCAAGACCAAAGACAGAAATGTTCATGTGAGTGCGAATGTGGCGAGAGTCGGAAAGTAGAGCGTCCTGCTTATTGGGCGAACCCTGGCTCTTGTAAACCAGCAGCCAAAGTTTTTTGTACTGGAATCCAAACGTTGGCTTGTTTGTCAGGGTTTGCGATTCACGATGCCTTCATCGACAGCCAGGAGAAATTTGGCGAGATTGGTTTTGTAGGTATCACCTTCAGAGTTCTTGGTGCGCACGAGAGTGACCACCACTTCGTTTTCTGGATCGACCCGCAGCACGGCTCCGGAAGCCGCACCGTGGCAGAAGGTCTTTTTGCTGAGAAGCGTCTTGTTGGCTGGAACGCCATCTTTGCCCGCGCGCGGGTCGCGTTCATTGAAGTAGGTCAGGCCCATGCCCCAGGGAATGTCAAATGTGGCGTTCGGCCAGTAGGCGCGCAGTTTTACCGGCAGCATTTTTTGGAAGGTGTCTTTGGAGAAGAAGAGGGGGTCTCCATAGGCCCCCTGGTTGAGCAGCATCTGGCCGAATTTGGCCACGTCCAGAGCGGTGCACTCGGCACCGTGGCACACGTCTGAGATGCGGGAATGCGTCATGCCTAGCGGGACAAAAAGATGATCTTTGATCAGGCGCAGGATGCTCGTGCCAGTGATCAGTTCCATGGCTTTGCCCGTGAGCTCTGTGTCCATGTTGTTGTACTTGTGCTCCTTGCCGACCTTCAGGCAAGGCAGAAGATTCGCCGCCCAGTTGTCACTCCAGGCATTGTGTACTTCACGCCCCGAGCCGGCTTTCATGTGGATGCCGGCGGTGTGCATGAAGGTGGCGCGCCAGGTGAAGGCTTTGTCGCCCTCGATCGGGAAATCGGGCAGAATTTTGCCAACAGGATCATCCAGACTTAACAGGCCCTGATCCATGAACTCGGCAAACAAACAGGCGCTCATTGTCTTGGTGATTGAAGCCATGTGCTTGGGCGTGTCGAGGGTCGTCTTGCCGGTGGCAGGATCGTCAAAAGCTTCGTGGAAAAGAATGATGCCATGGGAGGCGACAAGGGCGACGAACGGTTCCTTGGAACTTTCATACCATTCACGGCATGCCTTGCGCATCTCGGCAAGGGACTCGGGTTTGAACCCCGCCTCGGCAGGAGTTCCGGGATGGAGGACTGGGGCGGTCTCGGCTGCTTTCTGGGGTGCCTTGAGTGGCGGAAACTTTTGCTCCACTCCCAGCAGCTTGCGTTTGAGGGCGATCTGCTGCTCGTCCAGCAACCATTGTTTTTCGTCGAAGGAGGCTTCAACGGACGGGTGCGGAAAGGCGGTGAGCGCCTTGCCGCCTGGGCTGGCGGTGAGCAAGCGCCGGATGTGCTGGCCGTGCTCGCTGCGGCCTTCGAGATAGGCCACATAGGGGGCCTTGCCATCCGGCTTGCTGACCTCGGCGAGGTCTTTGTCAAACCAGCGAATGACCAGCGGACATTGACCGATGATCGACAGCACCCGGTCAGGTGACTGCCAAACGAGCGGAGGAAAGCGGCTGCCGTCTTTCCAGGTTTCGCCCTCGATCTCCAACTCATAACTGACGAACTCCAGCAGATCCTTTTCCAGTGGGTCTTCCGGGACATATTCCTTGGCATTCAGGCCGTTGGTGGAAAGAGCACCGGCGGCAAGCAGCAGGCACAAGCGGTGTTTCAGGCGAAACGTCAAATGGAAGCATGAGGAGGTGTCGGACCTTGGCATGAGTTAATGAACGCTTGGCGAAACGCTGAATTGCGAAAACCTTGATGGCACGGGGGAATGTGCCTGGCTGGTCCCTCCGGTTGTCTTCGCCATTTCGCACTGCCACTCTGTCAGAAGATGGTTGAATGTTGAACGCGCAATGCTGAAGGTGGGGGTGATGAATGAGATTTTTTCGCCTGCTGCAGCGCTGCGCCCAATGTCTGCAGTTTTCATGGGAGCTCTGCTTGTCGTTCTATGCAGTTGCATGCAGAGACCGGCTGATCCGGGATCTTTGTTCAGCAAGGGGCGGCAGCGGGATGCCTGGAGGACCATCTCAGCCTACGATCAGGCGCTCTTGGCTGGCACTGAAAAGACCCGTACCGAAATCCCTTCATCTTACTGGGAGCCAAGCATCCAGCGCCTGCACCCAGTCAAGGTCTATACCCACCGGGTGAACCTCGTCGTTGTTCAACGTGTGCACGACGGGAAAGAATACGGAAAGTATATTCATCTGCCAGTCTCCTCATTTCAACCCGTTTGCTCATGGCCGTTCAGTCATCCGGTGGACGGTTTTGTCTTCTACCCGGCCTGGGGAACAGGAGTATATAGTTTTACGCGCACTCCGCCGCTTCCGATCGGCGGCAAGTGAAAGGCCTGGGCCTGCCCCGTCTTCGATGATGCGTAACTTCACCATGCACGGCATTGTTGGAGGCCCATTCAGACGGGCACTCATGCTGGGGTTGTGCATCGCAGCCAGCGGGGTTGTCTTTTACCCCGGCCCGGCAGGCATTGCTTTTGCGGGGAGGTTTTCTATCAATGGAGATGCGCTTGAGCCTGCGATGCAGGAGAAGGTGAAGGCGGCTCTCCTCAAGCTCAAGGAATCTCCCGCTGACATCACTGCGATCGAGGTGCTACTTTCGGTCGAGCCTCGGTTGGTGTACTTTGTGGGGACCAATCAACACTTTTCCGGCACCGATCCGCTGCGGAACGAAGCCTTGCTATGGTGCCAGACTTTGCATCCAGCGGAGGTGCTGGTGGCCTGCCTGGAAAAAGGGGCTGACCCCGCAATCCACTGGGCGCTGCGGCAAATCGTGTGGCGCAGGAGCAACGGTGGTTTTGATGAACAAAGCCAGGCACAGATGATGCCCGGCATTGAGAAAGCGCTCGTAAAGTCAGCGCCTGTGACGCGTGCACAAGCCGTCCGGACCCTGGTGATCTGCCTGCCGTCTGAACGAAGCCTGCCGTTTCTCAACGGCTTGCTCAAGGATCAGCCGGACGAAGTGATCGCGGCAGCCATCGAGGGGCTGGCACCCAGGCACGAGATCAATCAGGAGATCGAGGGCATCGTCAGCAAGTGGCTGAAGACAACGGATAACCCGGTGTTATTGCATGCCTGCTGCAGCTATTGGTGGCTGACAAAGAGCCGCCAATCCCAGATCGTCATTAAGGTAGAAGAAATCGCCCCCTTTGAACGGTTGGCCGGGCATGTGGATGCAACTGTCCGGTGTTCTGTGACACGCGCCCTTTCTGGAGAGGTTATGGCTGGCCAGCCGGGTGCGGTGGCAATCCTGCTGCGCCTCACATCCGACAAGGATCCGCTGGTCCAATGGCAAGCCGTGCGTTCATTGCGCAACGCCAAAACCCCGGCAGTCAATGCCCGCTTGCATGAGCTTTTTGCCCTCGATCAGCCAGCGGACCTCAGGGCGGTGGCGATGGAGGTGCTGGGTGTGTTCGGGAAGAAAAATCTACCGCTCATGGTGAAGGCGGCGAAGACTGACCCGGAGCCTGGGGTGAGACAGAAAGCGGTCTATGCTTTGCGGATGATCGGAACGCCTGAGGCGGGTGCGGCCCTGGAGGTGGCGGCAAACGATTCCGATGCGAATGTGCAGAGAGAGGCGCGTGAGCAGCTTGAGTGGTACCGGAAGGAGCACTCGAAGAAGCCGTGAGAGGCGCAGGTCACGCCCTCATCCCAGCCCCGCTTCGGCGAGGCGTTCCTTGAGGTCACTGGCCAGCAGGGAATTGAGAATCGGCTCGATGCGGCCTTCCATGAACTGATCGAGATTGTAGAGCGTCAGTTCAATGCGGTGGTCGGTGACGCGGTTCTGCGGGTAGTTGTAGGTACGGATTTTTTCCTCGCGTCCGCCGCTGCCGATGAGGCTGCGGCGGTTGGCGGAGTATTTGGCGGCTTCTTCCTGCTGCTTCTTTTCGAGCAGGCGTGAGCGCAGAATGCTGAGGGCTTTTTCCTTGTTCTTGATCTGGCTGCGACCGTCCTGACAGCGCACGATGGTGCCGGTGGGGATGTGCAGCACCTGCACGGCGGAGTCGGTGGTGTTCACGCCCTGACCGCCCGCGCCGGAGGAGCGGCAGACTTCAATGCGGACTTCGTCAGACTTGAGCTCGAAATCGACTTCCTCGGCCTCGGGCAGCACGGCGATAGTGGCAGCGGAGGTGTGAATGCGCCCCTGCGCCTCGGTGGCGGGCACGCGCTGTACGCGGTGCACGCCGCTTTCGTATTTCATGACGCGGTAAACGTCTTCACCACTGATTTTGACGATGACTTCCTTGAAGCCGCCGACATCGGAGGGGCTGGTGTCGAGAGATTCGAGCTTCCAACCACGGCCTTCCGCAAAGCGCGAGTACATGCGCAGCAGATCAGCGGCAAACAGGGAGGCTTCATCCCCCCCGGTGCCGGCACGGATTTCAAGAATGATGTCACGACCTTCGAGCGGATCTGGAGGCAGGATGGACTCCTGGATGGCTTTTTCCAGATCGACGAGGCGCTGCTCCAGCATGGGGATTTCGGCAGCGGCCATCTCGGCGAATTCCTTGTCCTCCTGGGACTTGGCCATGACACGGCTTTCAGCCAGTTCGACCTGGTTTTTTTCGAACGACTCCCAATGGGCAAGCAGGTTTTGCAGGCTGCGGTGTTCGCGAAGCATGTCGCCAGCCTTCTTGGCATCATCATAAAAGTTCGGGCGGCCGATGATGTCTTCGAGATCGGCGAAGCGGGTGCGTTTACCGGCGATGACGCCTGAGTAGTCCATGAGGAGGGAAGAAGAAAAGAGTGAGCGGAGACAAAAAGAAAACGGTGCCCAGCACGAGGCATGGACACCGTTTGGCTAAAAGGAGAGGACTGGGAGCTACGCTTCGGCGGGAACTTCGGCGGCGGCAGGAGCAGCAGCTTCGAGCTTCGGAGCAGTGCGGCGGGCACGGGTGGAACCGTAGCGCTGAGCGAATTTGTCCACGCGACCGGCGGTGTCGATGAAGCGCTGTTCACCGGTGAAATACGGGTGGCAGGCGGAGCAGATGCCGATACGGAGGTTTGGCACGGTCGAGATCGTGTTGTACACAGCACCGCAGGTGCAGGTGATTGTCGTCTCGGTGGTTTTGGGATGGATATTTTCTTTCATGGTGTCGAAGGTCACGTGATCAGACGAGGCGCGGAATGCTGCTTTCGTCAGGGCGTGGGGGAGAGATGTTAGTGGAATTCGGCAGATGGTCAAGGGGGAGTGAATGACGAAATCAGCATGTCGAATCATGGCTGCAGGCTCCCGCTGCGCATTCCTGACACTTCCACCGCAGCTGATAGCAATACCCTGCGCGCTACGTTAGGGGCGGACCATGATCCACCGACTTTGTCTTATTTTTGCTCTCGCTGGCTTTGCGCAACTGCACGCGGCGGCACCGAATGTGGTGGTGATCCTGGCGGATGATGCGGGCTGGGGCGATTATTCGATCAACGGCAACACGAACCTGAAGACGCCGAACATCGATTCGCTGGCACAGAAGGGCGCGCGGTTTGACCGCTACTTTGTCTGTGCGCTGTGTGCACCGACGCGCGGCGAGTTTCTCACCGGACGCTACCATTCACGCGGCGGGGTGAAGGGCGTTTCGACGGGCCTGGAGCGGCTGAACACGGACGAGAAGACCATCGCTGACAGCTTTCTGGCCGCAGGCTATGCCACCGGTGCGTTTGGCAAGTGGCACAATGGCAGCCAGTGGCCTTACCACCCGAATGCACGCGGATTTCAGGAGTATGTGGGCTACACGGCCGGCCACTGGGGGGAGTACTTCGATCCGCCGCTGGAGCACAACGGGAAGATGTTCCGTGCCAAGGGGTTCATTGTCGATGTCCTGGTGGGGAAGGCGCTGGAGTTCATCGAAACCAACCGGGAGAAGCCGTTTTTCTGCTACATTCCGCTCACGACCCCGCACTCCCCCTACAGCGTGCCGGACGAGCACTGGAACAAGTTCAAGGACTCGCCGGTGACTCTGCGTGGCGTGGAAGGCGAGAAGGAGGATCTGGCGGTGAGCCGTACCGTGCTGGCGATGCTGGACAACATCGACGTCAACATCGGGCGGGTGCTGAAGAAACTCGATGATTTGAAACTGAGCGAGAACACCATCGTGGTCTATTTCAGCGACAACGGCCCCAACAGTTCCCGCTGGAACGGCGGAATGAAGGGCAAGAAGGGCGTCACGGATGAAGGCGGAGTGCGTTCGGCGCTGTTCATGCGCTGGCCAGGCAAGATCAAGGAGGGCACCCTGATCACCCCGATTGCCGGGGCGATTGATCTGCTGCCGACTCTGGCGGCGCTCGCGGGCGTGAAACCGGTCAGCACGAAGCCGTTCGATGGCTGGGATTTCTCCACGCTGCTGCTCGGCGGTGAATGGCAGCATGGGCCGCGCGAACTCATGAATTACACCAGCGGACGTTTGAGCGTGCGGACGCAGACGCACCGCCTCGACGCGAATGGCCGTTTGTATGACATGATTGCTGATCCCAATCAGACGCAGGACATCACCACCGCGCAGCCGCTGCTCGCTGCAGAACTCGCGGCCAAGGCCATGGCCTATCATCAGGAGGTGTTTGGGAAACCGTACGTGTCAGCGCCCGCAGGCGCCAAAGGCAAGGGAAAGGCCAAATCGAAAAACCCCGGTGCAGAGCCGTTCGTGGATGACCGCCCTTACCCCGTGGGATACAGCGAGTTTCCCATCACCATGCTGCCCGCGCGCGATGGCATCCCGCATGGCGAGGTCAGGCGCAGTTCCATGGCCCCGAACTGCTCCTACTTCGTGAACTGGAAGACCAAGGAGGATGCCATGACCTGGGATATTGCCGTGCACACGGCGGGGGAGTATGAGGTGAGCATTGATTACGCCTGCCCGGAGGCGGACGCTGGGGCGACGGTGGAACTGAGCTTTGCCGCTGCCAGGACGACGGGCAAGGTGACTCCCGGCTGGTTCCCACGCCTGCTGGACGATCAGGACCGCGCCCCGCGCAAAGGCGAGAGCATCATGCGCGATTTCCACAGCCTTTCCCTGGGCACCATCACACTGCCAGCCAAGCGTGGGCTGCTCACGCTGCGCGCGCTGGAGATTCCTGGGCAGACGGTCATGGAAGTGCGGCGGGTGACGCTGACGCTCAAGACAAACTGATTCATGGCATGCATCCTGTTGCAGGTTTAACCTGTCCGCCTACATACTTGCACCCAGCCAACCGCATGAAATTTGTCCGTACTTTTTGTCTTCTCCTCGCGCCCGCAGTGATGGCCGCCTGTACCGCCGTCGCACCTGCTTCTTCAGGCACCGGCGGGATCGTGGTGGGTCCGAATGAAATGCGCGTCTGCGGGCAGGGAAAGGTGCTGTTTCCCGCCGGGCTCTACCGTGCGCAGGTGGTCTCTGCCACAGGCACTTATTACATGGCTCCAGAGCAGCTTCGCACGGTGGGGGTCTTGATCGGTCGGGCAGAGCAGGGGGGCATCTATGTGTCCAATGCGCTTGGGAACCCGCAGGCCGCCTGGTTTGGTGACCCGCAGGAGTTCACCGAGTCCAAGCCCACCACTTTGTTTGCGGCCATCGGGGTCCGCGCCCCGAAATTGTGGCCCTACACACCGCCCATTCCCTTTAAGATCAAGAAGCGGTAAGTGGCGCGTCCTGTGGCCGCCATCCCCCGCAACTGGAGGTGGAGAACGTAAAGACTTTGTCAGCCATAGGGTTTTCGTTGCGCATTATATTATAAAAACTATAATTTCGTGCGTATGAACAGCCGCCTCCTCTTTTGGTTAATCGCCTCCGCCGTCCTATTGGCGGGGGGGCTTGCCGCACTGAAGGAAGGCTGGCTCAAGGGTTGGGAAATGCGGTTCGGAGAGCTGATGACAAGCCCTGGGAGCCAGTACAGTGTGGCCAAGTTCCGCCTCGATTTGGTGGATCAGTTCAATTACACCCGCATGGCAGAGAAAACCCCGACGTTGCGGGTGGACCCTGAAATGGAGGCCTGGCTGGAGCGGGAGTTTCCCAAAATCGACACGACGGATCTCAACAAAGTCACCGAACTGGTGCAGAACGGGATGCCACGTTACTACCGCGTCTCGGTCTGTTCTGCCAGCAGTCCGAGCCTGCGCGATCTGCTGCAGCGCTTCCATGAGTACTCGCACCGTTCGCAGCCGGAGATGACGCACATGGCCAGCGTGGTGCGTCTGCGGGCCAGTGGCTTGATGAACGAGGCCCTGCTCGTGCTGGGCCAGCGCCTGCGTGATTTCACCCCGGAGGCACTGACCCAGTCCGGCGATGAGCCGTTTTTCAGCACCTGTGTCCACTGCAAGCAGCCGCATTTCATGAAGCTCTCACGGGCGCAGCGCAGCATGGCGCTGGAATGCCCCAAGTGTCACCGCAAGTATGCCGTGATCGCTGCGGACAGCGCGGGTCGGTTCCACTATGTGAACGAGTTTCTGACTGGTTACGCACCCCCAACGGTGTTTGCGAAAAACCAGTCGCGCGTGCAGCAGCTCTTCACCATCTGGTCCGCCGTCCATGCCAACTGCCGCTACACCAATGACCCCGGAGCCAAGGCGGGCAGCAGCTTTGCCAAGCCGGAGCAGACGGACTGCTGGCAGTATGCGGATGAAACGCAGCGCTTGCAGCGTGGCGACTGTGAAGACTCCTCCATCTTTCTGGCTGACTGGCTGATGTCGCGCGGATTTCAAGTGCGCGTGGCGCTCGGGCGCTACGGCGATCTCGGCGGGCATGCCTGGTGCGTGGTGAAGATCGACGACAAAGAGTACCTGCTGGAATCCACCGAGAGCCGTCCTGACCCGAGCGATCCGCCACTCGCCAGCCGCGTGGGCAGTCGTTACGTGCCTGAAGTCTTGTTTGACCGCTTTGCCATCTATGTGCCCACCAGTGCCAACCGGTCCTGGAAAGGGGACTACTGGTCGGCCAATACCTGGACGCGCATTGAACCCAGGGCCGAACTGGGGACCGACCCGATCCTGGCGCGTGCGCCGCTCGGGAGTGTCGTTAAACTCGGCACGCAGAATCTGCTGGAAGCTTCCGCCACGGCAGATGCCAGCCGCCTGGCCCGTGCGAGCTTTGCCAGCCCTGCCTCCCCCACGTTGCTCAATCTGGGGAATATTCCTGCGGGTGCCAAAGACTGGCGACAGTCCACAGTGCCGCTGCGTGCGCCCTGAGTTGTGATCGTGTTGTTGACGCCACGAGGTGCCGCATCCAGCTTGCTGACCACATGCTCGCCAGCATTGCCATCCTTACGCTGTTCGGCATCCTGCTTATCATGCTGGAAACCTTCCTCCCTGGCTGGGTGGCTGGTATTCTAGGCACGATTTCCATCTTCATCGCCATCTGGCTTGCCTTGATGTCGGAGGAACTGGTCGGCTGGAGCTTCAGCCAGCGGCTCCTGCTGGTGCTGGGCATCATCGTGCTTGTAGTAGTGGCCTTGCTCGCCTGGCTACGCTGGTTTGCGGTGAAATTCTTCCACCGTGCGCTGACCCTCACCGCCAGCATCGAGACCCCGGCCGCTGCGGGTGCCGCATCTGGTTCCCAAGGCATTGCGCTCACAGAACTGCGCCCGCTTGGGCGTGCTGAAATCGCCGGCCAACGCTACGAGGTGCGCTGTCAGAACGGCCTCGCGGCTGCGGGGACTGCTATCGAGGTCATTGCCTCCGAACCCGGCAATCTTCTGGTGCGCATCCTCTGAACCGCTTTTCATTCCCCAACCCACCCATCACCCACTCATGTCTGTTATCGAAATCTTCCTCACTGGCGGTGTCATCATCGTCGCGCTTGTCCTGTTTCTATTGGTTGCCAAGTTTTTCAATCTCTGGCTGCGGGCACGCATTGCCAATGCGCCGGTCAGTTTTCCCACCCTGCTCGCCATGTGGCTGCGCGGCGTACCCAATGCCTTGATCGTCGATACCCGCATTACAGCCGCCAAGGCCGGCATCCCCATCGGCACCGATCAGTTGGAGGCTCACTTCCTCGCCGGTGGTGAAGTGACGCACGTCGTGCTCTCCTTGATCGCTTCCGACAAGGCGGGCATCCCGCTCGATTTCAATCGCGCCTGCGCCATCGACCTCGCTTGCAAAGGAACTTCCAAGACCGTGCTCGAAGCCGTGCGCACCAGCATCAATCCCAAGGTCATCGACTGCCCGCATCCCGACATGGGCCGTGGTGGTAAAATCGACGCTGTTGCTAAAGACGGCATCTCTTTGCGCGTGCGCGCACGAGTGACCGTGCGTACCAATCTTGACCGCTTCGTCGGCGGTGCCACCGAGGAAACTGTCATCGCCCGTGTCGGTGAGGGCATCGTCACCTGTATCGGCTCTTCCAACTCCTACAAGGACGTGCTCGAAAATCCGGACGCCATCTCCAAACTGGTGCTGCACAAAGGCGTGGACGCTGGCACCGCGTTTGAGATTCTCTCCATCGATATCGCGGACATCGACGTCGGCGAAAACGTGGGTGCCAAGCTCCAGGCCGAACAGGCCGAGGCCGACAAGAAGATCGCGCAGGCCATGGCCGAAATGCGGCGTGCCGCCGCCGTGGCGCTGGAGCAGGAAATGTCCGCCCGCACCCAGGAAATGCGCGCACGCGTGGTAGAGGCAGAAGCCCAGGTGCCTCTCGCCATTGCCGAAGCCTTCCGCAACGGCCAGCTCGGCGTCATGGACTACGCCAAGTACAAAAACGTGCTCGCCGACACCGAGATGCGCAGCAAGATCGCTGGCGACTCCCCCGGCTCGAAATAACCCCCGCGAATTATTCTGACGATGCACCCACTCCTTCTGAGCAGCGATTTCGATCCCTTTCAGGTGGCGATCATCGTCATCGCCGTCCTGGCGGGATTCGTCAAATGGCTATGGGAAAACTGGCAGATGAGGCAGGGGGTCGCACCGGCACCGCCGCCCAACCCCGAAGAGCAGCGCTTGCGTGAAGCTGCCTGGCGCAAGCAAACCGGCCAAACATCGGCCGCGCCGCCGCCACTGCCTCCAGTCGTCCCGCCTTCGCCATGGGAAGAACTGCGCAAGGCCTGGAAGGAACTGCAGGAAGCCGCCAAATCCTCGCAGGCTCCTGCACGCCCATTGCTGCCCCGTACTCCACCGCCCCTGCGGCAGCAGCAGCCACAGCGACAACCCGCGCGTGCTCCAGCTCCACGGCCAGCTCCCGCCCCTGGCGTGGAGGCCGTGCCCAAACCCGTGGTTGCCGCCGACGCGCCCGTGCCTGTCGTCGGGTCCAGTACCGTCGTTCCAGCAGGCTCGGTGCTAACCACTCTGCGCCAACTCCGCCGCGATCCCGCCCTCATGCGCCAGGCCATTTTGATGCAAGAGATACTTGGTCCACCAAAAGCCTTGCAATCCTCCCGTGATTTCGCTATCTAAGCGACCCTTCTTTGAGACATGCCGGCGTGGTGAAATTGGTAGACGCGCTAGACTCAAAATCTTGTATCCGTGAGGATGTGTCGGTTCGAGTCCGACCGCCGGTACTCAAAGAAGCTACAGCAGGGGTTTTGAGGGGGTCAATATGGACCGCAAAAAGTGGGGGTAAAAAAACCTGATGGCAGTTTGATGGCAGTTTTTGAACCCACTGTTGAACGGTGCATCCGCACTTTGGGCTGGAGAAATGGACTGGCTTGCTGAGTCCTGTTGCCCGCTAAAGTCATCGAAAGGGAGTGATGCCGACCCTGGCACTGCCAAAAAGCTGCCAAGCACTGGACCATTAAAAAGTCGCCACCAAGGGTTGAAAAAAACCGGTCAGCAGCGCCATATGGGATGATCCCCATGAAAAACAGCAAAATGGCACCTCCGAAGCAGCCGGTGGTCTCTGTGCAGTCAAGCCGAGTTGCACACAGCCCAGCACCCGTTTCCATTCTCACCAAGGATGCAATAACGAGTGCTGATCGCTTAAAAGCGGAAGAAAAAGTGGTCGCTGATTTACGTCAGATTTTCGTGAAGAGAGGTCCAGAAGCCATGAGGGAACTGTCGCAGGTTTTCGATGCTCCTCTTGATGGACTGCTAAAAGCGCTTTCCGAGCTTCCCTTTGTCTCCCTTGGTTCCGCGCGTCCAAAAGATTCAATCCAAGAAGGTTTGATGGCGGTGCTAAAAGGATCGGGAGCTAAAAACATTAAGGGGCAATACGCAGCGGCACTGAAATCGGCACGTGGCGCATTCTTCGACACTGTTATGAGAGATCTACTGAGATTTCTGCCAAAGGAAGAAGACCTTCGCAAGGCTCTTTGGCGTGCGCGGCTGATCCAAGACCCTTCTCTCTTATCCAAAAGCAAGGGGGCGGTCGAGTATGTGGTGGATGGAATGAATCGGCTAGGGTTCGATTTTCTAATCAACCTGGTTGAAGATCGCCGAAACTTTAGCGTCCGCAGGAAAGACAAAAATGTTAGTGGTGACAAGGTGAGTGACAGTGGCAAGAATACGTCAAGACTGAATGAACTGATGTGGGTCATGGCAGCAAATTGGACGAACCCGGATATGCCGTTGTGGTTAATGCAGACACCAGCAATTCTGAATGCCTGCAAGCTGCTCTCGCCTGATTCTCCTTGGAATATCGAAGCAGTGAACAAGACTATCGCACGTGGAGAGCTCTCCCGAAGAGGGCGACAAAATCCGATCAAAGAAGTACGGAGTGCGTCCCTAGGCTCAAAACGTTTCACGCTCGTGCTGAAAGGGAACGAGTTCAGCCACCTCCATGGGGAAAAGGTTGACGCTACCTTCGTGCGTCCGCTAGATCATTTGGCCGATTCAGATGTCGTATTAAAGGCCATGAAGTTCGAGGACAGATGTCGAGAACTCATCGACATCAGGAAGAGAACTGGAAAAGAGTCGTCAGAATACAAGGATGCTTGGTCCGTGCTGGACTCGCAATTTGAACTGACTCAGGTGGAGTCATTCGGCTACCGGATAGAAGTTCAAACAAAATGACTGTGTAAAACTCGGTAAGCTGACGCGCCTCATTTGAGGCTTCTGGATGAGGGCGGTTATCGGTCTGTGAATGGACAGTTCCGCCCTACAACAGTGTCCAGTGACTTGGTTCACGCTGGCGTGATGATATTCCGTCATGTCCAACAAGATCACCAAACAACCATGTCGTCGCGAGACACACACCACTGCTCCTCTCTCGGAGAGCGCTGCTGCCGCGCCTGACCATCCATCCACGGCGCTCATTCGGCCTGAATTCGTGCGCCTTCCAAAATCCGGCACCCGCTGTTCTTGGTCGGGTCTCTCCAGGTCCGCTCTGTGCGAGCGGACCCTTCCCAAAAACGCCCCAGTGAAGTCTGTGGTCCTTCGACGTCCAGGTGCCAAGCGGGGGATAAGGCTGATTCATCTCCAAAGCCTTCTCGACCACCTCCATGCGCAACCTTCGACGGTGGAAACCAACGTGGAATCCACTGAAATAGCCCCAATCACACCCACCCCCAAACAATAACAAAACGGGGCAGCGCGTGCCTGCAAAGCTGAAGCGCTGCCCCGGTCATCACTGACACTACTATGCAAACATACCCCAAAAACACCGAAGTACAACCCCGAGCTGACACCGGCATCGAGAACGACACGTCAGGCCAAACCCACCGAGATCAAGAGCCATCATCAGCTTTCAAAAGCCCGCAACAAGTGGCGGAAGAGACGCTGGGCAAGATCGAATGGGTGGATGAAGTTGAGGGTTTTCTCGATTGCCCTGGTAAAGCAAGACACACCACGCGCGATGCCTTTCGCGATTGCCGAATCCGTCTTGATGGCGTCCCCACAGTGTTCTGCCTCCATGATCATTGCAGGGAGGAAATCAACGATGCAAATAAGGAGCTACGGTCGGCGATGAATGCCAATCTGGTCCGGTGGCCGTCGCACGCCGGGGAGTATGCACCACCGTCACGTCGACCCGTGACCGAAATGGATGAGTTGGCAAAAAGAGCTGCACGTGCGCTCCCTGATATTCTGTGCACGCATGCGTGGGACCTGAACGATCTGCAGCAGAATTCCCCGATAAAGTTGAAGGATGCTGTGGGGCTGGAATGGATGATGTACCTGACCCTCTATCAGTTAGATGACGTAGTTTGGATTGGCGGTAAATATGATTCAGGATCAGCAGAATACGAGCATTGCTTCAAGAAGGTTTCAGAATGGATAGAGGCAGGGCTGAGTGAAGATCGAGGGCCATTCATTTGTGCTTCAACTTTCAAGCCAGGAACCGTTGCCCGAAAAAAGGAGAACGTTGCCGTGCGGAGATTCCTCGTCGTCGAACTTGATCGCATCGATGAGATTGTCGAAGCAAAGGGGGCAAAAAAAGAGCCGCTGACCGATGATGACAAGTTCAGAAACAAAACGAAAAGCGCGGCTGTCTTTCATTGGCTGAAAGATGAGGTAGGCCTCCGTCTCAGGGCTGTCGTGGACTCAGGGAATAAATCACTGCATGCTCACTTCGAAATGCCCCCAGATGATGTGCTGGCTGAGCTTGAGATCGTGCTGCCCGCGATGAAGTGCGATGCAGCGACCTTGAGGCCTGCACAGCCGGTTCGTAGGCCTTGTTACATTGCCACTGATGGCTCCGGGCGGCAGCAAACACTGTTGTACCTGGATCGGAGCAAAAAAGTACACCCACCTTGCAGGCTCCCTAGTGAGGTTTTGCCGTTATTGGATGATGAAACATTTTCGGCAAGACCACCACATGATTCTGCATCTACCACTGAGGGTGATCCTGCCTTGTGTGCAGCGGAGGCCTCTAGCGTGGATGGCGGTCCAGAGACTCATTCGTCGAGTTCGTCCGGGTGGCCCGGTTTGTTGTCAGCCTGTGGGCATACAGAGAGCACAATAGGCAGCGGACCAGATCTTAAAGGTGACTTTATTGCTTTTGCCGAAATACTCAGTGGGTCGTCGAATTCGTCGAATTCGTCTTCTCCTGCGTCTTCCGGCAAAGAAACACAAAACGCGAGTTCTACCACTTCGTCAAATTCGTCGCCACAAGCACCGCCACCACCAGTTGCTGCTTCTACCACCTCGTCAAATTCGTCGCCTCCGCCGATGGGTTGGCCAAATGCGCTGGCTCCAGCCGCCTTCCATGGTATCGCGGGTGAAATTGTGCATATGATCGAGCCCCATACCGAGGCAGATCGAGCAGCGCTACTGATCCAACTGCTTGCCGCTCTAGGCAATATTGTTGGGCGCAATGTTTACATCACTGCAGATGGAGCACGCCATCATCTGAACTTGTTTATCGCCATTGTGGGGGCTACCTCCAAAGGGAGGAAAGGAACCTCCTGGAATCAGATCGCTCGTCTGGTAATCTGCGTTGATGAGGTTTGGAAGAATGAGAGAAATACGACGGGGTTGTCCAGTGGTGAAGGATTAATCGCAAACGTCCGCGATGCTACTGCAAAAGACACTGGTGTTGAAGACAAACGTCTTTTTGTCGTTGAAGGCGAACTTGCAAACACTTTGAAGGTGATGGCTCGTGAAGGTAACACCTTGTCCCCTATCTTACGCCAAGCCTGGGATGGACACGATCTTAACACGCTCGTGAAAAAAGACCCGGCCAAGAGCACGGCCCCACACATCAGCCTTGTCGGCCATATAACGAAGGACGAACTTTTAGCGCAGATGCGAGCCGTCGATACTTCAAATGGCTTTGCAAACCGTTTTCTGTGGATAGCCGCGACGCGAAGTAAATGCTTGCCAGAAGGTGGTGCCATTGATGACGTAAACTTTGATGCCATTGTCAAACGGCTTTTCAGCATCATTGACTCTGCAAAATTCTGCGGCGAGGTGAAGCGGTCAAAATCTGCACGAGAGCTATGGCGAAAGGTTTACCCGGTCTTGTCAGAAGGCAAACCAGGCATGGTTGGCGCTATTACTGGTAGAGCTGAAGCTCAGGTGATGCGCCTGAGCGCAATCTATGCCATGCTCGACCAGTCCAAGCTCATCGAGCCGGAACACCATGAGGCAGCAATGGCTTTGTGGCGATATTGTGAGGAAACGGCTCGATGGATTTTTGGTAACAAAACTGGTGACAAGGACGCGGACAAGATCCTATCCGCCCTCAGAAAAGCTGGCGCTAAAGGGTTGAGTCGAACTGATATTTGGAAAAATGTATTCAGCAATAACAAGTCATCCCACGATCTGGACGAGGCCCTGCAAACCCTGGTTAATTACAATTTTGCAGAAAATCGAAAACAAGGGGCTGTGGAGCAATGGTTCGTGAAGAGCTAAGTACGAATTTGACGAAGAAGACGAAAATCGTGCCTGCTTTAAACGCGAACGAAGTACGAATTCAACGAATCCCCATTCCCAGATGGTCGCATCTCCAAGCCTTTCAATCTTACCGACAGACCTTACCACCCAATTAAACCAACAGATAAAACCAACGCACCCCAACACCATGAAAACCAAAACCAAAATCAAAATCAAATCACGCCAGCCACGAAAGCCTCAGCCTACACTGTACATACCCACTCCACGCTTCGTCCTCGTCCCATTCTTCGGCCACCAACTGCGTGCCGTCCTCGAAGGTGACGAGACATGGTACTTACGCGAAGACGTTCTCCGGGCCCTCTCAATGAATGAAGCGCCATACTGGAACCGAAGGCTGTTCCCAAATCAGCGGCGTAAAGCGCTTTTGCCAGATGGCGACGGTGGTGCAACCCAGCATCAGATCGTGAGTGAAGCCGGTTTCTATAAATTTCTTTGCCTAAGCCAAAATAATTTTGGGCAGATATTCAACGTGGAGGGCGGATCACTCATCTTTGACGTGCCGGGACCGGATGAAGGATTTGATGCGCAACAGCGGGAGTTCTTCCGCAAGATCCTTCGTGAGCTGCATGCCAGTTGGCGGCAGGACGAGGTGGCTGACAGTAACATTGACGAATGGGAAATGCCACGACGCGGAAAAGTAAGGACGTGGCTGCTGAACTAGCTCAACTTTGCGCTCATTGCATCTGGGGCTGAGCCACCCATCAGGCGGACCTGGTGGGTGGTGATGTTCCAGCTTCCGTGCATACCCCTTTGAAGTGCTACATTCACGGGCTACAGGCCCACAAGTCGAGCAGTGCATCCTGAGGTATGCACCTCCACCGGCTTGAGAACAGGGCACCGCCTGATACGGACGATTGGGAAATTGCGCCTCGAATTTCAAAAACAGGCCTACCTAGGGGGCTGCCGGAGACGAGCATGCCACTGATACTGGCTTCTCCGGCTTTTCAGAGGCGTGCAATAGCTCTTCATTTTAAAATGCCAGGTGAATTCGACTTAATGGCATGGACCGTGGCCGCACAGACCTCGTCTAACCCGAATTTTAAAATGGTGCGTGCGAGAGCGCTGCCATTCAAAAAGACGAGCTGTTTTCACGTCGACTGAAAGATCACGACTGCTGATGGTGCGCCTACGTACAACAGCCTTTGGCTGGATGTCTCACTGGTGGTGAAACGCATCTGTGAGGAACACAAAGCGGATTTTGCTCTTTACGGCGGAATGCAGCGGTCTAGGCTGTCATCAGTTCAGGGAGACCTGAACCGGGGCTTAAGAACCTCGTCCACTAGCAGCAGACGTGTGCCGCAAACACGTCGCCTACGACCATGAACAATGGCCGGGAGGCGACGGCGTATGTCCAGAGCCCTCACCGGTTTAAAGGCCGTTGCGGTCGTCTAGTGGCGACTTCTTAACTCTCCGGCCACCTCGGCAGGATTCATTCTGGTCCTGCCTTCTTGGTGGCGAGTTTTGAAGCTTTTGCCGCCATGAAACGCCTTGAATACACGAACTCATTGTCTGCTGGAATGCCGACCTGCACTTTTAGTGGTGCAACCCTGCGTCATCAATCAACGTCCTGCCCGATAAATCGGCCATGTTTTCGTATAAAGTCATTCCTTACAGCCCCACGTCTTACACTCTTACTGGCTGCGGCAAGTCTATCATTCCTTAGTGCAGCAGGTATCGTTTTAACGAAGAAAACACCCTCTGAGGCCGAGGTCTATTGGCATCCAATTGAGTTCAGCACGCTCGAAAATTATTCATCCTCTATCGTCATTCAGTCAACTGGAACACGGCAAAGCACGACGATACCACGGTACACGATTGGCGCTGTTCTTGAATTCCCGTCATTGACATTGGCAACACTAATTGCCGAAGAAGATTGGAATAACCTAAAATCCAAAAAGGATGACTTCGCGATGCATTCAACACTGTGCAAAGAAGCCGCTCCCATCCTTTCCAAGGTGGTCAGTGAAATTGATCAGGTGCTGACGAAACATCAAGACGGTTTTCTGCTGGTAAGAGGACAATGGATTAACAAACACGAGTGGGCGGCAAAAATGGCGGCAGATGCAAAAGCGCTACAGGCGGCAAAGGGTCCAGAGATCACAATTGGTAAAATGACGTATCGTGATGTGAAGGTGACAAAGGTGGTCGATGGTAGAATTAGCATCATGCATGAAGGGGGTATAGCCAATATCATGTTGTCCGATTTGAGCGCATTACAAATCGCAATATTGAAGGTCGCTTCGCCTTCCATATTCGCGAAGTATCTGGCAGAACAAAGTGATGGCAATGAGAAGGGCAAAGCTGAAAATAAGATGGCGTCAGATTTGGAACAAGGTTCAGACAAGACGAAAAGTGCCAGCAAATTTGAACCAAATGCTAAAAAGAAAGCCGCCTCTGGCGTTGTCATTGCTTGGGGGGCAAACGATGATGGCGAATGTGATGTGCCATCGAAGTTACCAGATATAGTAAAAATTGGTGCTGGAGGCTCACAGAGCGTAGCTATTTCAGCAGATGGCAAAAGCGTGGCATGGGGAAAGATGACAGACCCGCCGCGATTCTGGCGGGATTATAATAGGGTAACGGCGTACGTTCCGTCTAATGTGCACGATGTCGTGAGTATGGCTGTTGGCGTTAATCATTCGATTGCAATTTTGCGGGATGGACGTGCAATGGCATGGGGATATAATAATGAATTACAATGTCTAGTGCCGCCGTTTAATAGCCCAACTTTCATTGCTGCAGCATGCGGTCCAACACATAGTATCTTTTTAGATTCTAAAGGTGGTGTTAGTCTTGCAGGTTCAAATCAACAGAGCGAATCCACGCTGCCCCCAACACTAGTACGAGATCAACAAGTGATTGCCGTATCTGCGGGGTTGCAATACACTCTCGTCCTTTTATCGACTGGAAAAGTTATTGCGTGGGGATTAAATAATTATGGTCAATGCAATGTTCCGAATGAAGCAAAACACGATATTGTAGCAATTGCTGCAAGCACCGACCATAGCCTAGCCTTAACAAAGAATGGATATGTGTTGGCGTGGGGACGCAACGATTCCCACGAGTCTGAAGTTCCTTCGGAATTATCTGATGTCGTGGCTATTGCTGCTGGCACTGTCCACAATTTAGCGCTTAAGCGCGACGGCACTGTGGCTGCATGGGGAAAAAACAATTGGGGGCAGTTGTCTGTTCCTCCTGGTTTGAAGAATGTTGTTGGAATTGCAGCGGGTGGCGCTCATAATCTAGTTCTAGTGCGGAATCCGAATGAATAAGGTGAGATTACTGCTGGATCTTAGCTGCGTTAAAAATTTGTGGTTTGACCAATTTGCATCAGTATGACTCCGGCAGAGCAACAGCCAAAAATGGGCAATCTTACTATCCCGCTTAGCTCACCCCGGCACTCCGCGTAGAATCCCGATTCAGCCACAGAGGTGCTGATATTGACATCTCCAAAATGCTGTAGTGGATCTAACACGAGGAAAATGCACGTGGAGGTGACAAAGACATTCAGCAGCATCTTAGCAGTTTCGCTGAATTTGCTCGTAGTGGTGTGATGTCATTTGGACTGGTCTGTTGGAGGGCACCCAAGATAAACAGACACAACATGCCCCGGCAGACCTGGGCCCGCCGGAGCTTTCTGTGCATTCTGAGGATCACGCCGAAAGTCCTACATACGTATCGAGCAGGCCATGCAGCGCCTCGGTGCGTTTCGGCAGTTCGGCAAGATTGCCCTCCTTCAACGACTCGGTGAACGCGTTGAACAGGCTCCAGACGTTCCGTCCTGCAAAGGCGTCATGACGCGGCTCACGCCACTCACTCAGCACAGGAGGAATCAGCCGGTTGGAGCAGACTCCGACATCCGTTGCCCGGATGACCATGATCTGCCCCCGGAGTTTGAGCCAGTTTCTATGAGAGTCTGGCAGTGGCTAACGGCTTGGTTTGGGTGTTGTGTTTGGTTGGGGGAACTGCGTTGCCTTTCGGTTGACGGAGCGTAGCGG
>Ga0164296_1001669_pt1 | contig 23003 bp, 21 predicted proteins | sample GEODES057metaG_FD_113533 | JGI IMG/M metagenome (GOLD analysis project Ga0164296, IMG submission 113533) | Dystrophic lake water microbial communities from Trout Bog Lake, Wisconsin, USA - GEODES057 metaG | ecosystem: Environmental > Aquatic > Freshwater > Lake | place: USA: Trout Bog Lake...
GAGGCGCTGATTCGAACGCCATTAATAAGGTGACTGCAGAGATAAGCAATGATTGAAGACGCTATTAAGACGACACCACCCATAGTTGGCGTGCCACGTTTAACGTGGTGGGTCGTAGGACCGTCATCGCGAATGATTTGACCATAGCCACGGCTGGCAAGCAATCGAATAAAGATCGGAGTGAGCACGAATGCGAGAACGGTGGAAACCGAGCCGGCGAGAAGAATCTCCTTCACTGTTCCACTCCCTCTCCTTCATCTTCATGTTCGCTTTCGCTCTCGCGCTGTTGCAAGCGAGCAAGTAACTTTTCGGCCAATTCATCGAGGTGTTCCGCCCTCGATGCTTTGATCAGAACGACATCGCCACCTTCAATATGGGATGAAAGTTCGAGCGCCTGCTCTTGCGTCAAAACATTGTGCACGCTCAAGCTATCGCTCTCGCTCAGCCCCAATCCATTGAAGTACAGATCGGTGCCTACGCAGACCAAGTGATCCACCCCAAGTTCAGAGGCGAGTCTGCCAATTTCTAAGTGAGATTCTCGTTCTAACTCGCCGAGTTCATGCATTTTTCCTAGGTATGCCCAGGCGGTTCCGCCACTCTCTTGCGCCAGCAGAACCAGAGTTTTCAAGGCAGCCTTCACTGATTCCGGGTTAGCGTTATAGGAGTCATTGATGATCACACAATCTCCGACTCGATGAATCTCCATCCGCCACTTGCTAGATATTTCGGCTTCACTTAGGGCCTGCGCAACCTGCTCAATGCTCATACCGGCTTCGAGCGCGATGGCTGACGCTGCCAGAGCATTAGCAACTTGGTGTTCTCCAAGAATTTTTAGCCCAACGCTGGCACGGCCGCCAGAGGCAACAAGATCAAAGTGGGCTGCACCTGAACGCATTTCAATATCGGCTGCTCGAACATCGGCGTGAGCGCTCTGTCCAAAAATAACTCGCTTCACCCCTGGTTTGGTCTTCATCTCGGGAGTAAACGGATCGTAATTACCCAAAATCGCAGTGGCACCTGGTTCGAGTTCTGAAACGATTTCAGACTTAGCAGCGGCGATAGCTGCCCGGCTACCAAACTCTCCAACATGTGCACTTCCCACTACGAGCACAACACCAATAGAAGGTTTAGCAAGCTTGACCAAACGAGCAATATCACCAATATGACGCGCTCCCATTTCAAGGACGCAATACTGAGTTTGCGAGTTGCACTGCAAGATTGTGAGCGGCACTCCTAGATCATTATTAAAAGAACCTTCTGGAACTACTGTCGCTCCTCGTATAGAAAGTATCTGCCCAACCAAATCTTTTGTAGTGGTTTTACCTTGTGAGCCAGTGATGGCAATAAATGTGCACTGCGTAAGGAGAGCTCTCACATGTGCCGCCAATGTAGTGAGTGCTAGGGCAACATCTTTTACAACGATTCCCGGCACGTTTTGCGCAACGCTCATCAAAGCAAACTCTGCGCCTGCGGCTACTGCAGCTGCCGCAAAATCGTTGCCGTCTGCTCGCTCTCCTGGGAGTGCAACGAAGAAGGTTCCTGGGCCAGCTTTGCGCGAATCCAAAACAGGTACTGCGCCAGTTGTAGCTTGCGGATCAAGTCCAATAATTGTTCCGCCAAGAAGGTCAGCAATCTCTTTAAAAGAAAGTTCAATCATGCAAGGGCCTCGATTGCTCTAGCGAGTTCGATCCGATCATCGAAGGGTAATTTAACGCCCTTGATCTCTTGACCAAGTTCATGTCCTTTACCTAACACGATAACTACATCACCAGGTTGCGCTTCTGCGACTGCAATCGCAATTGCCCCACGTCGATCACTTTGCACAATGAGATCGTCATGAGGTTCAAAATTTCCCAGCATCTGCTTGATAATTTCATCAGGTTCTTCACTACGTGGATTATCACTTGTGAAGATAGCGACCGAGGCGCCTTTCACAAGCACTTCTCCCATAATGGGACGCTTTGAGGCATCGCGGTCACCGCCGCAGCCCAAAACTGCAATCACTCTCCCTGTGGTGAGTTGCGCGGCTGTAGCTAACGCGTGTGAAACCGCATCGGGAGTGTGGGCGTAATCGACCAAGGCAACAAATTTCTGACCGATCTCTACTGGTTCTAATCGACCGGCAGGAGCGTGCAACAAGTGCAAGTGCGAAGCGATCACGAGCGGATCAACACCTGTGGTCACGGCAATCGCGATAGCGAGCAGGGCATTATCTAAATTGTGTTCGCCGATCAACGGTAAGCGACCCTCGATCAAAATTCCACCCGCACCACGGATTCTGACTTGATATCCGCGTCCGCCGGCAAGTTGGTCAATCTCTTCATAGTGCCAGTGCGCCGATCGGTTGAGCCTTGAAACAGTGTCGACTTGAATCTCGCAACTCCGTGCCAAGCGAGCTCCGTAGGCATCATCAATATTGATGAGAGCAAGATCGGTGAATTGGCTTGTGAAAAGCTCTGCTTTGGCTTGGAAGTAATTTTCCATAGTGAGGTGATAATCCAAATGATCTTGGGTTAAATTTGTAAAGGCCGCAAGCAGATAACGTGCGCCACCGATTCGCCTTTGAGCAATCGCGTGGGAGCTCACTTCCATCACAAGATTCTTTAGGTGGCGCTCTCGCATAATGGCAACAAGTGATTGAAGCTGTGCAGCTTGAGGCGTTGTAAATCGAGCTGGCAGCTCATCCTTACCAATTCGAATGCCGATAGTTCCGATCACACCACATGCACGATCTGCAAAACCCCAGATCTGTTCAACAAGAGCAGCGGTAGTTGTCTTACCATTGGTTCCGGTAATTCCAACTGCATCGATCCCTCGGAATGGCGCTTGATAAAACCAGCTTGCGATCGCTCCTACCCACCGTGCCGGATTAGATAGCACAACAGATGGAAGTTGACCGGCAATTATTGCTGCGCCTTGCTCATCGCTCACAACTGCGACTGCGCCAGCGCCTTTAGCTGAAGAGATATGAGCAGCTCCATGAGATGCACCGCCTGCGAGTGCGAAGAAGAGATCACCTGGCTCGACATCACGCGAGTCATCGCTCACGCCAGTGAATTTCGTCGCCAAATCTTCGGGGCTAAAACCATCGGTTGCTGCTCCGACAAAATTGAGGAGCTCTTCTAACGTGCGTTCAAAATGGGTGATGGGTCTAATTGAGCTCATGGTTTCACCTTGATTACTGGCTTTCCAGAAACTGGACTGGCAGAAGGATCAGAGGTTGGCGCAATGCCCTCCTTTTGAAGTACAAAGGTCATCACTTTCTTAAATACTGGTCCGGCAACCACGCCACCAAAATATGCACCTTTTGGATTTTCTACAACAACACTCACGACATACTGCGGATTATCCGCTGGGGCCATCCCGATAAACGAGGCGGTATAGCCGCGATAACACCCGCACGTAGGATCATTACGAAGCGCTGTTCCGGTTTTTCCTGCAATTTTATAGCCAGGTATTTGAGCCTCGGGTGCGGTACCAGACTCTGAAACTACGCCCTGAAGCATCGTGCGCATCTTCTGCGCTGTCTGGGCGCTAATCACTTGAGTTGAAGTACCCGGCTTGGATGGCGTGTAGTTTCCATTAGCGTCATAAGTTCCGGCGATGACATTGGGAGTTACTCTAACCCCATTATTTGCAATGGTTGCAAAGACCATGGTTGCTTGCATAGGAGTCACTGCATAGCCCTGGCCAAATGACATTGTTGGTGCCGATGAAGCAGACCACTCTGAAACTGGGTGCAAAATTCCGTCAGATTCGCCACCTAAATTCGAACCCGTACTCTGGCCAATTCCAAATTTCATTAAGTAGTTGTAAAACGTTTGATTTGGAAGTGATTCACCAATTTGAATTGCACCAATGTTGCTTGAAACGGCCAAGATGCCAGCTGTGGTCATCTTCTCAGTTGGGTGATTGATATCGTCTTTAAAGATTCTTCCACCAGCTTTTAATCTGTTGGGGATCGTATAAACAGTGTCTGGCGTAGTTGTTCCCTCTTCGAGTGCTGCCGCTACCGTAATTACTTTTCCAGTTGAACCCGGTTCATAGACATCTTGGACCGCAGGATTTCGAATTGAATTCAGTGAGATTGTCTTCGGCTTACTTGGATCAAAAGTAGGGGCGCTTGCTTGCGCAATAATCTGTCCAGTTTTTGGATCCAACACGATTACTGTTCCAGAATTAGCTTTAGCCGCCTTGACTGCAGTAGCGATGGCATCTTCGGCTGCCCACTGAATATCACGATCAATTGTTAATTTGATATCTGTGCCTGGCTTTGGAGCTGTTGTAAATTGTTGTGAACCAGGAATGATCGTGCCAGCACCATACGCATAGTCGTACTCCCCGTTCACACCAGAGAGTTCATTGTTAAGCGCTGCTTCTAGCCCAGATGCGCCAGTGCCATCAGGGTGTGTAAAGCCAATAAGAGAAGAGGCTAGGACGCCAGTTGGATACTCGCGTGTGTAAGTGTTTTCAGCGAAAAAGCCCACAATACGATTGGCATATCCAGCAGCCGTTTTCTCGACCGTTTGATTGTAAGAACTAATCGTTGCCTGCAGGTTATCCCAGACCGCAGGAACAACAGGGTTGGCAATGATTTGGTAGCGCTTTGTTCCGGTGAGCAGAGCCTGAAGTTTGTCGACTGGCATCCCAAGAACAGAAGCCGTCACCTGAGCTGTCTTGGCTGGATCTGAGATCAAGGTTTGATCCACCACGATAATTTTTGCTGCATCACTCCTGGCTAGTACCACGCCGTTGATATCGGTGATTGTGCCTCGAGGGGCAAGTGAAACAGATTTGGAGATTAACTCATCATTTGCACGAGTTGAATAAGAATGAGCATGGATTACTTGAACATAAATCAACCGCACGCCGAAAAGGGAAAAAATAACCACCATAGCAACGAGCAAATATCGGACCCGTTGAGTGAAATCCGATTGCTCACTCATGGCGTTGGGACCGAGAGATTCAGGAAGTTATTGGATTGAGCTGGAGCCATGCCAAGCTTACTGGCGTGTAATGCAAGCTGAATTGGTGAAGATTGCTCGGCCACCGAATTCAACGTCGCATCTGCTTGATCATTGATTTGAGCCAATTTAATTTTCATGCTCTCCATCGTGAATGCGCCAGATGTGAGCGAGGTATTGATTGCAAGCAGCGCTAGAAGGCCTGCCAAAAATATGCTGGCAAGGATTGCAACAAACTTTCCATTTTCAACACTGGCAGCATTTTCAACTGAAAGATCTGGAACAAGTCGAAGTGCGGCGCGCGTGCGAGTGGCGATAAATCCATCTCGTCCCGGGCGAACACGGGTTGGAGCTGGAGCTAGTGCTACAAACTCTGACTGTGCTGAAATTTGTGTCAATGCCATTATGCAGCCAACCGTTCAATTGCACGCAAGCGCATGGAGCCAGCACGTGGATTCTGTGCAACTTCCGCTTCGTCAGCGCCTTCGCTACCGCTCATTACGAGGCGATACTTTGCGGCACTATTTGGCAGATCTACTGGCAGCCCACGAGGAGTTGATGATTGAGTCAGTTCTGCAAATTTTGATTTAACAATTTTGTCTTCAAGTGATTGATAGGCCATCACCACTACGCGGCCTTGCACAGAAATCGCTGCTAGAGCTGCTGGAATCGCTCTTTCCAACACAGCAAGTTCTTGATTGACTTCGATTCGTAGCGCTTGGAATGTGCGCTTTGCAGGGTTTCCACCAGTACGACGAGCTGGTGCTGGAATCGAATCCTTGACCAGCTCGGCAAGGGCTTTCGTGGAGCGAAGGCTGTTGGTGGCACGCGCTGCAATGATGTTGTCGGCGATCTTTGGAGCAAATTTTTCTTCGCCGTACTGGCGCAAAATCTTAATGAGAGTTGCGCGATCATACGTATCAACGATTACTTGAGCGGTGAGTGATTGCTCTTGATCCATGCGCATATCCAGCGGCGCATCCTGGGAGTAAGCAAAACCGCGTTCGGCTTCATCGAGTTGCATCGATGAGACACCGAGATCAAAGAGAATTCCTGCTACTTCAGCAATGTTATTTTCTTCGAGGATCTGCGCGATATTGTCATATGTGTTGTACGCAATTGTTAAGCGATCACCGTACGGCTCGACATTGATTTTTGCTAAGGCAATTGCGCTCTTATCGCGATCAATTCCAATAACTCGAAGTGTTGGGAACTTGGCGAGCAATGCACGTGTGTGCCCGCCAAGACCCAAAGTTGCGTCGATGACAATTGTTTCTGGAGCATGGCTCAGAGAAAACTCAATGGCAGGAGTCAGTAGATCGATACAACGATCAAGTGCTACAGGTATATGCACTGCGCTCATCTAGCTTCCCCTTCCTTGCTCTGTCTTTTGGTATCTCTTGCTGTCTCTTGCGGTCTTTCGGTTTTGATGAGAAATGTTTGATGTGAAGTTCTTTAGCTAGGTCACCGCCGACCGACGGATCTTGGGGGAAACGGCGCCGGGGAAGAGGCGTCGTTTATGAAGTCGGCGGTGGCCTATCCAAAGAAATTCGATTTAGAAGAGTCCGGGCATCACCTCCGTTGAAACATCCGCGAAACCTTTTTCGCGATCTTCCAAATAGCTAGCCCAAGAAGTGGCATCCCAAATTTCAAGACGGGTGTTGGCACCGATCACTACGCACTCTTTTTCCAACCCGGCATAGGTACGCAATCCAGTAGGGATCGTGACTCGACCTTGCTTATCTGGAACCTCATCGTGAGCTCCGGCAAACATCACGCGCATGTAGTCGCGGGCAGATTTTTCGGTTACTGGGGCTTGGCGAAGGCGCTCGGTGATGGCGGTGAATTCAGCCATTGGGAAGACATAAAGGCAACGCTCTTGCCCCTTGGTGATAACCAAACCTGAAGCAAGTTCATCGCGGAATCGGGCAGGCAGGATCAAGCGACCCTTCTCGTCGAGCTTTGGCTCGTGAGTGCCCAAGAACATTGGTTGACTCCCCCTTTAATTCACGCTCAATTCCCCCGAATCTAGCGCTGGACACCACTTTACTCCCTTTTTCTCCACTTTCAACCATCTTTGACCACTTTCTTACATTTTTTGGGGGTTTTTTGGGAATGGGTATGAAACCTGTGATCAGGTTGAGGGCCAGACGGATTGAGGATCAGAGAGGTTCTAGCTAGAAGATTGAACTAGAAGATGGAGCTAGAAAGAGCTCTAGGAAGAGCTAGATAAAGCGGCTCATTAACCGTTGAAGTTACGACGGTCCCAACGATTTTCCAGGCGTGAGCTCCAGGAAGATTTCTTCTGACGGGCCGGGCGAGCACCGGTTGGAAGTCGGAAGTTAGTGACAAGCAGGTAGGCGCCAACGACTGCGACGACGAAGCCAAAAACCCCTACTGCAATGACTTTGGCGATCAATCCGCCGAAGAGAACGAGCATTCCGCAGAGGATGAGAAGTGCTCCCCAGAGAGCACGACTAGCTTGGCGCGTACGAGCCTTGCCTGTCAGAGTAGAGACAAGTCGAGGATCATCCTGCTCAAATGCAGCTTCCATCTCCGCAAGAAGCTTGCGTTCGTGATCTGAAAGAGGCATACCGTGAGAATACGCCATATGTGCGGGCGCCCGCCATCCCAATTCAGGCGTAAGTCAATCTCTTACTTGATTCTCAGGGATTCTCAGGACTCTCAGGATTTTCGGCAGGCGGCTCTAGCAGTCTGGCTGGTCGCACGCTCCCCCGGCCAAAACGAGCACTGGCTTGATCAAGTGCTGCGGTTGCTTCACGCCAGCCTCGGTCGCGCTCCCCAAGCACCATCTGAAGCGGTGTTCCATCGGCATCCACGAGACCTTCTAACCCAATACCAATAAGTCGAATCCTGGCCCGATCAAGTTTCAGCGCCTCATAGAGTTTCTTGGCAACTTCATAACATTCACGCATTCCATCTATTGGATACGGAACAGTTTTCGAGCGCGTAATAGTTTTAAAATCTGCAAAGCGCACCTTTATTGAGATTGTTTGCGCCGACATCTTTCTTTCACGCAAACGCGCAGTCGCTTTCTCGGTCAAGCTCAACAACTCTCGCAAAATCGCTTCGGGGTCTTCCAAATCAAAGGCGAAAGTTTCAGCTGCACTAATGCTCTTATCTGGTTCATCTGGAGTGACCGCGCGATAGTCACGCCCCCACGCTAATTCATAGAGATGCACGCCGGTTGCTTCACCAAGCGCGCGAATGAGGGTCTGCCGTGGAGTACGCGCAATATCACCGACAGTTCGCAATCCAAGCCGCGCTAACTCTTCATTTGTCTTTGGCCCCACTCCCCAAATAACTTTTACTGGAAGTGGATGGAGAAATTTAATCACTCGCTCTGGGTCTACTTCGAGTAGCCCATTTGGTTTGCATTGATCAGAGGCGAGCTTGGCGATGAACTTAGTTGATGCAATTCCGACCGAACAGGTAATCCGCTCTTCTTTAAGAACCTCGGCACGAATCTGCTCACCAATTTCACGGCCAGTGCCGAGCAGTCTGCGCGAACCCGTAACATCTAGAAAAGCCTCATCGAGTGAGATTGGTTCAACAAGTGGCGTATATCTAGAAAAAATTTCCATCACACCTTCTGAAACTTTTTTATAGAGCGAGTGTCTAGGGGGTAAGAAGATTGCTTGAGGCGCTAGCCGTTGTGCCTGTCCAACTGGAATTGCAGCACGCACCCCTAATTTTCTGGCCGCATAGTTAGCCGAGAGCACAACGCCACGCGCACCTGCGCCAACAATGACTGCTTTTCCTTCTAGTGATGAATCCTCACGCTCTTCTACCGATGCATAGAAGGCATCCATGTCGATATGCAAAATTGTGGATTGCGCACTTGTAGATTGCACAGCGCCGCCAGCGACCTCACCGCTCTGCTGCATGCTCTGCTCCTCCATAAACCTGCAGATTACGCCATTTGTTATAGGAGTCTGTGAGTTCCCATGCTTGTGTTGCCCGTAAAGAAACTCCCCGTGGTCCGGTACGTCGCACCATGCCACGGACAAGAAGAAGTGATGATTGGAAAATTACTTGATCATAATTTTTCTGCACATCTTCAAAGAAGGTTGCATCATTGCAGCCATATCCATCATCGAGGGTAAGAAAAATAACTCGCTTGCCTGAGCGGATGGGGGGCATCTGCAACGCAACTTTGACGCCTGCTACTAAAACGCTTGCTCCAGATCGTTGGTTGAGTAGATCTGAAGAGCGAATAGCGCCAATATGATTTAAGAAGTCACCATAAAAAGCGAGCATATGGCTAGAGATATCCATGCCAGTAATGCTGACTTCTGTTTGCACGGCTTCGGCAAGTGAGAGTTCTGGTAGGCCACTGGCCTCTAGCTGTGATGGCGCGAGAGCGAGTGATAGTTGGCCGCTATTGTGCGCTGATTTTTTACCAGAGCCAAGTGAGTAGATATCGCCAAGATGTAATAAAAGATCGCGTCTGTTAATACCGCTGCTGCCAATTTGATGGAGATTATCAAATGCGCCGAGCATGACAAGTGACTCAGCCGTTGGTCTGCTCACCGATGAGCGATAGATGAAATCTGCTAAATCTAAATATGGTCTACCGGCGATAATGCTTGTGATCTGCTCATCATCAATTGCGCGAATATCGCATAACGCCATTCGAACTAAATATTTATCACCAACTTTTTCCACTCGATACTCTCGTTCGGAGAGATTGATATCTATCGGCGCAATCTCTACTCCTAGTTGCCGCAGATCATCCAAAATCAATCGCTTGGGATACATACCAGGATCGTGTGTCAGTAGGCCTGCTGCAAATGCGGCTGGGTGATGCGCTTTAAGCCATGCTGATTGATAGGTAGGCAGTGCAAAAGCTGCTGCGTGTGCTTTACAGAAACCAAAAGAGGCAAAGGCGCGCAGAATCTCCCAGATTTCGGTAATGGTTTTTTCGCCATACCCGCGCGCAGATGCTGCAGCGTAAAACCACTCTTGCATTGCTGTGCTGCCTTCAGGGGTCGACATCTGCCTGCGACGCTCATCTCCTTCAGCCAGCGTGGCTCCGGTCATGATGGAGATAATTCGAATGACCTGTTCGTGAAAGACCACAACTCCTTCGGTCTCTTGCAAAACTTCATGGAGATCGGGATGGATGAGGTTGCGCGGAGCAAATCCTTGGCGAGCATTGAGAAAGGGTCTGATCATGTCGCTCTTCACTGGCCCTGGGCGAAAGAGTGAGATATCGATAACGAGATCGTTAAAAGTCTCTGGTGCAAATTTTCCAATTAATTCCCTCTGGCCTGGGCTTTCAATTTGAAAGACTCCAATTGTCTTTGTCGATTGAATCAATGCAAAGGTGGCCGGGTCATCAAGTGGAATGCGATCGAGTTCTACCTCTTTCTTATCTACTCGCTCAATTTCTCGCAACGCATAACTCATCGCCGATTGCATTCGAACACCCAAAATATCTAACTTGAGTAGGCCGATCGCTTCTACATCGTCTTTATCGAAGGTGAGCATGGGATAGCCGCTAGCGTTGATTTCAAGTGGTGCATAATCCAGCAATCTATTATCGGAGAGGACTACTGCGCATGGGTGCATGGCCAGACCTCGCGGTAAGCCATATAACCGTTCTGCGAGCTTCATCACGGTCTGCAAGATAGGTGTTGCCATTCGTCCGCGTAGATGGGAGCGTGATTTTGCTATCGCATCGATCTCCATCGGAGATACGCCTAGCGCGCTACCAACATCTCTGATGGCTTGCTTGGATCTGTAATGCTCGACCATTGCCACTGTGGCAACTGAGGTATCTTCTTTTCTCTCATCATTTTTTGCAAAACCATATCGATCAAAGACTGCATCATAAATTTCTAGTCGCCGATCTGATTCCACATCAATATCAATATCAGGCAACTCTGCACGCAAGGTGGAGCAGAATCGCTCCATCAGCAAACCATGAGTGATCGGCTCTACTCCGGATATGCCTAAGAGGTAGCAGATCAAAGAGCCCGCGCCACTTCCTCGAGCTGCAACTCGAATTCCTCTCGCCCGTGCCATATCTGCAACATCTGCAACTGTAAGAAAGTAAGGCTCAAAGCCAAGTGCCGTAACGGTTGCAAGTTCATCATCAAGGCGTGCAGCAGCCGCAACGGATAGCTCACCGGTATAGCGCGAGAGCGCGCTCTGCGTGCGTCTAGCAAGCTCGCCCCGATCTGCAACGTGCGGTAGATGAATTCCGCCTAAACCGATATCGCGCCGTGGTGATAGTCGCAAGCGCATTGCTAATTCATAGGTATCGGCAAGCAATCGATTGCCATTTCGTTCCCCCGCTACTCGCGCAATCTCATCTGCCACCCACGCCATTTCGGCACTTGTTTTGAGATAGGCCTCGCTATTGCTGCGCTCTACATGCTTTGCTGAAAGTGGAACTAGTTTGCGAGAAGCATCCAAAATATCGGCGATAGGGCCATCGGTGCGATCAAGCATGCGAACTTGGTTACTTAAAATTGCTGGTAAGCCATAGTCTCGCGCAAAACCTAGCGCTCTCGCTGCGTATGACGTAGAGAGCGGAACTGCTCCGGCTCGAATATGAGAGACGCACTCGATGTATTGCGCGCTAAAAAGATCTGCGGTTGCTCCGAAAATTGATTGAGCCTGTTCGTATCGTCTCGCGTTGATCGCTTCTTGTACTTGAGAGTATGGGCCGTGCAATGCAACAAGTTTTTCAGAATAGATCGATGCTTCTTCTAAAAGTTTATAGGTAAGGATTTTCTCATCGCTGAGATTAATTTTTGTGACTAAGCGATAGAGCGCAGGTAGTGAGCCGGGTTGAGCAAGAAGGGTGATCTGATTTTTCTTCTGCAAAAAACTCAGCGTGATACCAAGAATTGGTTCGATTCCATATTTCTCACAACTCTGCGCAAAGACAACCGCGCCAGCAAGAGATGATCGATCTGTGAGGGCGAGCGCACTACCCCCATGTTCTGCTACTCGGGCAACTAAATCTTCTGGCAGCGCAGTGCCATATTTAAAGGAGTATCCGCTGGAAGTCTGCAGATGTATAAAAGGTGCTTTCATAATTTTGGCTTCATAAAATTTCTTGAGGTTATTTAGGGCGCGAGGTAGGTCGGATCTGCCAATGACCAGTAAGTTCATCGAGTTCGATCTCAAAGGTGGCGACCGCTCCTATCGGCGCTGCTTCCACGCGCCAGATCGCCTTGCCACCATCATCGAAAATATTCTCCATATTGGCGGCTTTAGCGAGTCGGCCGTCATCGATTCGGTTCCACCAACCCCCAGATTCGCGCCACCGCGAGACCACGTTATGGACATGAAAGCGCACGCCCTTATAGAGAAATTCCATGGGTTCGCCCTCCGGGGCGATCACCGCCGGAGGTAGTTGAGTATTAGCTTGTTCGAACATATGTTCGAAAGATAACTGGCTCCACTGACAGTCGCAACCCCCTTCAACTGGCGTAATCTGAGCCCATGAGCGCAGCGGCGGACCAGTCAGGCGGTATGGGACTCTGGTTCACGCACACGCCTGCTCTCCAGCCAAGTACCGCTCATCAGGCGAGTAAAAAGCCGCAATCGCCCCTTGTCCTACTCCACGGCATGGGCTCAGCGAGCACCGCCTGGAAGCTGATCACCCCTGGACTGCGCGAGAAGGTCGATGTCATCGCCTTTGACCTACCCGGTCACGGCAAGAGCCCATTTGCAGATTCCACCCCCATGGACCCGGAGTCTCTGGCGCGGATTATCAAAGATGAATTAGTCGCGCACGGAATAACAAAAGTTCACGTTGCTGGAAACTCACTTGGAGGATGGATCGCGCTAGAGATGGCTGCGATGTTTCCAGAGTTCGTTGAAAGCGTTGTGGGATTAGCGCCTGCTGGACTCTGGTCACAGGTAGCAACGAGCAGACAAAAGCGTGGAGCTATCGCTCGGTATCTGGCAGTTGCCACATATCGAGTAGCGCCGTTTCTCATGCGGTATCGCTGGGCGCGAAGTATTGGCTTTGCAGTCGTGAGTCCGCTCTGGCGCGAGCTACCAATAGAAACGTGTGTAGATGCAACAATCGCGTATGGAACTTCACCGGGGTACTACCCAGCGTGGGATGGAATGCTTGGGCGCAAGTTTGAGAAGCAGATCGATGAATCAATTGCTACCTCAATCGTCTTTGGTGATCATGACAACACGCTTCCAGAAAAGCATTCGCAAGAGCGCGCCATGGCACCCGCACACTGTTCCTGGATTCGAATTGAACAAGCCGGACATGCTCCGATGTGGGATCACCCAGACCAAATCGTTGACATCATTTTTCAAACCATTCACGCTGCTTCATTCAAATCTGCGAATTAGCCCGCTGACATGATTACCGTTATCTACATCTGGCAGATCCAGCGCACATCGATAGCTGTTCTCCGAGCACTGCGACATATGTCTGCCGACCGACGCGAACTCAAGAGCGATCCAGCGATCTCCTTTTTTAAACTTCTAGGAACTGGAAGCGGTGAAACATTTACACCGCGCGATGCCGATATGTTCACCTGGGCGCTGCTTGTCACAATTGAAGAATCCGAACTAGAACGATTCGATCAGAGCGAAAACATTCTTGCGTGGCGAAAAATCGCGCACAATGAAGTTCGTCTCATAGCCCAGCCGCTAGCAGCTCACGGTGCATGGTCGGGGAAAAATCCCTTCGAGTATTCGCATGAAATCACCCCCTTGTGGGATGGCCCCATTCTGGCAATTACTCGCGCCAAGATTGCTTGGCTTAAAAACTTTAAATTCTGGTCGGCGGTGCCACCGGTAACTATGAGTCTGAAATCAAACCCAGGGTTAATACGCGCGATTGGAATTGGTGAAGCCCCGATCGGCCTCCAAGGCACGCTCTCACTCTGGCGAGATGGCGCATCACTTCGAGCTTTCGCCTACCAAGGCGCGGCTCATACTCGTGTTATTCAAGCAACGAGTGAAGAGAATTGGTATGTGGAAGAGCTTTTCGCTCGCTTTGCCCTTATTGAGCAACGCGGTGAACTCGTGATGGCAGAATAACCGTATGTCACTTCGCCAATATCGACCTCGTCGCCGCGGGAGTGCTGGCCCTGCAAGGTTTATCGGCGCGATTGCTGTTGCTCTTGGCTTGACCACAATTCTGCTCGAGATGGTTTATCCATTAGTACACGGTTCGATCTTGCAATTCATTACTATTGCAACGGTTTATTGCGGCGCGATTGCCATGATCCTTCATTCTCGTGTGGCTTACGGAGCGCAATTTGCGCTGACATTTACTGTGATCACTCTTATATACAGTTATTGCGTTGAACTCATTGGTGTAAAAAGTGGTTGGCCGTTTGGTACATATCACTATGACCCAACGCTCGGACCTGCCATCGCAGGCGTTCCACTTCTTGTTCCATTTGCGTGGTGCATGATGGCTTATCCAGCGCTGGTAGCAGCTCGAAGAATCAGTGAGAAATGGATCTTCTTGTATGGCGCACTTGTCGTCATGGCGTGGGATATTTTCTTAGATCCACAAATGGTTGCAGCCGGTAGATGGCACTGGAAATTAGTTGGGCCACGATTCCCATTCGCGCCCGCGATTCCACTATCAAATGCTTTCGGTTGGTTATTTGCAGGGCTGGGGCTCTTTGCCCTACTCCACGCGCTCACACCAAAGGAGCGGTTGAAAGATGGCGCTACTTCAGTGCTCCCTAATCTCTTTCTCATCTGGGCTCTAGCAGGTGGAATCGTTGGCAATCTCTTCTTTTTCCATCGCGTTGGGTTAGCTTTCTTTGGCGGTGCGCTCTTTGCGCTAGTTCTTGCGCCCTACTCTTTCTTGCTGCGATTCGGAAGACCTGAGTGATTGTTGGGCAAATCCTCCTAGCCTTAGCGATTCTTCCTTTCGGGCTAGCGCTCTGGAATTCCATCACTATGCAGGTAGTCCGGACTTCTGGCGCCCGGGTGATTAATTCGCGCGTTGCCGTATTAGTCCCGATGCGCAATGAAGCAGCAAACGTCGCGGGGTTGGTCGAGAGCATTACTGCGCAATCACTCTGCTCACAGCTTGGTTATGCAGCACTTGATGATCATTCAAGAGATCAGACTCTGACGCTACTGCAGAAAAATCAGTACGCCTCCTGGTTGGAAATTATTAGCGGCGCAGAATTACCTGAAGGCTGGCTAGGTAAAAACTTCGCCTGCCATCAACTCGCCGCTAGCCAAACCGCCGCGAACGCCGAAATCTTGGTCTTTATTGACGCCGACGTTCGACTTGAACCACAAGCAATCTCTGCCGCAATCTCGTTGCTGGAAAAGTTGAATTGGGATTTCATCTCTCCTTATCCACGACAGATCACCGGTACCTTGATTGAAAAAATAGTCCAACCACTTCTGCAATGGTCTTTTATGAGTTCGGTGGCACTTCGACTCTCCCAGCGCTTGGGCTTAACTTCAATGACGGTTGCGAACGGTCAATTTTTCGTTGTGCGCAAGAGCGCATATGAAAAAGTCGGAGGTCATGCCGGGATCAAGGCTGAAGTTCTCGACGATCTGGAATTAGCACGTGCGCTGATTCGAAGTGGTGCGCGAGGTGGAGTTGCCGAAGGAAGTCAGATTGCACGTTGTCGCATGTACCAAAACGCGCCATCGCTCTTTGCGGGTTATCAAAAATCGCTCTGGCGTGCTTTTGCCCACCCGCTTGGAGCGCTTCTAGCCAATCTCTTTCTCTTTGCAGTTGGAGTACTGCCTCTCATTTGGATAGCTCTCGATGCATCTCATTGGGAGTTATGTCTGGCTGCATATTTACTTGTAGTCGCGAGTCGAGTGATTACCGCTTTCAAGACGAGATCCAATCCGTTCTATTCATTTCTGCATTGCGTGGCAATTCTCATATTCAATTACTTAGTTATTACCTCATGGCGTGGCAAAGCTCGTGGCCAACTGATGTGGCGAGGCCGTAGGATTTAACTCATGGCCACAGTTGCAATTATTGGTGCAGGAATTGGTGGCTTAAGCGCAGCTGCTCGCTTAGCGAAAACTGGGCATAGCGTAGAAATTTTTGAAGCTTCGCCCAGAACTGGTGGCAAATGCCAAACCGAATGGATTGGCGATTACGCCTTCGATACCGGCCCCTCACTTTTCACACTTCCTGCGGTCTACAAAGATCTCTTTTTGAAAACTGGCAAGCGAATTGAGAATGAGCTAACGCTCACCGCCACCGATCCATCATTTCGCTACAACTTTCCAGATGGCAAGAGCGTTGATTTTGTAAACCTTGATCTTCCTAAAACCTGTGCAGCGATCGATCGAGCACTTGGCAAAGAAGCCGGCGATGCTTGGCACCGACTCATGCAGCGTGCAGAAGTGATGTGGGATATCTCAAGGAACCCATTTATTACTTCACCAACGCCTAGCCTTCGAGCGCTTCTCAAAGAAAAGGGACGCGTGCGCAACCTGCGATTGATGGCGCCTTGGAGCTCGCTTCGAAAAATCACTCAAGGCTATAGTCAAGATCTACACATTGTCTCGATCGTAGATCGCTATGCAACCTATACGGGTTCTGACCCACGCAAGGCCCAGCCAGCGCTCTTAACAATTCCATTTATTGAAACCAGTTTTGGCGCTTGGCATATTCAGGGCGGCGTTGGAAAGTTGGGGCAAGCACTCACTTCCAGATGCGAGTCACTTGGCGTAAAAATCCATCTGAACTCTCCAGTTGCTGCAATCAATATCGAGAAAAACAAAGCAGACGGCATCACCTTGGCCAGCGGTGAACAATTGAATTTCGATATCGTGATTGCAAATGCAGATCCATCAGCGGTCTATGAAGAACTCATCGATCACTCTGTGAGCGCTGCCAAATCTGAGCGCCGTAAGTTAGCTAATAGCGAGAAATCCCTAGCTGGCTTTGTTCTGCTCCTTGGTCTAGACAATTCAAAACTTGCCGGCCCACCGCCAGAGCTCAAGCATCACAATATTTATTTCCCTCGAGACTATGACGCTGAATTTGATCAGATTTTTAAATCCAAAACTCCGGTAACAGATCCGACAATTTATATCTGCAATCCGCAAGATGAAAGTATGACTAAGCGCCCAAATACTGAGGCCTGGTTTGTATTGATCAATGCCCCACGCCATGATCCCAAGGCTGGTTGGGATTGGAGTACAGGTGGCGCGCACTACGCACAGCAGATCATTGCAAAACTTGATTCACTTGGACTGCAAGTCTCAGAGCGGATCGATGTCATGGAGTTTCGTACGCCACTTGATTTACAAAATGCGACTGGCGCACCTGGCGGTTCTATTTACGGAACTGCTGCGCACGGAGCTCGCTCGGTCTTTAGTCGCGCGAAGAATCAATCACCTGTTACTGGACTCTACTTCGTGGGTGGCGGCGCTCACCCTGGCGGCGGATTACCCTTGGTCGGAATCAGCGCCGAGCTCGTCGTCGACGCTATCAACGGCACGAATCCGGGTGAAAGCTTCCATTAGCACCATTGCACACGCTACTAATTGGAAGGTAAACCAGAAGATAGCTACTTTCTCAACGAACGAGTGATGCAGGTGATCCACAATAAGTGCAACTGCAAGAAATGCTGCGCGCACTGGTCGTTCACAGATAGAGACCAGTTCAACTGCTGGACCAACCAAACTTGCTAACCGAGCTCGACTGTATTCCTGCACAAATGCTGCAAGCCACGCGATTGCAATAATCCACCAGCTCGCGCCTAACTCATAAAAGGTCAATGCCCAAAAGAATTCGCCGAGTCGATCTGCTACCGAATCAAGAACCCCACCCCACGGACCGCTTTTGCCCCAAATGATTGAGAGAGATCCATCAAGGCCGTCGCAGAGTAGTGAGAGCGCTAAAAAGGCGATTGCAAAGGGCTTTGCTGAGTAGTGCCAGAGCAGAACTGCGCTTACTACGCCAAGCAGAGTGAGCGAGTTTGCCGAAACTCGAACCTTCCAGAGCGCTCGTGCCACGGGTAATGAAATTCTTAGCCATCCTCGAACAATCCCAGAAAGTTCTACGCCGCCATGAAGTTCTTGCCATGTTGTAAAAAAAGATTCGTTGCTCGCAGCCTTTTTCATGGGATTATTGATAGCCCTTCCCTAGTTCAAGTGACGCAACAATTCTCTCGGTAGCCCTTGAAGTATTCATAGTATAAAAGTGCAGACCTGGAACGCCTGCGCTTAATAAGTCTCGCGCCAATTCGGTAGCCAGTTCAATTCCTAATTCAGCAACAGCTGTTTCATCCTCACTCACTGCAATAAAACGCTGCTCAATCTCTGCCGGAATTGGGGTGCCCCCAAGTTCAGCCATTCGCCGAAGCTGTTTAACATTGGTTACTGGCAAAATGCCAGCAATAATTGGGAGTGATGAACCAGCGCGCGTAAGTGAGTCCACCAATGAAATCCATGATTCGGCACGGAAGAAAAACTGTGTAGTTGCAAAAGTTGCACCTAATTGCTCCTTGCGAAGCAAAACTTCGATGTCTTGCGCGCTATTGCCAGCCGAGGCCGGGTGACCATCTGGAAATGCTGCGACTCCAATGTCAAAGCCACCGCGCTTGGCTGCAAACTCAACGAGTTGATCCGCATGATCAAAGCCACCAGGTGTGCTCTGCCACGGCTCTCGCGGCCCTCCCACTGGATCGCCACGAAGGGCCAGAATCTTTTTGATACCAGCGACTGCATATTGATCCAAGATCTCTGCAATTTCTTCCTGCGAGGAACCGACACACGTTAAGTGAGCGACGGTATCGATTCCAGTTCGTTCCGTCAGTTCTGCTGCAATTCTGATGGTGCGATCTCGCGTGCTTCCGCCCGCGCCATAGGTGACGGAGATGAAATCTGGTTGGAGTTGCGCCAGTGTGGCTGTAGCGTCCCAGAGTCGAGTTTCACCAGCTTCATCCTTGGGCGGAAATAGCTCCATCGAGAGCGTCGGCCGCTCGCCGGATCCGATCCGCATTGGGGTACTCATAGGGAAGCAGGGTACCTTTACTGCGTGGAATTTGATGGCATTCATGGACTTCGCCAAGAGATCGATAAGAGCCTTGCGGCATTTTTCGAGCGCGAGTCTCTCTATTTAGGGCGAGTCGGCAGCGAGCTAGAGCCAGTTGGTAAGGCGCTTGGGCACTTTCTGCTCGATAGTGGAAAACGTCTTCGCCCGCTCTTTGCAGCAATCGGGCATATCGGTGCTGGTGGTGAGATCACGCCAGAGAGCATCAGCGCGCTTTCAGCTCTTGAGTTAGTACATGTCTGCGCACTTATTCATGATGATGTGATGGATGGCTCCGATACCAGACGCGGCGCGCCAGCTATTCATAAACAATTTGAAACACTGCATCACGACGAAAAGCTCACCGGTAGCCCATCGCAATTCGGTATCGCTTCAGCAATTTTGCTCGGAGACCTTGCACTCATCTGGGCTGCAAAGATGTTGCATGAGTCGGGAATGAATCCCAAGCACATCCTCCAAGCGTTGCCTGTTTACGATGAGATGCGAGTAGAACTGATGGCTGGTCAGTACTTAGATATTTACGAACAAGCCCTAGCAAGTGAGAGTATTGAGCGATCACTGAAAGTCGCTCGATATAAGTCTGGCAAGTACAGCATTGAACGTCCGTTGCATTTTGGCGCTGCATTAGCTCCAGCGGCGCTACCAGGTGTCTATGCAACTTACTCTCGCTACGGCTTGCCTCTTGGTGAAGCCTTTCAACTGCGCGATGACGTTATTGGTGTTTTTGGAGATCCAAAAGAGACTGGAAAGCCTGCGGGCGATGATCTGCGCGAAGGCAAGCGTACGGTTTTAATTGCAGCCACCCTCAATGCATCAACGGCAGCGCAGCGTGCAGCTTTTGACCAATATTTCGGTAAGCCCGATCTCGATGAGGCCGGTGTCGCAACTTTGCGAGAGATCATTATTGAAACCGGAGCCTTGGCACGTGTTGAAAGCCTCATCGAGGAGATGACTTTCAACGCGCATGAGGCGTTAAAGAGTGGTGAAATTAGCGCTATGTCCACCACGCTCCTAGAACTCATGGCGCACGCCGCTACCAAGCGGAACGCCTAACCGCATGAAAAAAGTTACTGGTCCTACTGATCACGTCGTCATTGTTGGAGCTGGCCTAGGCGGATTAAGTACCGCCCTGCGACTTGCCGGAGCAGGTCGCAAAGTGACAGTCGTTGAGCGCGAGAGCGTACCTGGTGGTCGCAACGGTTTGCTGGTCAAAGATGGTTATTCATTTGATACCGGACCAAGTGTGCTCACCATGCCAGATCTCATTCGAGATGCCCTCAATTGTGTAGGCGAACGTCTTGAAGATTGGCTTGAACTCGTTCCTCTTGATCCGCTCTATCGCGCTTTTTATCATGATGGCTCAACTCTGGATGTACACGCTGACACCACTCGCATGCAAGCCGAAATTGAAAAAACCATTGGTAGCAGCGAAGCAATCGGTTACGCCAAGTATGTTGATTTTGTCACCAAGCTTTATAAGTATGAGATGAATGACTTTATCGATCGTAATATCGATTCACCATTCAATTTACTCACTCCAAACTTGGCAAAGCTTGTTGCGCTCGGTGGAATGCGCCGGCTTGCACCAAAAGTTAATCAATTCTTAAAAGATCCTCGCACGCAAAAGGTCTACTCACTCCAGGCCATGTATGCCGGAGTTAGCCCACAACAAGCCTTGGCGATTTACGCGGTCATCGCTTATATGGATTCAGTCAACGGCGTCTTCTTCCCTAAGGGTGGAATGCACGCTGTCCCTCGCGCACTTGCTGGCGCTGCACAAAAACATGGCGTTGAATTTAAATACGGGCAAACCGTCACATCAGTTGAACATTCTGGCGGCAGAGCTAAAGCAGTTCTCACCGATAAAGGTGAGCGAATTGAGTGCGATGTTGTCGTGCTCAACCCTGATCTGCCAATCGCATGGAAAGAATTACTTGGTAGCGAACCACGAAAAGTAGCCAAACTTAACTACTCCCCTTCCTGCGTCACCCTGCTTGTTGGAACCTCCAAGAAGTACGACCACTTGGCGCACCACAACATTCACTTTGGACAATCGTGGGAAGGCGTCTTTGATGAACTGATCACAAAGAAAACTCTCATGAGTGATCCAAGTTTGCTTGTAACAATTCCGACCCACGATGACCCAACGCTCGCGCCAGCTGGCAAGAGCTCCTATTACATTCTCTTTCCAACTCCTAATCTCGATGCAGATATCGACTGGAAAAAAGAGGCAAATCGATATCGCGATTCGATGCTTCGCACTATGGAAGAGCGCGGCTACACCGATTTTGCCGACTCCATCGAAGTAGAGCAGATGACTACCCCGCTTGATTGGCGAGATCAAGGAATGGAACGCGGTGCACCATTTGCCAGCGCACATACCTTCTTCCAAACCGGACCGTTTAGACCAGCGAATATGGCCAAGGGCTTTGAGAACGTGGTCTTTGTCGGTTCTGGAACTCAACCAGGTGTTGGCGTTCCGATGGTGTTAATTAGCGGACGATTGGCAGCAGAACGCATCGTCGGTCCCGTAAAGTAACTCTTCATGGATGAGTTAACGGCGGCTGGAATAGTCGAGCCCGAATTACGCGCTTCTTTTGAAGAATGTAAGCGCCTTAACTCGCAGCACGGTAAGACCTATTACTTAGCGACCTTGCTCCTTCCCAAGGAGAAGCGCCCCTTTGTGCACGCGCTCTATGGATTCGCCAGATATGCGGATGAAATTGTCGATGACCTACAGTCAACGCTTTCGATTGAAGAAAAGGCAAACCAACTTAAAAGCTGGAGCGATAGAGTCCTTGCAGATATCAAACGCGGCACCTCTGATGACCATATCGGTCGCGCCTTGGTCTACACCGTTAAGCGATTTGATATTCCCATAGCTCACTTTGAAGCCTTTATTCACTCGATGACTATGGATCTTTCGGTGAGTGAGTATCAAACCTTTGATGACTTAATGGAATACGTGTATGGCAGCGCCAGTGTGATCGGGTTACAGATGGTTCCGATCCTTGGAGCGCTTTCACCTGATGCGTATAACTGCGCGGAAAAACTTGGAACGGCGTTTCAGCTAGCTAATTTTATTCGCGACGTTGGTGAAGATTTAGATAGAGATCGAATCTATCTACCTATTCAAGAGTTAGCCGAGCATGGCGTTACCCACGAAATGCTTCACGAGCGAGTACTCACGAAAGAGCTTCGTGGCGCACTCAAAGCCCAGATAGCACGCGTTCGAGAACTCCAAGCCCAGGCCCAGCCTGGAATTCAAATGCTTGATCCTGCCAGTAGGGCGTGTATCGAAGCTGCGAGCGAGCTCTATTGCGGAATTGTCGATGAAGTCGAGAAGATCGATTACGAAATTTTTAAATACCGGGCACACACATCAACTATGCGCCGGCTATCGGTAGCACTCCCTGCTTATATTCGAGCAGTACGCGCGCGCTAATCTGGGCAGTGTGAGTACTAAATGATTATCACGATTGATGGCTGGCCTGGTGCCGGTAAAACCTCGTTAGCAGCGCACATGGAACAGACTTTTGCAGAGCGCGGCTCCACCTTCATTGTGCATATGGATGATTTGTATAACGGCTGGAACGACCCTCTTGGCGATGAACTCACACGAAAGCTAGTGGATATCGCTCAAGCCCACACTGCACGAGAAGAATTCAGCCTTCATGTTTATGACTGGCACCAAGAAAAATACGGCGCTGCTATCACTCTACCCGTGGTCGACTTTCTAATCCTTGAAGGAGTTGGAAGTGGCCAGAGCGCTATCCGAGATTTAGTTGAGACCAAGATCTGGGTAGAGATCGAACCGATCGTTGGCCTGCGACGCGTTCTGGAGCGAGATAGCGCAGCGGTGAGTGACCTGCCTGAATTTGAGACGAAGATGAGACGATTTATTGATCAAGCGGCCGCGCACTTTGCTTCAGAAGCAACGCTCTTTGCGGCCGATTTCGAGGTGAATGGACAGGCCAGCCTCTAAGATTTAGCCGTGTCAGATATGACAGGTGAAATTA
>Ga0164296_1001670_pt1 | contig 23000 bp, 23 predicted proteins | sample GEODES057metaG_FD_113533 | JGI IMG/M metagenome (GOLD analysis project Ga0164296, IMG submission 113533) | Dystrophic lake water microbial communities from Trout Bog Lake, Wisconsin, USA - GEODES057 metaG | ecosystem: Environmental > Aquatic > Freshwater > Lake | place: USA: Trout Bog Lake...
CAGCAGGCCGATGTAGGCCGTGCCGACGTGCGGGTCACCGGTGGGGCTGGGTGCGATGCGGACGCGGACCGGCTGTGCGGAGGCGTTCTCTGTGCTTGCTGGTGCGATCTCGTTACTCATAGGGGGCCAGCGTTAATGCTAGCAGAGTACCGCGATGGCTGCCCCCTGAGAGCGATGGATACCGCAGTGTTATGAGGCGGGCGGCGGTGGTGGCGGCGGTTGCAGGGCCGGCCAGTCTCCGAAAGCGAGGATGCACTGCATAATGAGGCTGCCGAAGGGAACGAGCAGCAGGAGTGAGAGCCAGGGCGACATGCCGGTCTTGGAGAAGATGCGCCAGTAGAGAAAAATCATGAAGGCGCAACAGGCGAGGCCGAAGAGGATGAGGAAGGGAATCATCCCCAGGATGATGTGCTGGATGTTGGCTTCGGCCGCTGCGGCGGCAGTGGTTGCAGAGCTGGAGTCAGTGTCTTGAAAGAATGCGAGCAGGGATTGGAAAGTATGCATGCGTGTGCTACACCTCCGATGAAATTTCAGAGAAGGTTAGCATGCAGATGCTGCCGTGCGGCATGAATATTTCGTGCGAAAGTGCCGTGTGGATTTACGTCAGGTCGTCGGAGTCAAAATGTTTTTTGCGGCCTAGGGCGCGTTTGGTGCCGCCGTCGTCGATGAGGCTGCGGACGACGGTGTCGATTTCAATTTCCGTGTCGGCGGTGGCGGACATGCGGGCGAGATCGCCGGTTGCGGCGATGGGTTCCAGCAGCACGACGACGTGGGCGACGGCAACGTGGTCCTGATTGAGGCCCTCGGGCGTTTTGGCCTTGATGCCGACGTCGCCCGGTTTTAGGTTGAGTAGCTCGGCAACGCGGGCGCGAATTTCTCCGGCGATGGGAACGATCTTGGGCTGGGCGAGGATGAGCACCGTATCAATATTGACGATGCGGTAGCCGGCGGTGGCGACTTCTTCCAGAGCGGTTTCGAGAAAGATGGTGGAGTCGGCATTTTTCCAGCGCTGGTCGCTGGGCGGGAAGAAGGTGCCGATGTCGCCGGCGGAAACGGCGCCAAGGAGCGCGTCGGTGATGGCGTGCAGCAGCACGTCGCCGTCGGAGTGGCCGGCGAGGCCAGCGGGGTGGTCAATCTTGAGCCCGCCGATGACCAGAGGTACACCGGGCTTGAAGGCGTGCGAGTCGTAACCGAGACCAATTCTCATCAGTACTTATCCTCGCATGAATTTGAGTTGATTTGGGAGAGGACAACCACCGATTTCACCGATGTTCACCGATCTGTTTTTTTGAATTATCCAGCACGAACCGGCGTACCTGAGGCTTGGGGCCAAAGTTCAACAACAGACCAACTTCCAGCGGGGTAGAGCGCAGATAGTGCAGCACCTGCTTCTCGTGACTCTGGTCCAATGCTGCCGCTGCCTTCAGCTCAATTAAAACTTTTCCGTTGGCTACAAGGTCGGCGCGGTAGGTGCCGATAATTTGTTTGCGGAAGGTTACGGGTACGGGCATCTCTGTCTGAATCTGCATACCGATTTCAGTCAGCGCAATGCGCATGGCCTCCTGATAAATAGATTCCAAAAAACCATTGCCCAGTTCGTTATACACGTCGTAAAAGACGCGAATTATTTCACTGGTAATTTCGTCATGTTTGCCATCCACGGGAATAGTCCTCTTGCTATTCGATCGGTGAACATCGGTGAAATCGGTGGTTGGCCTTTAAGATTTTTGTGCCAGGTAGAACTCGGCTAGTTCGAGGTCGCCGGGCTGGGTGACTTTGAAGTTGCGGGGCGAGCCCATGACGACGGCCACCTGGGCGCCGGCGCGTTCGACGACGCTGGCTTCGTCGGTGCCGGTGAAGCCGTCGGCGGCGGCCTCTGCAAAGGCGCGGCGGAGCAGGCCGCAGCGGAACCCCTGGGGCGTTTGCGCCTGCACGATGCGTTCGCGCGGGATGGTGCTGCTGATGATGGCGCCGTGCGCGGTGCGTTCCACCTGCTTGATGGTGTCGATGGCGGGCAGGGCTACGATGGCAGCGCCGTGTTGGATGACGGAGTCGATGGTGCGCTCAATGGTGGAGACGTCGATGAGCGGGCGCACGGCGTCGTGGACGAGGACGATGTCGTCTTCGGCGCAGGGCAGCGAGGCGAGGCCGCGGCTGACGGTTTCCTGACGCGTGTCTCCGCCGATGAAGATGTTGACGCGGGCGGCGAGGCCGAAGTCGGCGATGAGTTTGTTGGCGTTGTCCACTTCATTGGCGCGAACGCCGATGTGGACGGAGTTGATGCGGCCAACCGAAGCGAAGGCGCGCAGGCTGTGGATGAGGAGCGGCAGGCCGGCGAGCATGAGGAACTGCTTGGCGGGCGCGCCTGAGTGACCGGCGGCCATACGTGTGCCGAGTCCGGCAGCGGGTAGGATTGCGAAGACCTTCATAGACCGAAAAGTATAACTCTTTGCCACTACTGTTATTTCAATCCATGAAGTTCGGCAGAGGCACTCCAGGCGCAGCTATCATGAAGTTCGATGGCTAGTTCTCAAGCAAAGTTGGCGTTGGACCGGTCGCTGATGCGTGCGGGCGAACGGGTGGTTGCGGCGGTCTCCGGCGGGGCGGACTCGGTGGCGATGCTGCTGGCGTTGCATGCGGCGAATACGTCGGCCCGCGATGCGTTGGGCGTGGGGCTGGCGGTGGCGCATGTGCATCATGGCATTCGCGGGGCAGAGGCGGATGCGGACGCGGAGTTTGTGCGCGAGCTGGCGGGGCGGCTGGGGCTGGCGTTGCATCTGCACCATGCGGATGTGCCGGGACATGCGAAGGAAAATAGCGAGTCGCTGGAAGAGGCGGCGAGAAATGTCCGGTATGCATATTTTCGCGAGCTGTTGAATTCCGGCGAGGCGGACGTGATTGCCACGGCGCACACGCTGGACGACCAGGCGGAGACGGTGCTGATGAAGCTGGTGCGCGGCGCGTGGACCGAGGGGCTGAGCGGAATTCATCCGGTGCTAGAGAACTTCGGCGGAAATTCTAAAAAGCATTTAAGCGGATCGCGGGGAAAAATTGTGCGGCCGATGCTGGCGGTGCGGCGCGGGGAGATTGAGGCGTGGCTGAAGTCGCAAAACCAGCCGTGGAGAGAAGACGCGAGCAATGCCGATACGGCGCATACGCGGAACCGCGCGCGGGCGGAGTGGATGCCGATGCTGCGGCGGGAGAATCCGCGGGTGGATGAGGCGCTGGCGAGGGTGGCATTGCTGGCAAGGGATGAAGAGGCGCGGTGGCAGGCGGAGTTGGCGAGGTTGTTGCCATCGCTGCTGCTGCCGGGCGAGCCGGTGCGGGGCGGCGGACGCGCGGTGACGGGGCAGACGGCTTCGGTGTCGTTGGATCTGGACCGGCTGAAAACGATGGACCCCGCGTTGCGGCGGCGGGTGGTGCGGGCGGCGGCGGAGCGGCTGGGGGTGGTGCTGGGATTTGAGCCGACGGCACGGATTCTGGCGTTGTGCGGCTGTCCGGAGCCAATTCTGCTGGAAATTCCCAATATTCAACCCAAAACGGGAAGCCGGGTGGATTTGCCCGGGGGCCTGACGGCGTTGCGGACGGCGCGGGAGCTGCGGCTGGTTGTTGATGAAAAGAAAACACTTGGTTCTTAGCCCGGCGCAAATTGCAACAATTCGTAAGTTTCCAGCGTAGAATCTACATAGTTGGTGGCTTGGCATGCGACCCGGGGTAACCGGCCTGCATCCAAAGTGTGATGGACTGGATTAACCAACGGTTTAGGATTTCGTCTGATAGGGTACGCGTCGGAGCTGGGTAAGCGTTGGAGCAGGCGCTAAGTTGTCGGAATCCCAGAAGTTAAGTTGTCTGAACTTTGAAGTTGCCAGACTAGTTCGTCGAAAAGAGAACTGTTTGCCGCAGATGGAATTGCGGGAAGCAAAAGGAAAGAGGTAACGGTCTTGAACTCGACCATTAAACATCTCGGCGTATGGGTTGCCATCGGTGTGTGTCTGCTGGCGCTGTATTTCATGGTGGCCAAGAGCACAGCTTTCGGGCATGTCACCGAGATTTCCGTCTCGCAAATGCTGAATGACGCCAAGGCCGGCAAGATTGCCAAGGCCGTAATCAACGGCAATGAAATTACCGGCAACTACAAGGCCAACAATGAGGCCTTCCACGCGATTGCGCCTCCGGGATACCCCGACCTCTACAACACGCTGCAGACGACGGGCGTGGATTGGTCGACGAAGGATTCGCAGAGCGGCATGTGGGTCAGCACGGTGCTGACGATTGTGGGACCGATTCTTCTGGTGGTGGTGCTGTGGGTATTTATGATGCGGCAGATGCAGAGCGGCGGCAACAAGGCGATGAGCTTTGGCAAGAGCCGCGCGCGGTTGCTGAGCATGCAGCAGAAGAAAGTCACCTTCAAAGATGTGGCCGGTGTGGACGAGGCCAAAGAAGAGCTGAAGGAAATTATTGAATTTTTGCGCGAGGCGCAGAAGTTCCAGCGTCTGGGCGGACGCATTCCCAAGGGCGTGCTGCTTGTCGGACCTCCGGGAACCGGCAAGACTTTGCTGGCGCGCGCAGTGGCCGGTGAAGCGAATGTGCCGTTCTTCTCGATTTCGGGATCGGACTTTGTAGAAATGTTTGTCGGCGTGGGCGCAAGCCGCGTTCGCGATTTGTTTGAGCAGGGCAAGAAGAACGCTCCCTGCATCATCTTCATCGATGAAATTGACGCAGTCGGTCGCCACCGCGGCGCCGGTTTGGGCGGCGGACACGATGAACGCGAGCAGACGCTGAACCAGTTGCTGGTGGAGATGGATGGATTTGAATCCAACGATGGCGTGATTCTGGTGGCTGCAACCAACCGGCCTGATGTGCTGGATCCGGCGTTGCTGCGTCCGGGACGATTTGACCGCCGCGTTGTGGTGGGTCTGCCGGACATCCGCGGCCGCGAAGAAGTGCTGCGCGTGCACGCGAAGAAGGTGCCGCTGGCCGATGATGTGAACCTGAACGTGCTGGCCCGTGGAACACCGGGATTGAGCGGCGCGGACCTGGCCAACATGGTGAATGAAGCGGCGTTGTCTGCGGCACGTTACAACCGCAAGGCAGTCTTCATGTGCGACTTTGAGCAGGCCAAGGACAAGGTGCTGATGGGCGCCGAACGCAAGTCCATGCTGCTGAGCGATGCGGAAAAGAAAGTGACGGCGTACCACGAAGCGGGACACACGCTGGTGGCTGCGTTGCGCGATAATTCCGACCCGCTGCACAAGGTGACGATTATCCCGCGCGGTATGGCGCTGGGCGTAACGGTGTATCTGCCGGACGACCGACACAACGTGACGCGGGATTATCTGGAAACGCGGCTGGCAGTGCTGTTCGGCGGACGTTGTGCCGAAGAAATTTTCCTGAACCAGATGAGCACCGGAGCGGGCAGCGACATTGAACGCGCCAGCGACCTGGCACGCCGCATGGTGTGCGAGTACGGTATGAGCTCACTGGGGCCGCTGACCTTCGGCAAGAAGGAAGAGCAGATTTTCCTGGGCCGCGAGATTGCACAGCACAGGGACTTTAGCGAAGAGACGGCGCGGCAGATTGACGTGGAAGTGCGGGGCCTGGTGGACCGCGCGTACAAGTCGGCCTACAGCGTGCTGGAAGCCAACAAGGACACGATGCACCGCATCTCCGCAGCGCTGCTGGAACGCGAGACGCTGGACGCTGAAGAAGTGAAGCTGTTGATTGAAGGCAAGGAACTGCCTCCCTTCAAGAGCCCGCTGAGCGGACCGAGCGGCGACGGCGGCGAGAAGCAGCAGGTCATCAAACCGGAGACGGGACGCACGCCGGGCATCGGCGAAGGCCAGCCTTCACACGCATAACGCAATTGCAACGGAATAAAAAAGGCGGCCTTCGGGTCGCCTTTTGTTTTTGCCGGTGGAATCACTTGCGGCAGATGCGCCGCCGGATGCGACAATATATCTGCATGCGCAAGTTGTGGATGGTTTTCATATCGCCGATGATTTTTCTCGCCGGTTGCGGCTACCATGTGGCCGGTGCCGGTACGCACCTGGGCCCCGATGTGCGCACGCTGGCTGTTCCCATTTTTGTGAACAACGCACTCTCGTACCACACCAACGTTGCGCTGACGGACGCTGTAATCCACGAACTGAATTTGCGGACGAAGATGCGGATACTTCCGGCGGAGAACACGAACAACGCCGATGCGATTCTGCATGGGACTGTATTGACGGAAACCATTCTGCCGCTGACCTATGATTCTTCCACCGGTGCCTCATCGAGTTTTCTGGTGACGATTACGGCGAAGGTGGAGTTGACCGCGGCCGATGGCCGGCTACTGTACGAAAACAAAGATTACACATTCCACCAGCAGTACCAGTCGACGCAGGACCTGCCGAGTTTTATCCGCGAGGAGTCTCCGGCGGAGAAGCGGTTGGCGCGCGACTTTGCGCAGACGCTGGTGAGCGACATGCTGGATTCTTTCTAGGACGGCCATGTGGCACGCGTTTCAAAACGGCGAAACCATCGGCAAGGCCGGCTCAGAAGGCGGACAGATTGTTGCCGACGAGGAGCATGTCGATGGGGCGCGCATCACGCTGGAAAAATGCGACCGGCCGCCGGCGGCAATCACCTGCGGCATCTACGGATTCATGATGCATACTCGATATTTTTCCAGCGTGGCAGTGGCGCAGCCCGAGTACGAAGAGATGAAGCTGGAGATGGGGCGGATCCTGAAAAATTTTGCGGATGAGAGTGTGGATGCCGAGCAGGCGAACCACAATCTTTTCGCTGCGGTGGAACAGTTTGTCGAACGATTTCCCACGTAAATTTAGCGAAGCTGGCTGTTGCTGCTTTTGTTTCCTGCGCGGCAGGCTGCGGGTGCGTTTGCGTGTGTTTTCTGTTGTAATCTAGCCATTGCTTTCAGCCATCGCAGTTCACACGAACTTATGAGCCAGTTGCGCAGCTTTGCATCCGCAGACCGATTTCTCGCCGAGATTGCCACGCTGGGCATCAAGGCGGGGTATGTGCTGGTGGGCGACGAAACGTTTTTGTACGAGCGTTGCCGGCAGGGTGTGCTGCAGCAGTTTGTGGACCCCGCGATGCGCGATTTCTGCCTCTCTGACCTGGACCTGGCGGAGACAAATTTATTTGAAGTGCTGGACCGCGCGCGGACGCCTTCGCTGATGGCGCCGTTCCAGGTGATTTTTGTCCGCAATGTGAAACAGCTTTACACGCGCGGCGCGAAGAAGGATGAGTTTGCCGCGGTGGCGGATTATTTCCGCAGCCCGAATCCGCAGGCGCTGGTGATCTTTGTCGCCGACCATTTGCGCATTCCCACGGACAATCGGCGGATGGATTTGCAGGACAAGGACCGGTATGAGCGCATCCGCGAAACGCTGGGCGAGTGGTGCGGCATTGTGGAGCTGGCGCGGGTGGACGAGGCCGACGCGGTGCGCTGGGTGACGGACACGGCGGCGGCGCGTGAAGTGCGCGTGGAGCCGGACGCCGCGCGGGAGCTGGTGGATTCACTCGGCGCGGACATGATGATGGTGCGGTCGGAGCTGGAAAAATTAATGCTGTACGTGGCCGGCAAGGGACGCATCACGCTGGGCGATGTGGAGACGATGGTGCTGGCGGCGAAGCAGCGTTCGCTGTATGAACTGACCGACGCCATCAGCGCGCATGACCGCGAACGCGCGTTGGTGCTGCTGGATGGCTTGCTGAATGCGAGCGACGGCGAAGAGGCGTACATCGGCCACCTGTACATGCTGGCGAAGAGCTTCCGGCAGATGATGATTATTCTGGAAAAAAATGTGCGCGACTCGCGTGCAATCTGGCAGGCACTGTGGCAGGGCTTCCGCATGCCGCCATTTGCCGCCGATGATTTGATCAAGCAGGCGCGGCGGTACAAGTCTCGGCGAGAGTTGACGCGCGCGCTGCGACTGATTGCGCGGGCGGACATTGAACTGCGCAGTTCGCCGCCGGACAAGCGGCTGGTGCTGGAGCGGCTGGTGCTGGAATTGGCGAGCGAGCCGAAGGCGGCGATGGCGAGCCTGTCGCAGCAGGAAAGTTTCTCGTTATGAGAAACATCCCATTTCAATATCAGCAAATCATAAGTTATACAGATATGTGTTCTGCTGAAGGCCAATCTTTGCAGCGTGGGATGAATTTCAGAAATGATGATTCAGTTTTTCTTATGAGCACACGGCCAGGTGCACCATATGAAGATTATTTTGATCGAACTACAAATACGCTTACATATGAAGGCCACGATCGAGCAAAATCTGCAGGTATCAACAATCCAAAACTACTTGATCAACCTTTAAAATTGCCGAGTGGAAAATTAACACCAAATGGAAAATTTTTTGAAGCTGCTCAAGATTTCGAGAAGGGGATACGGAAGCAACCACTTCAAGTACGCGTTTACGACAAGATAAAGGATGGTATATGGGCTTATAACGGCGTTTTTACGCTTCGAAAAGCATGGATTCAGCGGTCTAAGAAGAGGAAAGTTATTAAGTTCTCACTCCATCTTGAAGATGAGCCGCAGATGGCAGAACCATCAGTACGGGAAGAGTTAATTCATTCAAGAATGATTCCCTCAGATGTAAAGCTAGCAGTATTCAAGCGTGATAAAGGGCAATGTGTTTTGTGTGGAAGTAAAAATAATTTGCATTTCGACCATGACTTAGCTTTTATTCATGGCGGTACATCTCTTCTACCTGAAAATATCCGTCTTCTCTGTGCTCGGCATAACCTTCAAAAAGGCGCAAAAATTATTTAAGCGATTAGATGTTCTTCGTCGGCGTGGCTTTGGGGGCGCGTGGTGAGGGCGATGGCGGTGGCGAGAATCAGGGTGCCGCCGAGCCAGGCGCTGGGGCCGAGGTGGTCGCTGAGCAGGGCGACACCGAGCAGGCTGCCGACGAGCGGTTCCAGATTTAAAAAGACGCCGGCAAAAGAGGCGGGCACTTGCGTGAGTCCGTAATTCCACAGCAGCGTGGTGGTGGCGGTGCAGAGGATGCCGCTGGCGGCGAGTGCGGCCCAACAGCGCAACGAAAGATGCAGCGGCAGCAAGCCGTCGTGCGGCAGCACCCAGGGCAGCAGCATGGCGGTGCCGCAAAAAATTCCCAGCGCGGTGATGACGACGGGATTGTGGTGGCGCATCAGGCGCTTGTTGAGCAGGATCCAAAAAAGCGCGATGAACATGGAGAGGATGACGAGCAGGTCTCCGGCGAGCGTGGGGCCGCCGCCAGCGGTGGGGTGGCGCGCGCCGAGTGCGATGAGCGCGGCGCCGATGGCCGAGCCGATGAGTGCAAGCCAGCCGACGGTGTCTACGCGTTCATGCGCGAAGAGTGCGGCGCCGATGGCGAGGAGCACGGGCAGAGTGCCGACCATGAGCGAGGCGTGCGAGACGGTGGTCATGGAGAGGCCGTAGAACTGCGTGAGGAACTGCAGCGGCACGCCGAGGAATGAAGAGACGAGCAGCAGCAGCCATTCATTGCGCGTGAGGCGAAGTTTGTGGCGCATGGCGATTGGCACCATGACGACGCACGCGAAGAGGAAGCGATAGAGGACCATGTGGCCGACGGAGATTTCGCGCAGGGCAATTTTTCCAAAGTAGAATCCGCAGCCCCAGATGGTGCCCGCGGCGGCGCAGGCCGCGATGCCGTACAAGCGATGATGCTGTTGCATTGCCATGCTTCATCCAATGTCGCACAAAATTAATTTGCGGCGAAATAGTGAGGGCGGGAGGATTGCTTCCTCCCGCCCTGTGTTTGCGAGAAAAGAATTACCAGACGCGGCAGCTCTTGACCGGAACCATGGGCGCGCCGACTTTGCAGCCGAATACGTGGCCGAAGGCGGGCTGGTTCTGCAGCACGCCGTTGACGCGCGCGGCATCGGGCGGATGCGCATCATTCTGCACCAGCCAGCGCAGCATGGCCGGGCGCCAGTTGGAGCACCAGTTCTGCGCATAGCCGATGTAGAAGCGCTGCTCGGGCGTGAAGCCGTCGGTCTTGGCGGTGAGGTCAATATGCTTTTCTTTGGCCAACTGCATGTAGGCCATGTAGGCGAGCAGCGTGCCGCCGTTGTCGGCAGTGTCTTCGCCGAGGGTGAGTTTGCCGTTCACGTGCAGGTCATCGACGACAACGATATGGTCGTACTCATCCGCGATGCAATCGGTGCGCTGCTTGAAGTTTTTCTCGTCTTCGGGCGACCACCAATCGACCAGATTGCCGTGGCCGTCAAACTCGGCACCCTTGTCGTCGAAGCCGTGGGTAAGTTCGTGGCCGATGGTTTCGCCGATGTGGCCGTAGTTCACGGCATCGTCGGCAGCGGTGTCATAGTTGGGCGGCTGCAGATATCCGGCGGGGAAGTTGATGCTGTTGGTGGTGTCGCTGTAGTAGGCGTTCACCGTGGGCGGAGACATCTCCCACTCGGTGCGGTCGACGGGCTTGCCGATTTTGTTGAACTCGCGGTCATTTTCAAAGATGCGGGCGCGCAGCAGGTCGCCCATCGGATCATCGGCGTTGATGATGAGGCTGGAGTAGTCGCGCCACTTGTCGGGATAGCCGATTTTTTCCGTCACGAGGTGGAGCTTCTCTTTCGCCTTCACCTTGGTGGCGGCGCTCATCCAGTCAATCTGGTCGAGGTCGGCGGACATGGCGGCTTCAATCGTCTTGGCCATGGCGAGCATCTGCGCCTTGTTGGCGGCGGAGAAATACTGGTTGACGTAGACCTGACCGAGCGCTTCGCCGAGTGATCCGTCGGTTGCATTGGAGCAGCGCTTCCATCGCGCGGCCTGTTCGGTTTCGCCTTCGAGCTTCTTGCCGTAGAAGTCAAAATTTTCTACGTCGAAGGCCTTGGGCAGGCGGCTGGCCACGCTGGTGAGCAGTTCGTACTTCATGTACGCCTTGAGCGTGGAGAGGCTGGTGGTGGTGAGGACTTTGTTGAGCGCGGGGAAGTACGCGGGCACGGCAACGTTGAGCGATGTGACGATGGGCGCACCGGTCATGCGCGAGAAGACGGCGAAGTCGATGATGGGTGCGCTCGCCTGCAACTGCTGCATGGTTTCGATGTGGTAGACGGCGGTGGGCTCGCGGCGTTCAACGTTGCTCATCGAGGCCTTGGCGAGTTCGGTTTCCATGGCGAGAACGGCGTTGGCGTCTGCGGTGGATGCATCGGCGGATTCACCGAGCAGCTGCAGCATCTTGGCAACGTGTTCCACATATTGCTTGCGGGTTTCAATGTCCTTTGCGCCGGTGCGGGTGTAGTAACCCTTTTCCGGCAGGCCGAGCTCAGTCTGGTCGGCGACGGCGATTTGTTTGTCGGAGTTTTTGAAATCGGTCTCTTCGCCGTAGCCGAAGAAGAGGCTGACGCCGAAGCGCTGCATGGCGCCGACGAGGGGCGAAAGCTGGCGCGGATTTTTTACCGCGTCGATGCGGTCGAGCCATGTCTTAATATTTTTGGTGCCGTCTTTTTCGATGAGGTCGGTGTTCATGCAGGCGGCGTAGAAGTCGCCAATCTTCTGCGCGTTGGGCGTACGGGAAAGGCCGCCTTTGGATGCCTTCTCGAGAATGTCGCGCAGCAACTGAGTGTTGTACTGGCGCAGCACCATATAGGGCGCGGTGAAGGGCATGTCGCCGGGGATGGGGTGGTTCTTGGCGAAGTTGCCGCAGGCGAATTTGTAGAAGTCGGTGCAGGGGTCGGCGGTCAGGTCAAGCGAGCTCTGGTCAAAGCCGGGGATGGGACGCATGGTCGCATCCGAGGCGACAGTGGCCGCCGACTGTGCATGGGCAGAGCGACAGGCCAGCAGAGCGACGGCGAGAAACGTGACGACGAAAAATTTTGTTTTGTAGGTCGAGAGCAGCTTCAGCAAGTATGCCTCCGAGAGAATCAAAAATTGCTGCAAAATAGCATGAAATCAGGATGCGTGGAACAAGTCAATTCGTCTACACAGTATCATCAACAAAGGCGTGATCAGGATGCGGTACGGGCTGGACATAATTCGCGGGATGCGGAAGGGACTGCTGCTGGTTTGCATGGCGGCGACGATGCTGGCATCCGGGGCGATGGCGGCGAAAGCCAAGCCGCCGACGAAGCAGCCGGTTGCTCCGCCGCCGCAGCCTGTGCCGACGTATCGCATACCGCTGGAAAGAGTGGGATACAAACCGCAGCTGGTGACGCGGCTGATGGAAGGCGACTCGCTGCGTAGTTTGGACTTTGTGGACAGCAAACATCTGCTGCTGACGTTCAGTCTGCATGGCCTGATGCAGCGCACTGCGGAATGCAATGAAGATGAAAGCGCGCAGACGGTGCAGGCCGTGTTGCTGGAGTTGCCGGCGGGACGTGTGATGGCCCGGCACAACTGGCACATGTGCGACCGTGCGAGATATTTATGGCCGCTGGGGCATGGGCGATTCATGCTGCGGCAGGGCAGCCGGCTGGGTGTGATTGCGCCGCTGGAAAATCTGCAGCAGAGTTCGACGCCGCAGAACCCGGCATCGCAGGAAGCGGCGTTTCTGCCGCATGAGATTCTCCACTTCGACGGGCCGATGCTGGCGATTGATTTATCTTCTGACGCGCGGGTGCTGGTGGTGCAATACCGCGTGACGGCGCCGGCGCCGGCGCAGGAAAAATTGCCGGGCATCACGACGGATGGTTTGGGACTGACGCAGACCGACGACCGCACGGTGAGCGTGAATATCTACCAGGTGAATTCTGATGCGGAGCGGTTGGGGGAGATCCGCGCACTGCGCTTTGGACAGACGCGCGTGGCCGGTGTGCTGTGGCTGCCGATGTCGCACGATGGCTATCTGGAGAGCGTGGATGCAGACAGTGGAAAATTGTGGACGACGACTTTTGTGGGGCTGGATGACCGGCGCGTGGAGCTGGGAAATATTCAGTCCACCTGCCAGCCGGTGCTGTCATTTTTGACGGACGATGTTTATCTGGGCGTGGTGTGTCCGGAGGGAAGCGATACGAAGGCGCTGGCGGCGTACTCAATGCATAGCGGTTTGCTGTGGATGGAACACTTCGGCCAGCCGGTGGCGCACTTCATGCATACGCAGTCGCCGGAGGCGCGGAGGTTTGTTGTGTCGGTTGTGTCTACGCTGTACAAGACCAGCCACTATGAGCCGCTGAATGAGGACAACGTCACCGGGCAGTGGCTGCGTGTGTATGACACGCTGACGGGGGCCATTTTTTTGACGATGCAGGTGTCGCCGGTGCAGATGGACGGGCGCAATTATTCGCTGGCCCCGGATGGTCGGAGCCTGGCTGTACTGGCCACGGATGCGATTGAGGTCTATGCGATGCCGGATGTTGCCGCACCGCACTAAACTCGACAAGGCCGCGACTTGGCGCCGCGGCAAGAACAACAACTGGGCCGCGCCGACTTACTTGGCGGCGACAGCCTTCAGGCGCGCGTTCAGGCGGCTCTTGTAGCGGGAAGCGGTGTTGTCATGAATGACGCCCTTGCGGACGGCCTTATCCAACTCTGAAGTGGTGAGGCGGTACTGCGCGGTGGCGGCAGTCTTGTCGCCGGCGACAATGGCTTCACGCAGAGAACGCAGCGTGGTGCGGAGCTGGCTCTTGTTGGCGCGGTTCACCGCGGTCTTCTTCTCGGTCTGACGGGCGCGCTTCAGCGCAGAAATGTGGTTCGCCATAAATCTTCTCTATTCTTCAATTGCCGGTTTCCGGATACCGCAAAATTGCGGCGATGGGAAGGTCGGCGGAATTCGCGCCCCCGTTTCAGGCGGGCATCGGGGTGTCGCCGGGCGCGGCAAGGCCGCTTCCAGCGCAACTCTATAAGTTTATGGGATGTGCCGCTGCGGGTCAAACGGCAAATGGAGCGCAGCAGCGGAAAACCGGCCTATGCGGCGGATTTTTCCCCCGGATGGCTGCCGGCCCGCTGCGGAATCAGCAGGATGCAGACCAGCATGAATGCGGCGATGGCGCCGGTGGAAGCGTAGCGGCTGAGGTTGAGGCCACCCTCGGCCAGCGGCTTGGTGAGCGTGTCTCCCAGAGTGGCACCCAGCGGACGGGTGAGGATGAAGGCCGCCCAGAAAAGCGCAGCACGCGGTGTCTTGGTAAAGAAGTAGAGCGCGGCCACCAGAGCGATGCTGCCGGCGAAGATGAGAGCGCCGCCTTCAAAGCCGGGGCCGGAGTCGGCCACCCAGTCGCCGAGTGCGGTGCCGAGCGTGTTGGAAAAGAGAATGGTGAGCCAGTAGAAAATTTCCACTTTGGGATTGGAGATGTGGTCGAAGGAAACCGAACCCAGAGTGCGATGCCAGAGGAAGAGGATGGCCATGACGCAGGCGAAGAGGAGAAGCGATCCGCCGAGGTAACCGATGCCGAGCGAGCGGTCAGAAAAATCCGCCATGGTGGTGCCGGCCAGCGTGGTTGCGACAATCACAGCCCAGTAGAGGAAGGCGTGGAAGGCGCGGGCGCGAATCTGCAGCGCGACGAGGACGAGGAAGAGAGTGAAAAAAATTACGGTGCTGACGGCGTAGCCCAGATTCATGGACATGGAGAGCGAGTCGCCGCCGGTTTCGCCGAGTGTGGTGGCGGCGATTTTGATCACCCAGAAACCGAAGATGGCCTCAGGAACTTTGCTGGCGATGGCGTTCGTCTGACTGACGGTCTGCGACATATTCACCTGTGTGCGAGGGATGGATTGCGTGCAGATATATTTCTACAAGCCGCGAGCGACGATGTCGATTGGGAAATTATTTATTTGCGATGCGACGGGTGAAGGCACGCGCGCCGGCGAGCAGCATGACGGTGCCCATGCCGAAGAGAACGACTGCATCAATCCAGAGCTGGCGCAGGCCGGCACCGCGCAGGATGACGCCGCGGGCGATATCCACAAAGTAGGTGGCGGGAACGAGGAAGCTGAGCAGGTAGAAGGGCAGCGGCATGGTCTCGCGCGGAAATATATAGCCGGAAAAAAAGATGCTGGGCATGAAGGCGATGAAGGCGAGTTGCATCGCTTCTGCCTGCGAGTTGGCGCGGGTGGAGACGAGCGTGCCGAGCGAGAGCGAAACGAAAAGATAAGGGATGGAGAGCAGGAGCATTAGCGGAACGCTGCCGTGGATGGGGATGCGGAAGGCGAAACGCATGGCGGTGAGGATGAGGCAAAGCTCAAAAAATCCGACGGCGAGGTAGGGCAGGATTTTTCCCATCAGCAGGCCGAGCGGTTCCATGGGGGTAATCATCAACTGGTCGAGCGTGCCTTTTTCTTTTTCGCGCACGATGGAGAATGCGGTGAGGAAGGTGGTGACGCTGAGCAGAAGCACGGCGCTCATGCCGGGGAGAAGAAAATTCGGCGAGCGCGAATCGGGATTGAAGAGCAGTTGCGGGCGGACGTCGATGATGAGTTTTTGCCCCGGAGCCAGCACGCGTTGCAGGGACTCATCGAGGCCGATGGAAGTGACGACGTTGACGGCCTGGCCGCTGACCGAGGAGTCGGAACCGTCGACGAGCACCAGCACCTGTGTGGGTTGGCCGCGCAGAATGTGCTGCGAAAAGTCCCAGGGAATTTTTACGCCGACGCGCGCCTTGCCGGCGACGATGAGTTCATTCATCTCGGCGTCGGTGTGCACGAACTGGATGATTTTGAAGGTGTCGGAGTTGCTGAGGCGGTCAAGAAAAGCGCGGCTGCTGGCGTCGGATTGCTGATCGAAAACCACGGTGCGAATCTGGCGGACGTTGGTGTCAATGCCGAAACCGAGGATGGTCATCTGCATGAGCGGAATGAGCAGCGAGAAGACGATGGTGGCGAAGTCGCGCCGCATGTGGATGCTTTCTTTGTAGGCGACGGCGGAGAGACCGCGGAAATAATTTTTCATGCGCGGACTCCAGCGGCGAGGGCTTCGGCAGCGCGGCGTTCGGCTTCCTTGCGGTAGCTCATCTCCACGAAGACGTCTTCAAGGCTGACGGCGAGCGGAGCGATGTTGCTGAGCGGAATGTTTTCACGCGAGAGCGCGGAGGCGATGGCGGAGTCGGAAAGTTTTTCATCCACCAGCGCGTGGACCGACTGGCCGAAGATGGTGGCGCTGATGACGCCGGAAAGTTTGCGCAGCGTGGCCAGCGCGCGTGTGACCTGCGCGGAAGTGATTTCAACGCGGCGGGTGCCGGCGGGGCTGATCTCCGGCATGGCTTTTAATTCCGCAGGCGAGCCGTTGGCGATGAGCTGTGAAAAATAAATGTAGGCGACGTGGCTGCAGCGTTCGGCCTCGTCCATGTAGTGTGTGGTGATGAAGAACGTGGTGCCCTGACCGGCGAGCGCGAAGATGAGGTCCCAGAGTTCGCGACGGGCGACGGGATCAATGCCGGCGGTGGGCTCATCGAGGAAAAGAATTTTCGGTTCGTGCAGCATGGAGCAGGCAAGAGCCAACCGCTGCCGCCAGCCGCCGGAGAGGGCTGAGGCGCGGCGGTCCATGTAGGGCGCGAGAGAATTTTGCTGCACGACTGTATCCATGCGATCGCGCAGGCGTTGCGGAGAAAGATTGTAGATGCGGCCGTAGAAGGTGAGGTTCTCGCGTGCGGTGAGGTCGAGATACAGACTGACCTGTTGCGACATGTAGCCGATGCGGTCGCGGACCTGATCGAGTTCGGTGTTAACGTCGAGGCCGTCGACCCATGCCTGGCCTTCCGTGATGGGCAGCAGACCGGTAAGCATTTTGATGACGGTGGTTTTGCCGCTGCCGTTGGGGCCGAGAAAGCCGAAGATTTCTCCGCGGGCGATTTCAAGATTCACTTTGCTGACGGCAGTGAAGTCGCCGAAGCGGCGGGTGAGGTTGCTGGTGCGGACGACGAGGTCCTTCTGCTGCGAGACAGTGTCCCGCGAAACCGGGTCCGCGCTCATCGCGGGCTCTCCAGCAGAACGTCGGCGGCCATGCCGGAACGCAGCACGCCGTTGTCGTCGGAGACACGCACTTTGATGCCGAACATTTCATGCACGCGGTCGTCGCGGGTCTGTACATTGCGCGGGAGAAATTCTGCCTGCTGATTGATTTCTTCCACCACGCCGGAAAAACTGCGGGTGCCGTTGTCGATGGTGACGGTGGCTTTCTGGCCGAGAGAGACGCGTGCAATTAAAGTTTCCGGCACGTAGATGCGGATGTAGGTCTGGCCTTTTTCCAGCAGCGTGGCCACGGGCGTATTGGGCGCGAGCAAATCGCCGGGGCGAATGTCGAGGACTTCAACGACGGCATCGGCGGGCGCGCTGACCTGGCGTTCGCGGTAGACGGCTTCGTCATATTGATACTGCGCGTAGGCGGCGTCCACATCTTCGCGGCGATTGCCGTGCTGCATTTCCTGCAGATGCGCCTGCGCCTGACGGTCGGCTGCGGCTGCGGCGTCGATGTCTTCCTGGCGGAAGCCGCGCTGCAATTCTGTGAGTCGCTGCTGGGCGTTGCGGAGGGCGGCCTGCGCGCTGAGGTCGGCGTTGAGAGTGGCGTCGCCCTGCTGTTTGCTGACAACATCCTGCGCGACCAGTGGCTTGATGCGCGACCAGTCGGAGTCGGCACGGGCGGCATCGGCACGGGCACGGTCCACATCGGCCTGCGCCTGGGCAATGTCTTCGGGGCGACTGCCGTTGTGTTTCAGTTCGTAATTTGCGTGGGCCTCATCGGCGGCGGCATGGGCCTGGCGGATATCTTCAACGCGATAGCCGGAGGCCATCTCAATATATTTTGCTTTGGAGGCGGCGAGAGTGGCGGCGATCTCCTTGTCGTCGAAGCGGACCAGCATCTGGCCGGCGGTGACCGGGTCGCCTTCCTTCACCAGAACTTCAGTCACGCGGCCGCCGACTTTGGAGCCGACGTGAATGTCCTGCACTTCCACACTGCCGGAGAAGAGCAGCTTGGTCTGGCGGGGATAAAAATGCCAGACCAGCAGGGCCACAGCCAGCAAGGCCACAAGCAGCAAAATCAGCTTGCGTGGATTGCGGCCAGTGGGTTTCTCAGCGACTTCTGCCATGTACTTTCCTCTGTCTTTTCCAACATCATATCCTTTTGCAAAGCCGCGGGTGGAGCGGCGATTTTGATATTACGAAGCGGCAGGTGGAACCAAGCTTGGCAACCGCGAATGTGAATTTCAACAAGCGTTGACGGGAATCTATTGACGCGTTCACCGATTCGAGCTAATCTTTGCCCAAAGTCCGGTTCACTATTGGTAAAAAACGCCAACCCGACCCGCACACCTTCCGCCATCTGGCACAACCCATCCATGCTGCTTGTTCCTGCCTTGCAGAGTTCTGCAGGGCGCGACGAATCGCACCTTCAACGCTGTATTTTGATGGAGGCTTGACGTCCGCTTGAATAAAAAATCTTTGGAAATCACGCCCAATATTGAGCCGCTGTTCGGCACACGCGACGAGAACCTTCGCCTGATGGAAGACAAACTGCAAGTGCAGATTGATTTGCGATCGGACTATATCGAGGTCCGGGGCAATGCTGCGGACATTGCGCGGGTGGAAGGCATCTTTGCCGACTACGAATATCTCCGGCGCAACGGCATCACGCTGCAGAACGGCGAACTGAACGGCATGCTGAAGCTGGTGACCAGCGACGAGACGGTGACGTTGCGCAGCCTGGTGGAAAGCGGCAAGCAGCGTTCCGCCGGCACGCGACGGATGGTGCAGCCGCGTTCGGTGAACCAGCGGAAGTATGTGGAAGCGATTGAGACAAACGACATGGTCTTCGGCATTGGCCCGGCCGGCACCGGCAAGACGTATCTGGCGGTGGCGATGGCGGTGGCGGCGTTGATGTCGAAACAGGTCAGCCGCATTATTCTGGTGCGTCCGGCAGTGGAGGCCGGCGAGCGGCTGGGATTCCTTCCGGGCAGCCTGCAGGAAAAAGTGGATCCGTATCTGCGGCCGTTGTACGACGCGCTGTATGACCTGCTGGAGACCGAGCGCGTGGACAAGATGCTGGAGAAGAACGTGATTGAAGTGGCGCCGCTTGCGTTTATGCGCGGACGCACGCTGAACGACGCGTTCATCATCATGGACGAAGCACAGAACACCACCGGCGAGCAGATGAAGATGTTCCTGACGCGACTGGGCAACAATGCCAAGGCGGTCATCACCGGCGACCTGACGCAGATTGATTTGCCCAATCCAAAACGGTCCGGATTGTTTGAAGCGATTCAGGTGCTGGACGGCGTGGAGGGCATCCACTTCTGCCACTTTGAGGATGTGGATGTGGTGCGCCACCATCTGGTGCAGCGGATTGTGCGCGCATACGACAGCCACGTGCGGGCACAGCAGTTGCCGCTGGCTCTGGATGTTCCGGGCGAAAACAGTGCCGCCATGCCCGCTGCCACAGAGCGCAAACCGGTGAGCAAGCCGCAGTAAGACAACAGGTTGCAAAGAAATTTTCGGGGCCGGGCCAGACGCAGAAGATTGCGGTTTTGGGCGGCCCCGTTCTATTGTGACCACGCTCTATGGCAGGATTTGCGGTAAAATCCACAGTACGCCGGAGGGTGCGGTTTTCCCCTGTGCATTTGAAAAATTTCGCGTGGCGGCAACAATATGATCACGATTGAACCCGGCAACATGGAAATCGGCACGGCGCATGTGGACCGCGCCAGCCTTCGCCGCTACTTGCTGCGTGCGCAGGCTGCGGTGGGTTTGCAGGGCGAGGTGCACGTGCTGCTGAGTGATGATGCGGCGCTGCGCCGGCTGAACCGTTTGTTCCGCGGCATGGACAAGGCGACCGACGTGCTGAGTTTTCCGGCGGCGAATGAGTCGGGCGGCATGGCGGGTGATTTGGCGATTTCTCTGGAGCACGCGCAGCGGCAGGCGGAACAGTTTGGCCACACGCTGGCCGAAGAGGTGCGCATCCTGCTGCTGCATGGGTTGCTGCATCTGGCGGGCGAAGACCATGAAGTGGATTCCGGCGAGATGGCGTTGCGCGAACAGAAACTGCGCGCGCAACTGCGGCTGCCGGTGGGACTGATTGAGCGGGTGCAGCCGGAAGCTGACGCCGTTGCCAAGCCGGTGCGCAGTACCGCCGCTGTGCATCGCGCCAACGCACGCGGCGCTGCGGTGCGCAGGCGGCGGGCATGACCTCGCTGTTTGCCATTGCTGTTCTACCGCTGCTGATTCTGCTCTCGCTTGTCGCTTATATTGACCGCCTGTATTTTGAGATGGGCAAGCTGCTCTCGCGCGAATACCAGGAAAACATCGACATATGGACCGAGCAGGTGGAACCCAGCCTGCGCATGGGCCGCGAGAACATTGCGCTCTCCGCCACCGTGCTGATGCAGTTGGTGCAGATTGCGCTGGCGATGTTGTTCACCGCGCATCTGCTGCTGACGCCTGCGGGGCCGCAGCTGCCGAGCTTCCGCGCGACGATTGAAAATATTTTTGCGCTGGTGCTGCTGGTGATGGTCTTCGGCCGGTTGTTGCCGCATGCCTACTTCATGCGCACGCGCGGGATGTGGACGGCGCGGATTAAATTCTTCATCATGGCGCTGTTTTACCTGGTGCTGCCGCTGACGCTGATGCTGGGGCTGATGATTTCCATTGCCTCGCTGGCGCAGCCGGGGGAAGAGCCGGTGGCGGAAAATTCTGCCGAGGCGGTGGACGCGCTGTTTGAAGCCGGTGAAGAAGAAGGCATTCTGGAAGAGAGCGACCGAGAGTTGCTGCGGTCGGCGGTGGAGTTCGGCGACAAGGTGACGCGGGAAGTGATGACGCCGCGGCCGGAAATATTTGCCGTGCCGGGCACCATGACGCTGGAAGAATTTACCGCTCAGTTGAACGAACATGCGTTCTCGCGCGTGCCGGTGTACGGCGCGTCGCTGGACCAGATTACCGGCATCGCTTTTGCGCATGACCTGCTGCAGGTGCCGGACACAGAAGCGGCGCGGCGAACAGTGGCAGAGATGCAGCGCGCGGCGGAGTTTGTTCCGGAAACGAAAAAAGTGAACGAGCTGCTGCGCGAGATGCAGCGCGAGAAGCAGCACATGCGGATTGTGATTGACGAGTACGGCGCGGTGGCCGGGCTGGTGACGATTGAAGATCTGCTGGAAGAAATTGTGGGCAACATTTCTGACGAACATGAAGAGCATGAGCCGGATGATATTCCCGTAGCGGAGCCGGATGGTTCGTATGTGGTGGGCGGCGGATTTGAAGTGGCGCGGCTGGGAGAACTTTTCGGCGAGCATGATTTGGCGTTGCCGAAGGATCTGGAAGCGACCACAGTGGGCGGGCTGGTGACGGAGATGGCGGGACGCATCCCGCTGCCCGGCGAAGTGGTGGAGACCGAGGGGCTGCGGCTGGAAGTGATGGCCTCGAGCGACCGTTTGATTGACCGGCTGCGGCTGAGCATGCAGAGCCGCGATGAAGATGAGAATGCGGGCCCGACGCCGCGGCTTGCCAGTTGAGATTTGCTGAATGGATGAGGATGAATCCCACAACGAAATTACGTGTTGGTATTGACGAAGCCATTGCAGATGATTTGCTGGCGGGATTTCCCGACGGTGCGGAGATTGTGCGTCTGCCTTCGGATGTTGCGGCGGATGAAACGCGCACGTGGGAAGTGGATTTCTGGGTGCCACCGTTTTATCAGTCGGTGGCGAAGCGGGTGTTCGCGCGCTTGCACGGCGTGAAAGTGGTGCAGTCGCTGATGGCCGGTGTGGACTGGCTGATGTGGCTGCCCGACGATGTGACGCTGTGCGACGGGCGGACGATTCACAACATCTCCACGTCGGAGTGGGCGGTGGCTGCGGTGCTGGCGATGATGAAACGTCTGCCGCATTATCGCGACCGGCAGGCGGAACATTTCTGGGACGGACAAGTAGCGTGGGCCGGTGGCGCGAAAGATGCCGCGGCGAAAATTGAAACGCGAGTGAAGCCTCCGCTGCTGCTGGTGCTGGGCGATGAACTGCACGGCAAAAAAGTTTTGATAGTGGGCTATGGCGCAATTGGCGCGGCGATTGAAGAGCGGCTGGCGCCGTTCGGCGTGGCGGTGACGCGAGTGGCACGTTCGGCGCGCGAAGGCGTGCATGCGGTGAGCGAACTTGACGGGCTGTTGCCGATTGCGGAGATTGTGATTCTGATTCTGCCGATGACGGCGGAGACGCGCGGGCTGATGGATGCGCGGCGGATTGCGTTACTGCAACCGGGCGCGTTGCTGGTGAATGCGGCGCGCGGGCCGGTGGTGGAAACCGATGCGCTGGTGGCGGCGTTGCACGAGGGCCGCATCAGCGCGGCGCTGGATGTGACCGATCCCGAACCGCTGCCGCCGGATCATGCGCTGTGGAGCGCGCCGAATTGTTTGATCACGCCGCACGTGGCCGCATCGACCGGCGGATTGCTGACGCGCGGGTTTGCCTTCACGGCAACGCAGGTACAGCGGCTGGTGGATGGAAAGCCGCTGGAAAATATTGTGGGCAAGGCCGGTTATTAATTTATTGTCGAAGCGCCAAAATTCAAGGTAAGTTGTAACCAGTCAAAAAATATATTCACTACAGCACACTCACTGCTGTTTGTTTCCCTGACTCGTGTTTCTGCAATCCACAATTCTCTACCCACAGAGGTAACAAAGTCAGTGAAAGTACACACATCTGCAACCTGGCCTGCGCGTGAAGATCGTCGAGCTGCGCTGGTATGGCTCACCATCTTCTGGATATTTGTCGGCGTCGGCTTCGGGTTCGATCTGCATAACTACCTGCATGAGAAGCCAGCCGTGCCGATGATTGTCCACGTGCATGCGATTGTCACCACGCTTTGGCTGCTGACTGCCACGACGCTTGTGTTGCTGGTGGAAACGGGCAAGGTTGCATGGCATCGTACGCTCGGCTGGTTTGCGGCCGGTTACGCCGCCATAGTGCTGGTGATTGCGCCGTGGTCTGAACTGAGTTGGCAGGCGTTGAATCTGCAGACGCCCGGCACACTGCCGCCGCAATTTCTTGCCATCGCATTCAGCAGCGTGTTCTGCATGGCCGTGCTGTTGACCTGGGGAATTTTGTTGCGGCGCAACTCCGCCGCG
>Ga0164296_1001671_pt1 | contig 22998 bp, 33 predicted proteins | sample GEODES057metaG_FD_113533 | JGI IMG/M metagenome (GOLD analysis project Ga0164296, IMG submission 113533) | Dystrophic lake water microbial communities from Trout Bog Lake, Wisconsin, USA - GEODES057 metaG | ecosystem: Environmental > Aquatic > Freshwater > Lake | place: USA: Trout Bog Lake...
AACGGGCTGTACATTTCCAGTGTGAGTAACGACCTTGTCTCCAACCTTCACCTGCTCAATAGGTACTGGGCCACGATTCGTCGTGAAAACGGGAGTGCCCTCTATGAAGCAGCTCGACATCTGAGGGCGGCTTGTTCCGGCGTTGAACAGGGTCGGGGTCGCGTGCGTAAAGTACTTCTGGGACATGAGGTCGTAGCTCTTCCGGGCAGACTCGGCATCCTGACCGTGGATCGCCAGGGCCACACGCATAAACATGTACTGGGGTGTCTCCCCAGGAAGCAAGTAGCCCTTTTGGAGCGTCTTGATTCCAAAGTACCCAAAGTCATAGTCGCGCTTCGGCTGGACCCACGTGTCCATCTCGAGTCGGACAGACTTCATAAACTCGTCAGACAGGATGCCCTTGGCGTGGAGGGCCAACACACAGTCGCTGAACGTCTTGGGGCTCGTCTTTTGAAGGTTGCTCACGGCGATACGCGTCGCAAGAGTCTCATAGTCGGGGTGCTCAGTCACGAGATCTATAGCCACATCAGCACTCAGACTATCGATATCACTCGTTTTGATTCCGTCATACATACTTGTGAAGACCTTCTGGGCCACCTTGTCTGGCTGGACTTGGAGAGGACCCTCCGTACACAATTTCTTGATTCTCGTCGTGACCTTGTCAAAGAGCATCTCGACGGACTCGCCATTTCTCTTGAAGACCTTCATCTGAGATTCAAGAGACTTATTTTTTTATAAGGTACTAGTAATGGCGACGAAGTGGCTTCCGACGCCCTTGACAGATGCTTTCTTTTCCGATTTCAACCGTGAATACCTTCACAGGTCCCTGATGGACGCCATCAAGAAGGAGACGGGGTACGCCATAGATCGTCAGAATGATGGCGACCTCCAGGCGCTCATGCGTTCCGTCTATGTGAATATGGGCCGGGACCCGACCACGAATGTCAAGGCACAGTTGGACGCTTTGAACGCGGCCGTCGTTTTCCAGGCGAAACAGACGGTCATGACGGGCGTGCTTCAGCAGGTCGTCTACCTGCGTGACATCTCGGCCAACCCCGTGCCCCTGCCCATCCCGAGCAACACGAGCACGTACGGGAACAAGTTGCCCCAGAACTTCAAGTTTGGGTTCTAAGCGAAGCGCCCCGGGGCCCCCGGGAAATAAGTCCTGTGGACTTATTAAGATGCGAGCCCTAGACGATATTCTCATCGGGTTTTTCATATTTTTCGCCGTGGATCGTGCGGTCCGGCTCTTCAGTAACGCCGTCATAGAGCGCCGTCTGAAGAACCAGGGAATGGACAAGGAGTCCATCGAGAATTGGAAGCTTTTTGGTGAAATGTGCATCTTGCTTTCATGCATATTCTTGGTCATTCGATTTCAAAAGCCTCTTTCCCAGTTAAACAAGTCGTGAGCCTTAGACCTATGATGAATCAGTATCGTGACGAGACGATGATTATGTGTCGACGCAAAGGATGGGACAAGGCCCCTGTCAGTACAGTCTGGCTTTTGTTCACCGAAGAAGTGGGCGAGTTGGCGAGTGCCATCAGGCAGTACCAAAGGTCTTACAAAAAGTCAGGACTCAAGAAGGATCGGGGGACGGACGTGACACAGGAGATGGGAGACGTGTTTAGTTATCTGTTCCAGTTGGCATCTATGCTTGATGTTGACTTGGATTACATGTGGACGATCCACAAGGAAAAGGTCCAGAACAAGGTCTACAAAGAAAATATCAGGGTTTGTTAAGTATGGCGACGGCCTTGATGATCAATGATGACGTGAGTATAAACCGGTTCAACCCGTACACGTGGTCGGGCACGTACGGCGTCCCTGTGGACGGCTCACACTGGCTCAGCGACGGGACATACACGGTCCAGTACGATGACATGCCCAGTCCGCCCATCGACCCAAACCGCGACCTCAAGGACTTCAACCCGGTCCACGTGTTTCGCTCAGGACCCGTCATGGTTGACGAGATGCCCGGACGGCCCGTGGCCCCCTTCCCTCTCTTCCCTGCGCGGAAATACGAGTACGATAACGGGGACCTGACGTGGCTCCCGTCCGACTACAATTACGTCTATGACCGCGACTTTATCGGGTCGAAGATGCTCCCCGACTGGGCTCTCGGCCCGCGCTCGGTCCAGAAAAAGAGGAAGAGCTGGGACACGGTTCTGGTGGTTGGGGCCCTGCTCGTTATTCTGTTTGCGTACTCGCGCATGAAGCGCTAAAAACTCACCACCTTGGGAGCCTGGACCTTGACTAATTTTTTGGCTAAATTTTCTTTTTCGATTTGTGATCGTTCACTCAACTTGGGACACTTGTGAACCTCAAGCTGAATGCACCTCGCACAGAAGTTCCCCTTGCAGTCTCGACACGTCAGCATTCTCGGGCGGTGCTGACATGAGGGGACCATCTTCCTCTAGTACTTGGCACACCTTTTGATCGTCGGGTTCAACCTCACACAACCCTTTTTCACGGGCCGTTTCCACACCGGCCCAGAACTTTTGCATCCGGGCCAGGTGTTTCTCGAACCATTCACGGTCTCTTGTGACTCGAGTCACCATGAATTCCTGGGGGGCTGTGTCCGTCCCGGGACGAAACTGGACAAAGTCACAAATGTCCAGATCCAGGATTTCGAGGAGAAGCTGTATCTGGGGGACGTAGTGCTTTGGGACTTTGTTTTCAATTTTACGCGTCATGGGACACTTGATTTCGATCAGGATCCCGTCTTCCGTGACGCCATCGGCCGATCCGCCCAGAAAAGGCCATTTGGGGTGTTGCACAAGACCCAATTCATGCGTCTTTCTTCCCGTCAGGGCGTCATACATGTCCCGGGCCACGGGCTCGAACTTTGTCCCGTGCTCCGTCGCCTCGTTCCCGGCCCAAGCCTTTTTGAGAACTTTTTTATGGAGTAAAGCATCAGGACTTTCGTACCTATTGAGCCCGAGCGCGCTCGCGACATCACTGGCCGTGAGGAGATTCTCACGGAGCGCGAGCCACTCTTGACTCCTCTGCTCAAAGTACGTTCTGTTCAGGAGTTCCTTGACTCTGGGGTCCATGTTTCTTAAACCGCGAATCCGTCTTAAGTAAAAGTTCAGCAACGTTCTGTTCGGCCTGTTTCTTTGTACTTCCGTAGCCGCACCCAAGTTCGACGCCATCCACGACGAGTGTAATGACAAACGTCCCGTTGACTTGACCGGAGACGCGGTACTCTGGCAAGTCTATCTTTTCCGCCTGACACCAGCGCATGAGCTGATCCTTGTAATTGTCATCTTTGTTCAGATCCGTCTCAATCTTTTCAAAAGAATTGAGAATGAACCGTTTCGCATGGACCATACCCAGGTCAAGGTACACGGCACCTATGAAAGCCTCAAAAACATCCTCGAGAATTTTAGAATTTGTATTCCAGCCATTACGGATACCCTTTTCATCCATCAGAATCCACTTTTCAAATCCCAAGATGTGCGCAATCTCCGAGAGCGTCGATCCACGGACCATCTTCGTTCGAGCCTTGGTCAGATAGCCCTCCTGTTCCTTCTCGTGACGATCAAAGAGCCACTTCGTCACGACAAAGCCCAGAACAGAATCTCCCATGAATTCGAGAGTCTCATAAGAGGATGAAAGGCCCTGGTAACGTTTCAGAGCAGACTTGTGCGTAAAGGCCCGAATGTACAGCTGCGTGTCCTTCACCTTAGTTCCCACAAGCGCGTCAAGGACGCTTCTGGGTACGGTGGGAGGTTCCTCCATTGTATATTATTACACACTATCTTTTAAGTCTTTTCACTTCTTGACAATCTTCGGACGCGCGGCCTTCTTCTCCTCGGTGGCGGCGGGGGCTGCTGCTGCTGGGGCGGCGGGCTTCTCCTGCTTCACGTAGTGCTGGTTCAGGTACTTCTGCAGGTTCAGAATGGTCACCTGAGTATCGTCGGGGACCTGGAGCAGATCCTTCAGGGCCGCATCCATCGTGATGTTCTTGCCCTCCTTCAGACCCTTCTCGGTCGCGTAGGTATTCACAGCCTTGGTGACTGCCGAGCGAGACATCATCTCATCGGGGCCCAGACCCAGGAACTTACGCAGGGCCTCAGTCAGCACCTGAGGCTTGTTGAACCCGTTGTTCTTGGTCCGCTCAGCCTTCTTCTCACCCGTCGGGTCATCGATGTTATCAGTAATCTTGCGCAGAATCTTGCGCAGAGACTTCAGGTCCTTCTGGATGGTCAGGATATCCTGAGCGACGGAGTCGAGTGTGGCCATTTCTACTCTACACGGCCTGTACGTCTTTATACCAGGAACAGGGACATGAGAACCATCATACAAACGAGAAAGATGAGCCAGAAGAACCTCACGTGGTAAAGAGGTTCAGGACTCCGCCCGACAGGCACGAAAGGCGCTTCATACTTGAAGATGGTCGCACGATCAGAAGTCTTGAGGTACTCTCCGAATGTCGGGGGGACCGAAGTTCCATATGTCCTTTTGTATTCTCCAAGGTCAGAGGGAGGTGGGCCTTGGCACGAAGGCTGACAGCACGAAGGGTCACACGGGTGGACAATACCATCGGCCCTTCCGACCCATCCACAGAATGTCCCCTTGGGTCCAGGGAGACACTGGCAGTCCAGACTGCACATTAATCTTAAAGAATATTTTAGTTACTACTTCAAATGGAGTTTGGGAAGACGCAGAAGTTGCCAGATGGTCGTTACTTTCTCAAAATCACGGGTCAGATGCTCCAGTTGAACAACGTGAAGTACCAGGAGGGCACGCTCGAGAATATTCCTCAGGCGCTCATGGACAAGCTCGATCAGGTCGACCAGGCCATCCTGACCGAGGCGAAGAACTCCAAGGTGGCGTGGTTCGGCCGGGAGCTCAGCGACGAGACGATCCAGAATGCGTTCCAGTCGAGCCTCACTGACGGCTCGCTCGGTGTGAGCCTCGCCAAGGTCAAGGGCGAGGTTGTGACGAAGGTCTTCAACTCCCAGAAGGAGGAGATTGGCCTGAGCAACGTCACGGCAGGGTCACAGTGTGACGTTCTCGTGGACTTGTCCGGTCTTTGGTTCCTCAAGAAATCTTTTGGACCCATCTGGCGGGTTGTCCAGATGCGCGTCCGGAGCCAGCAGGCCAAGCCGACCCGGGTGCCCGTCCAGTACATGTTCGAGGACGAGGACGACGAGGACCTTGGGGAGGACGACGACCCGACCGATTATGTGGACTGAGGCCCGACAGGCCCGAAAAAAAAGTGAGTGCTTACTAATAAATGCTGAACCGTAAGACCGTGGTGGCTATTGCCCTTCTTGTGGTTCTGCTGGCCGTGCTTTTCTACCCGATGCCTAGTTACTACGCGACGGACAGCGTCCAGGGCGCCGACCTCGACCGCCCGGGAGCGACCCAAAACACCATGGCTCCGGCCCCAGTCAGCGCTGCAAATGGTGCCTCGTATGACGTGAGCGCTGCGGGTCTGATCCCTCGTGAGATTGTGACCATGGAGGATTTCGGCAAGTTCTCCCCGGACGCCATTCTCCAGGGCCAGAACTACCTGGACCCGCGGAGCCAGATCGGCTATCCCGAGACCATCGGTGGTGTCCTGCGCAACGCCAACCGCGACTTCCGCAGTGAGCCCATCAACCCCCGTACGCCCGTGAGCATCTTCAACCTCAGCACGATTCCTCCGGATACCATGCGGCCCAAGTTTGAGATAAGTCCCGAGTATATGTGAATAAATTCTTGGGGGATACCAGTAAATGAAACGTTGCAATTTGTGTAAACTCGAAAAGGAAAGTATCGAGTTTCACAAAATGAAATGTGCACCTGATGGTCTTGCTTACACGTGCAAAATGTGCACGAAAAATGTAACCTTCGATTGGTCCACCAAGACCCTCAGGGGGCGTTTATCGAGATTATGTGCTACTGCCCGTCAGCGGTGCAAAAAACACGACTGGGTATTTGGGGGTTCCGTGGAGATTCTTGAAAAGATGTGGAAAGACCAAGGTGGCAAGTGTGCATATTCAGGAATTCCCTTGAGTCTTCGCGGAGACTGGCAGGTATCTTTAGAACGAAAGGATCCCAGACGGGGTTACGATCTCGATAATATGTGTCTCATATGTCTCGAACTCAACGTAAGTGAACAATGGACTCCGGCTAAACTTGAAGACATGAAGAAACGACAGAGGTTCATAGAAGTGGATTATTCAGGGGAACAAATAGAAAGTTTTAGATTCACCGCTATTCACGAAGGAAAAATCGATCTCGTCTTTCTTCGAAAGAAAGTGTATGCTTCCCGGGAACGCGTGAAGAAATGGTCTCGGACCGAGAGACACATGGAAGACACTTTACACACTCTTACACTCGAGGATGTAGTGAGCATACTCAAGGAGCAAAAGGGACTTTGTGCATATTCAGGCTTCCAAATGGACTTTGTTGCCCGGAGTGACTTTGCAGTTTCGCTGGAACGTAAAAACCCCAGGAAAGGCTATTACAGGGACAACGTGTTCCTTGTTTGCAAAGTGTTCAACGTTGGTGACCATCGAGTCGAGTCTCGGGAAGACATGGAGAGTTATCCAGTATGGTCCAGTACCAAATTCGAACAGTTCTGGAACGCGCTCCAGCAGGTCTAAATAAATCGTGATAAAAAGTAATGGAGTTTTCCGAGGCTATGAAAGAATGGATAGCACTCAAGGTCCAGTTGAGCGAGGCCCGCAAAGATCTCGCTGTTCTGAATAAACGCGAAAAGGAGCTCAAGTCTTTCGTGACGCGTCACATGGCCACAAATGATATAGACACAGTCAAGGTCAAGGATCAGGTCAAGGTGAACCTCAAGAAGAAAAAGGCCAAGGGGGGCATCACGAAGCAGGTGATTCGCACGGGTCTCTTGAACTATTTCCAGGGAGATGCTGGACGGGTCGATGGTGCCATACAGGCAATCGAGGCGGCCCAGCCCTTGAAAGATGTCTCGACCGTGAGTGTCACTGGTCTAAAGCGTGGGGGCTCTTGAAAACCAAGTAAAATAGATGGGACTCGGAGACGAGTACTCGAGAGACGCTCTGTTTAGGCGTCCGGACCAGGACATTCCAGGAGATCCGGACCGTGAAGAGAGCCCTGAAAAGGAGCCCCTGAGCCAAGAGGACTGGGAAATCATGTACAGCGACGAGTTGTACTCTGATGTCGACAAGATCCAGGAGTTTGTCTATGACAACTGTGGTCGCGTGCGATTTCGGTACGGCGTCGAAGACTTTTGCGAACTGATTCGCGAGCCCGCCAAGTGGTGGCAAAACGTGGATCTCAAGATGCCCGTGTGTCAGCTGTGGCGCCGGCTCCTGACCAAGAGCGTCGTGGACCCCCAGGCGTTTCAAGTCTGGCTCGAATATTATGTAGACTTTTACTAAACAGAAATGATGATTGATTTGGCTGCGCCCAAGGTGGTCGTCCCGGCGACAATTTTCATGATCGGGCTCGTGGCGGCCCAGGTCCGTCCATACATATTCCTGATCGTGCCCCTGTTTTCGTGGCTCGTGATCCGGTTCGGGCTCAAGATGAATATGACTCGGGCGGACGTGGTTGTTCCGGGTGTCCTGGCCGGTCTTTTGATGATGATCCCCGGGCCTGTATCAGTTGACCCGGCCGCCATCATCGTCATCAAGGGTCTCGCGTTCCTCTTTATCTTTTCGCAGTTAAGAATTACGTTCCCCCAGTACTACTAGATGCAGCCACGGAACCTCATCATAGGTCCGGGCGCCATGGCATTTTTTTTATTCTTGGGCCAAATGTCCCGTCTCGATCTCACGTGTGTCAAGGCTGTGAGTGGGGCGAGCGCGGGCGGGCTCCTCGCGCTTCTCTGGGTTGCCGCACGGGGTGACATTCCAGAGATGCTCGACTTTGCACTTCACGTTCCGATCAAAACCTTGATGCGTCCGAGCCTCAAGAATTTCATGACCGACTATGGGCTCGTGCCCGTCACTCGTGTTCGCAAACTCATTTCAGAAATTTTTAAAAAATATTTTAAAAAAAATGATTTGACCTTCAAGGAACTGTGGGACGCGAGACCAGTGGACTTGCACGTGCCGGCCTTTTGTGTGGACCTCGGGCGGACAGTCTATTTCTCATGGAGGTCCCACCCGTCACAGTCCGTGCTTGATGTCATATGTGCCACAATTGCCGTGCCCCTCGTGTTTTCATCCGTGCTCATAGGTCCGTGGAGATACATAGATGGTGCTTTCCAAGAGGAGATTCCGGGCGCGCCATTCATGGGTGAGGACCCGGCCAGGACACTCGCACTCAGGACTGACCGGGGTCTCCCGAGCCCGACGAGAAATCTTCAGACATTCATTATGAATATTTTTCAGGGGGCGCTTCGGATGCGTCACACGTACAAAGTCCCGACCCTTCTTGTGAACCCATCAGACCTTGATCTCTTTGACTTTGGGGCGGACCGTCTAAGAATCTTTTGCAGGGGACAAAAATCTTGGCCCTTAGTAAATGACTCATATCATTCGGTCCGGGTACATCATGCACCGGAAGCAGAAGCGCATTTTCGTGAAGGGGACGACAAAGCGCAAGCCGTACTCGTACCTGCGCAAGGCGGGGACGTCCCGGGTGCGTCCAGTTCCGACCAAGGACGTGGGGGCGATCGGCAAGGGGCCCAAGATTATCGGCCGGCTGAAGAAGGGCATGTTGACTTCTTACGGGTACCACCCCGTCGAGGCGATGACCAACCGTCACAAGGCTCTGACCAAAGCGGTCGTTAAGGGTCACGAGGACCCGCACGCTGTTGTGAAGCGCCTCGTGGCCATCAGCACCCTGACCAAGCGTACACTCCCCCGGGCCAGTCGCATCTACAAGCAAGATGCGCGCTGGATCCACTCCAAGTACCGGAAGGTCTTTGGTCGGAAGAAATAAACTCGCCACATAGAGTAATAATGAGCCCCCCAAACTTGTATGGTGGTCGGAGGAGTCCAAACAAACAGGCACTTGATATGCTTGCGACTGTTGCGGCCGGGGAGATTGAACCGAGCGCCCCTCGGCCCGTTATTCGCTTCGTGAAAACAAAGCACGTGCTCCGTACAGCGACGCAATCTTTCATCGCGTACGGCGCCGTTCATGGCATTCAGCGCTTCTTTCCAGCGGCGTGGGCCGACCCGAGGTTCACGATCCAGCTCGTTTTTGGTCTCCCTCAGACCTTCCGGGCCGTGCGTCAGGGCCGTATGAATTTGGCCATGGCGACCCCCGTGATGACCATAGGATGGTTTGTGACGTTCACGGCCCTGTCTGGTGTCGTGCAGAGCGTCCTCATATCAACAAATTCGACGTACTTCGCACAAGCGACGCGAATGATAGGGAATGCTGTTGATAAGAGTATTCGGGGAGCCGCGAATAGTAGTACCATCCGGTACAAGATTGCTCAGATCATAGGTCACTTTGTGTATGCATACATGCAGTACAAGGGGACGGCCCCGACTCTCCAGAGCGCCAATTCATTTTCCCGAGCCTTTGCGGCTGACATGACGGGTACTCTCGGGAGCGGTCTCGGTTTCGTACTCAAAAAGGTGGGCCGAACTGCCGTTCGGCACCCCGTGGAGTCTGCGATCATAGGAACTGTAGGCGCCATGGCCCTGGTCAAAAAGAAGAACACGAGTCGGGGCCGGAGTCGGCGGCTCAAGGCGACCTAGATCGTCTTGTAAAAGGCCCATTTGAGTTCCTTGCATATTCCCTTCCAGATTTCGTCTTGCTTGTACAATTTCTCCTTGGACTTGAGAAGGGGAAAGCACGGGAGGTAATCATCTTCCCCAAGTAATTCACACATTTTGTAAAGGACAAAAGAGTAAGACAAAAAATTCTTTCGGTCCTTTGGCCGATGTTTCTCAAAGGGTTCTTGAATCTGATAAAACATGAGTCTGAGACGCTCTTCGAGAGCTTGACTCATGGTCGGGGGCTGTATCCCGTTGAGAATCGTCGTTATATATGGTACGTGCTCATAGAACCTCGAGTGGTTCAACTTTTTGAGGAGAGCCTTGACCTTTTCGTGCGTAATGTCTGAAAGGTCTTTGATTCTTTGTTTCCGGAACTCGGCCCGAAGTTGTTCTATGACCTCCTTGGGTACGCTCGTCGATTCCTTGGCCTGGAATTGACTGACCCATTCATTAAAGTGGTTTTCGCGCTTGTAAGAATAAACAACATTCTTCTCCATTTCCTGTTCCTCCTTGAATCCCACCTCTTCGCCCAAAAAGAATTCAGAAACACCACACTCTTTACAAATTTCCTCGGACGCAACTTCGTCGAGTACTTTTGAAAAGAGGGCCCCGCACGCCCTGCACGGGGTCGAGTGTGTATCGTCTCGGCGCCGGGCCGCAGGTATGTCCTGGCCCTCGACATTCTCGAGGTACGACTTGAATATGTCTTGGCGCTGAACGCCCTTTCGAGACTGGATCTGGACCCCGGCCACCTTTTTCGTGCTCGTGACCGTGGCCTCAGTCTCCTCATGGTACTCTCGGATAAAGGGGGCCGAAAGAATCATGTACTCATACATCTCGGCTTCGAGGGCACTTCGGCTCCCGGGGTCCCGGGCCTCTTCTATACGGGTCTGAAACTCACGCACCTTTTCGTTGAAGCGAGCTTCCATTTTCTTTTTTAAAACTTTTTCCTTTTAAGACTCTTCTATTTTCGGAGCAAGGTAAAACTTGACGTCACCAAGGTTGGCAATCCCGTACCTGAAGACGATAGGCATGTCTTGGTCAGACGAATCCTGCATGAGTTGGACGGACGAGCAAAGACCCGTCGCCTTTGTAAACATATTGATGTACTTGAGGTTATATGAAGATCCCGTACGGTTTGGCACCACCTCGGGAAACTCGAGAACTGTCTGCTGATCAGCAAAGTCCCCGCGGCAAGAGAATATGAGCATCTGGCCATCGCGAATAATCTCCATGTCCCGGGACAGATTCCCCATGTCGCGGGCTATGCGCTGAAAGTCTATACTTGGCATGGTCGTGATGATATCCATGGAAATATCGGGAACCTCGAGTATGTCCTCATTAATGTCCAAAAGTTTTAGTTTGAAACTCGTCTTGGACTTTTTGGCCACATTCTCGATGATGCACTCGAGGTGCTCCGTGCCCGAGATGCTCATCTCGAGTGTATCAGCCGTGGAGACTGACTTGAGTAACTTGAACGTGTTGCCCATATTCAGACCGGCCGAGATGGGCTGAGGACACGAGTACTCCTCGAAATTCTCTGCGGCGAGCGTCATGTGGACCAAGGTGACCCGGGCCGTGTCGAGTGTCAGAATTTTCATGCCCGTCGAGTCGAAAATGACATTCACATCGTTGATAATGTCCTTGAGGACTTCGAATATTCCTTTAATGGCATTCGCCTGAACGGTCCGAAAGTGCATTAGAGTGTCTGGGCCCGTCCCTTTTAACTCGATTTCTTCTGTTGGTAAGCATCTGTGACGCTCTTTCCAATCTTCTCCTTGAGTTCTGGGGTGAGCATGGGCTGCATGGATTGGCCATACGAATCGAGCGCGAACAAGTCTGGACCGCCTTCGTCACCGTCGAGAGAAGCGGTCAAGATCCCCCCGGACCCTCCCCATGTCTCAATCTCTACAGGAATCATAGACTCGAGCCAACTGCGAACCTCGGACCCGACCAGGATCTGTCCCTCAGTCGTCACGAGTGAAGGGACGCGCGTGACGTTGGGATTCTCCGGGCGTCCGTGCGTCGAGACGTTATGGTACCGAAGCATCTGCCCGAGGCTGGGGTTGCTCTTGACAAAATTTAAAATTTCAAAACAAAATTGACACTTGTCGCTAAAGATGAGCAGCGCCATATACTTTCGTAATTTTTTTGAGGGCCTGTATTAACACAGCAAATGCCTGGAAAAGTCGACGTACTCATCTTGGGTCTCGTGGCCGCCACAACGGCATTTCTCTTCTGGAACTCCAGTTCCCTGTATGAGGTCGCCCCCTCCCCGCCGCCCGGAGCGCCTGTCGTGCCCCGGAGTATCATTCAGGCCATCATAGAAAAGATACAGGCGGGGGCTCCGTGGCTCCAGCCCGTGGATACGATTTTCATTACGCCCTCGAGCACGTCACAGGGTGGTGCCGAGTACAACGGGCGCTTCCTGTTCCTTGATACTCGTGGGTTTTTCGGGAATCAGTACGACGTGACGGCGACTGTGGCCCAGGATGGGACGGTCCAGATTCTCAAGCAGGTCACGTCAAGCTCTCCCGATGCTCGCGGGCCCTTCCAGGCTTTCGCGCCCGATCGGTATCAATCGTACAAGGATGTTGAGGATTCCCTGGCGGCCCAGGTCCAGCAAGCTCTGGCCCAGACCAAGAACTTGCCCGGCCTCGATGCGTACGTGCGCACGTGAGAAAGTATCCGGACTTTTCTAGGGATGATAAGTGCGAGGGAACTCGCTGAGCGTGAGCACCAACGACGGAGTGTTCGAAAACAGACGTATCAGACTATTCTCGAACAGTTTTCTCGAAAGGTCCAGGCGGCTGCGGACCGCCGCGAGACGTCCGCAAGTCTCGTCGTGCCCCCTCTGATTCTCGGCTTTCCCATGTATCCCTTTCCAGAGGCCGTAGGGTACATAGAGCGCCAGCTGAAAAGGGCGGGGTACAAGGTGACCCGTGGAACGGACTATGGGCACTTTATGGTCTCGTGGGCCCAAGCGGCACCGAGAGCCGTGGCACGCGTCCAAGAGTCTTTGCCCGGTGACGACTTGTTTTCTGGCTTGGCGAACCTTCAAAAGACGGCGGCGCGGTTGCGCAGTAGAGGAACTTAAAAATTATTTTTGAAAAATAATTAATGGATCTGTCTCTCATTCTCTCGTGTCCGTGCAGACCGGGCTTTACATACAAGTCCCCTGAATCTCTCACAATACACAAGCGTTCAAAGATGCACAAGACCTGGGAGGGTCTTCAGGAGATTCGTGACGTCCGAGCCTCTTCAAAGACTTTCGAGAATGAGGTCGAGCGTCTCCAGCGCCGCTTGGCTCAGAAGGAGGCTCTCGAGTCCGTCCTCCTGAAACGTATTCAGGAGCTTGAAGATACCGTCGAATACTGGAAGGCGTATTTTGACGAGCGTTTTGTTCAATAATTAATTTACTTGGAGCGTAGTAATGGAGGTTCTGAATGATGCCGAACGTCGCTTTTCAAGCAAACTCGTCGCGGCCATGCTCCCAGAACTCGTGGATACCTTTTGGCTGATCTGGGAAGACACGAAAAAAGAAAATAAGGATCGTAAACTTGTGGACAATTACCGTCAGAACCTTCGCAAGATTAAGGGCGAATGGTCAAATGTCAAGGTCAAGGAGCACGTGGCAAACATCATGAAGGAGTGTCCGCTCTTTCCGCGCCTCATAGCCGCCGTCTTTGTGATTCACGTAAAGATCCTGAGTGCGATCCGTATCGACAGGACATCAAAGAAAATCTCTTTGAAACTGCCGAGTAATGATGTGTTTGTTCATACGTGTTTCATAGAGTGCGCTCGGGACCTCTACGAGGAGCCCTGGGTCATCACAGAGGAGAAACCCGTGAGCGAGCGCCGAGATGACCTCAATAGGCGCTTTACAAAGTGTATTCGCGAGACTATTGAGAATCTCGTGCCGACTGAGGAGATTCTGAATGCTTACCTCACGATGCCTTCAGAGTCTGAAGAGTTTGAGATGGAGCACGAGGAGCCCGCGCCAGAGGCTGAACCCGAGCCCGAGGCGGGACCCGATCTCGACCAGGCGTTTGATGCTGCAGAGGCTGCTCAGACCCCCGTGATCCCCGAGTTCCCAGAAGTTTCAGAGACTCCCGGGGGCACAAAGACTGTGAGCGTCACGCCCGTCGCGCCCACTCACAAGGAGGAATTGTTCCCGGATGCGCCCGAGACGGGGAAAAAAGATGTGCAAATCTCATAGATGGATCATTACTTTCGCCAGCCCTTGAGCGCTGCCGTTATATCTGCAGCCGTCACCATGGTGTACATCTATGGCAAAAACAAAATGAATGGACGGGCCCAAGTGCCCAATTCAGAGTACACCAAGCCTGCATTCCTCGTGGCGATCCTCGTGTACCTTATAGTCTCTCAAGGGTCGGCCCACAGAGAATCTGTAAGTCTTGAACCATTTTAAGTTAAAAAGATAAAACACCCTGTGGATAATGAGTTCCCTGGATGCTTTTAACGAGATGTACAGCGATTTCATAAAAGATCTCGGACTTGCGTTTCCGGATGACCCGAACGTCCTTCAATTCAAGTCCGAGTTTGATGAGCTCAAGGCGGCAGACCCCAAGGGTCCTATGACGACATTCATGAAGCTGGCGGGCGCCAAGGCCCAGGCTCTCACGACCCGGGATCCCTCGTTCATTCAGCAGTTTTCGTTCGGGCCCGTGTGGGCCTCAGCGAGTCCGCGGACGAAGGAGGCCATATGGCAGCACCTGAACGGTCTCTACATGATTGCCATGACCCTCACCATGTTCCCTCCCGAGACGCTCGAGGCTATCGAGGGGGCCGCAAAGAGGTGCGCAGAGAGTGGAGCGTTCGACCCGTCCATTATGAGCAGTTTGCTTGCTGGTATGATGGGGCCCGGAGCCATGGGCGCCCCCGGACCTGCGCGCGGCCGTGGCCGTCCCCCCTCTGGCGCCAGGCCGAAAAAAACTACCAAGTAAGTAGTAGATGGATCCTAAAGAAATATTTCGAAAGGACAAACTTTTGCAGTTTTGGCCCACGGCGGGACAGTCTGCCAAGGATCGCGTGAGTGCCACGACTCGCTTTATCGTGTATGCCATGTGTATCCTGTATCTCATAAAGCGTGATTCCCGTATCCTGGCTCTCGGTCTGCTTGTTCTGGGCGTCCTTTACTTTTTGTACGTGAATAATCAGATTCCAGACGGGAAGCTCCGGCCGACACAGCCCGAAGCCGACCGGGCAACGTATTGGGGCCGGGACGCCGTCACACTCCCGACGATTGATAACCCCATGGGGAACGTGCTCATGACCGACTACAGGGACAACCCGGACCGTCCTCCAGCAGCGTGGGCCCCCAGCGTACGTGAAGAGACGGCCAAGGTCTGGGACTTTATTCACCCTTTCGAGAAGAAACGTGATGCCGAGCGCAACTTTTATACCCCGGCCTCGAGTACCATTCCGAACGACCAGACCGCCTTTGCCGAGGGGGCCTTTGGTGCCAAGTTTGCTCCCTTTGCCAAGGATGGTTCAGGAGTCGCCAATATTGATAGCGACCGGTTCCACTTCCCAGAGCAGACGCAGATGCGTGCCGGAAACGGAGGTGGCTACGGAGGCGGACACTAGAAAAAAAACTAGATACAAAGTAACGATGGGGCGCAATCTCCGCACAGACGGACTCACGCTCCAGCCGAAAATCTGGCAAGGACCGGCGACAATTCTGCTCGATGACGTTGTGCGTGTCGATGACGCCCTCAGGTCCCAGACCACGAGCCAGTGGAACGCAGGGTACACTGAGCGCCCGTACGATTTCCCGAATCTGTACCTCCGTGACCCTTTCCCGACTCTCATTTTCAACCCCATCAGCACGTACAGCAATGACCAGAACAACCGCTTCGATCAGCGCAACCCTTCTGTCGTGCCGTATCTGACTCTCAAGCCGACACCGTGGGCCGCCAAGACGGGCCGGGGTCCGTTTCCGTACACGGGCTAGGAAATTAATAAAAACTAAAAGTAATATGGATCCGTTGGCCCTTGCGGCCGTCGTTGGTCTTGTGTTTGCCGGTCAGAGATTCAGTGACTCCGAGTCTCCTGCGCCCCCGCCAACCACCGTGATCATGCAGGCCCCTCCTCCTCCTCGTCAACTGACGAAATTTGATACAGAACTTGCCGGAGATTCTCACACGCACCAGGCGGATGCGTACGGTCTTCGGCCCATAAACCCTTCGTTCGGTCGGCGTATCGGCGATGATTACCTCCCGCCGAAGGAGGCGGTGTCGAGCCTCCAGGACTGGTCCCCGATGGCGAACAGGTACCCGCACGGAGAGCCCGTGTACGACCTGTATAACCGTGAGAACGTCACGAATAAGCAGAACAACCTCGCACCCATCGAGCGCAAGAATGTCGGCCCAGGTCTGGGTGTCGCCCCGAACGTTCCGGCCATCGGTGGGTTCCAGCAGTTCTTCCGGGCCTTGCCGAACAACGTGAACGAGGAGAAGCTCGTGACCTTGCCAGGCGAAAAGGGACCGGCCAGCTACTTCGTGAAGAGCGGCGGCACAGAGTTCCCGACTGGTTCTGGGCTCATCAACGGGTCCATGAGCCACCAGGCCAAGACGACCAAGTCATGGTACCGCCCTCCGGCCCAGAACAGCGGTCAGGGCCAGGGTATCATTCGGGCACCCGAGGGTCGTCCGGACAACATCAAGACGCGCGCGACGACCATTCGTCAAGAGACGGGCCCGCGATTCGACACGCTCGGACTCGGCCCGGGTCAGTACGCTCAGGTCTACCAGCCGTATTCACGGGGTCTCACCGACACGAGCCTTCCCCACTCGACCGGAAACCGCGTGAACCCAGACCGGCCCGGAAACGGTCAACGCATGAATGTCCGCGCGGACCCTCAGGGCCAGGTGGGCGCAGCGACCCAGGTCCGCGAAGAGTCCATCCCGCTCCAGCCAGGCCCCATGAATTTGTACGCCGCAGGAGGTGGCGGACCGTACAAGGCGCCCGAGAACTGGAGTCTCAATAACGCCAAGTCCAATAAGAATCCGTTAGCCTCCAACCAAAATCTGAACCTTGCCCGGGACCAGATTACAGGGAACCCGCTGGCATCACCCATCTGGGCTGCGTCGTGAGCCCTGAAAAAACTCTGTGTCTTCTAGTAAAATGAGTGGAGGAATTGTCCAGCTCGTCGCGACTGGTGCCCAGGACACGTGGCTGACGGGTCAACCGGAGGTTTCCTTTTTTCGTTCCAACTACAAGCGGTATACCCACTACGCCTCGTCCATCGAGCGTCAGATTATCCAGGGCCAGCCGACCCCGGGGTCCATTTCCATGGTTCGGTTCGAGAAGAAGGGTGATCTTCTGTCTTACTTGTATCTTACTGCTCGTGATCAGAACGGTGCTCAGGTCCAGAATCTGGACTGGTCCAAGGTGATTGATCGTGTGGAGCTCCTGATTGGTGGCCAGGTGATTGATCTGCAGGACTTCAACTACATGACGGACATCGAGCCGTGCACCGGCGCCCAGACCTTCAACCAGCGCTACCTGAACAACGAGACCCTGACCCCGACGGGCCCGACCAACAAGGCGAACAATTTCTTCCCTCTCAAGTTCTTCTTCTGTAAAGACTGGTCCGTGAGCCTGCCCCTCGTGGCCCTGCAGTACCACGATGTTGAGCTCCGCATCACGTGGTCGAGCGGCCTCAGCAGCCAGGTGAACTTTGGCGCCCCTACCGCGACCAACATGGGCAACCCGTACGCGAGTGCTAACGTGGCGGCGTCTGTTGTCACGGGTAACGGCGCCGGGTTCGCCGCCTCGAGCAACACGGCCAACCTGGTCCTGACCAGCAACACCTTTGTCGGTCCCCTGTCTTCAGGACTCGTGGTCGGCAACGTGGCGGCGACCTCGGACATTCTGAGCGCGAACGGCCTGTCTGTCGTGCAGTCCATGTCTAACGTCAGCTCCACGGGTCTGTCCAACGCCGTTGTGTCTTTTGCGAATACCGCTTCGGCGAACATCACGAGCGAGTACCAGACTGGCACGAATCTCGGGTTCTGGCTCCCGAACGCTTCGGCCCTCGTGACCACCGCGACCATCCCGGCCGGCACCACAGCAACCCTGTCGTACGTGAGCCAGCTCCGCTCTTCGGGCATCACTGTCGGGAACATCGTGGTGGGTCTGCCCCTGCCCGGTCCCGTCTACGTGACGAATGTCACCTCGACGACCTTCACGGTGGCCTTCCCGGCCACGACCAGCACCACGACCATCCTGCCTCAGACGCTCGTGTCTTTCGTGAGCTCGACGAGCTCTCAGAACCTGACCTACGCGGGCCTGACCTTCCAGCTCTGGGCCAACTTTGTGTACCTGGACCAGGCCGAGCGCGAGTACTTTGCCCAGAACTCCCATGACTTGCTGATTACCCAGGTCCAGCGCGTGCCTCTGAGTTCCCAGGCTGTTCAGGAGTTGGCTCTGGCCCACCCGGTCAAGTTCCTGGCCTTCCAGTCTCAGCAGTACGGCTCCATTTACCAGACTGGTCTGGGCTCGGCCAACGCCGCCAACTACCAGCTCAAGGTGCAGATTAACGGTGTGGATGTCGGGGAGTCTCGGCCTCTGCCCGCCTTTACCGATGCTAATCAGTACTACCATACCCAGTACGGCTACCTCGGGGCGCACAGCCAGACCCCAGTCCTGGTCATCCCTTACTGCCTGGACACGAGCAAGCTGCAGCCGACCGGAACCCTCAACTTCTCTCGGCTGGACACGTACCGCCTCGTGGTGCCGACCATGCTCTCGGGCGGTCTGGCGGCCCTCGCGAACCCGTCTGTGAGCTACCCTTACATTTATAGCGTAAACTATAACGTGTTGCGCGTGCAGAAGGGAATGGGCTCGGTTCTCTACGCCTCGTAAATTTTATGGGTACTTTACTACAGGATGCAGTACTGGCCTTGGGTCCTGCTTTTGGGTCTCGTGTTTTTGGTCACGTACGATCCGAGCACGCAGAACCTCTCGAAATATTTTGATGGGCCAAGATTAGGAGACGCCAGAAATGCAGCAGTCTCAGAAGGACCACTTCCCGACGGAACGACACAAGAGCATAGCAGTTCCGGTAAGCTACAGTAGTGATGGCGGTCCGCCCAAGTTTCTCTTGGTCCACGATAGGCGCTACAAGGAATGGACATTTGTCACGGGCGGGTGCCGCCGTCGTGAGATATTCAATCCTTTGCGATGCGCAATTCGTGAACTTGAAGAAGAGACTCGGGGGATCATAAATCTGAAAAAGGGAACGTATTCCTATTTCAGTTTTTCCTTCAAGGATTCTGATGGCGTAAATAACGTGTATCACGTATACGTCCTTGACGTCCCGATGACGTCAACAGAACAGAGTCAGATTGTCACGAAATTCAATCAAGAAAGGGAGAAAATGGAGGGACACGAGGTTCCCTTTCGCAAAAATTACGACGAGAATGATTCTTGTGATTTCGATACGCTCGAAGGAATCACGGGGCGTCGCGACCTATGGGAAATGATCAGGACCCATGTGCTCAAGAACCCCCAGTTTCACAAGGTTCTCAGGACGCCCGAGAAACAGACGTTTTTCTTGAGGGCCTAGAGCGCCGAGGCGGAGCCGAGTCCCGCAGACTCGGGAATGCGGCCCGGTTTCTATTTTAAATTCCTGAAACGTTATAAATGACTCAAAAGAAGGAACAGCTTATCGTCCGACTTTTGAATCTGCGCAACGATGACTCCACGTCCCCCTCGGACCTTTTCAAGTACTCTATTCAGCAGATCCATCACTGGATAGAGATTGAGGAGGAGAAGAAGCGCGTGGCCGAGGAGCAACCGGCTGCTGCAGAGCCCGAGCCCGTGGCGCCCAAATCAGCCTTTGATTATTTTTTCGGTCGAGGTTAGAGAGTAGGGGCACCTGATCTTCACGATGATAGAACGATGGAACCTCAAATCGGGTGAGAGCCCTACACACGTTCTCATGAATGGGGGCCAACTCCATGTTCCTGACGCAGATCTCGATGCCTTTTGGTCCGCGTACCTCATGGACCTCTCGTCAGGGAAGAAGTTGTATGTCGTTGAACAAAAAACAGAATTTTTTAAATTTTTTGTTGATGTGGATTTCAAGTCGGACAGAATCCTTGAAGATGAGGACGCCATGGATCTGTGTCGACGTATATGGGAATCCGTGGGTGACCCGGGTCGGTGTGTGTCGGCCCGAGCCCCGGTCCGAAGGGACAAGGAGGGTCTCATCAAGTCGGGCCTGCACTTGCACTGGCCAGATCTCGTCACGGACAAAAACCAGGCTTTGGCGCTTCGAACACGCATCTTGCTCGGACTTGGCTCCGGGGCACACTGGGACCAGACGATAGACCAGAGCGTCTATGGAGGGTCTGGACTTCGGTGTCTCTGGTCACACAAGAAACCCGAGGGCCGACCGTACGTTCCTTGGAAGTCCGTGCCCTCGGGCGAACGCCTCGACGCAACACCCAGGCTCGAGACGCTCAAGATGTTTTCAGTCAGGACCCTAGGCGGTGCGCAGACGCGTGCGAAAGCCTCTCCGGGCCTGAACGAGTCGGGCCTCGAGCGTTTCATACGTCAGAACATGGATGGTCAGGCCGGGGCTCGAGTCAAGGCGGTCAGACGTACAAAGAGGGGAGAGGGCAAGGGGCTCTATGTCGAGACGGACTCGAAATGGTGTGAAAGGATCCAGGCCGAACACAAATCGAATCACGTATGGTTCTATATACTCAACGGAACGATCCAGCAAAAGTGTCTCAACGAAGAGTGCCTTGAGTTCCAGGGCCGTGAGCATTTTCTCCCGCCAAGTATCAGTAATGAACATCCTCGTGTGGATGCTTCTCCTCGTCCTCGTGCTGTGGACCTTCTTCCCTCGTCCTGGCGCGGGTCGTTTCCGAGCCTTCGAGGAAAAGGTCCACACGTACTCGGGACTGGATCCGAACGAATGGACGTTGTTCCTGACGGAGATTCGTGAGTTTGACAAGGGGCTCCAGGTCGAGCACTTGTATCAGGCGGTCGAGCACGTCAGGAACCTGGGGCTCATGAATACAAACTTCACGGATGAGCTCAATTCGCTGGCAGATAGGCTCGGTTACGAAGGGGAGCTCGTCGTGGGGCCCAAGAGACCTAAATTCTTGAACGAAGTTATTCCAGATCAGCCATTCACGTATTACTTAAACGATTCAAAACCTATGGATACAATATATGTCAACCCAACTGGAATTGCCGTCGGCAACGGATTTGTCGGCCGGACCCGCTCCTGAGCCTGCAGGGCTGCGCACGCGGTCCGGGCGTGTCTCCAAGCCCCCTGTTCGCTACGAGCCCGTGGAGCAAGTCGAGGACGACTATGCAAGTGACGAGTATGACGAGGCCGAGTCGGACGTGAGTTCTCACGTGGCGTTTAGCGAGTCGGAGATGGAGGACGATGAGGACGACTCGGATCTGGATGACTTTATAGTCGAAGATAAAAGCGAGAGTGGCGAGGACAATAATGGAAGCGAATCAGACTCAGACTCAGCAGCAGGAGGAGTACGAGCCCCAGTGGCTCGAGGGACCCCCGCCCCCGCCAAGGTTCCCGTCTCTCGGCGTGGAGCTCCCGCAGCCGTCACAAAGAAAAAGTGAATTTTTTGTTGATAATAAGATTTTGATCGGTGTCGCCATAGGTATCATCATCATGGGGATGCTCATGTCAATGAGACCTGTGGTAATTCATGCCAAGTAAGCGGCACTACGAAATAAAATAGAGTGGGGCTTTCCCGCTCGGTGAATCGTTTCCTACGAAATCACCGATCGGACCTGTTCGGTCTTTGTACACATCCTCTTGGAGGAATCCGACCCACGCACCTTCGCGTCTTTGCGTATCAGTTTCTTTAAGCAAAAAATCAGTATCGTAGTAGGGCGGGCGTGCTTCGCTCGTGTCCCCGATAGATGGCGGGGGGACCGCGCGGGGCAAAACGTTATAGGCCGTCATGAGGAGCCAAAGAATGATTAAAAGACCTATGATCGTCAGCCACATCTTTTAGGTACGTATATTTTTTTCAAGCAACGGGAACAACCTCGGACTCCTCGCTGACTGGCTCGAGAGCCGCGGGCTCCGTGGCGACGGCCGCGCGCCGGTCCTCCTCCTCCTTCTTGCGCCGGGCAATCTCGAGGGCCACCTCGGCATCCGCCATCCGACGCAGAACGTCCTCATCCTTGGTCGGAAACTCCTCCTTGAGCTTCTCGAAAATCTCAGAAGGGTGCGGGATGGGCGGAACGTCAGGACGGTTGTAAAACTTGGAGTTTTCGTCCGAAGGGTCGATGTACGGGTACGGACCATCGAGCGGCTTGGCGGTCATGTCACGCTTGCGCTTCTCGAACATGGCGGCCGCCTGTGACTGATTCTCACGGTACTTGACCATAATCTCCTCGAGTTTCTCATTCGCGTAGTGAACATCCTGGATCTTGTCCCGATCAGGCGGAATCAAGAGCCACTTGTACATGTCGACCACGTAAATATCAACAAGTCCATCCTCCTTCTGCAGGCGCTTTGCGTGGGAGGAGGCCTCGTCACGTGTCGGGAAACATCCACGAATCTTCATTCCCAAGAGGTCATTCTTCTGGGGCTGGTCAGGACCCACGAAAGACACGCACGCAAAGAGCTGACCAGGGATCGTCAGGTAGTCGTTTGTGAGCTCGCCCATTTAAAAGGTAAACGTGCTTTTCTTTTAAGTGGCCAAAATGGATGCACTCAGAAAGCAACACAACGACTACAAAAGAGAGCTTATTCGTCGCTGGGTCACAAAACCCGGAGCCAAGGTGCTTGATTGCGGGTGCGGCCGAGGCGGGGACATTCTCAAGTGGAAATCGACGCGAGCACACGTCTTTGCTATAGATCCTGACGAAGAGTCTTTGCGTGAAGCAGAACAGAGGGCCCATGATTCAGACACGGGCGTGTGGTTCCTAGGACCCGGGACGATCCTCGAGGCACAGGCCTCGGGGCCCTATGATGTCATTTGTTACAACTTTTCGCTCCATTACATTTTTGAAGACCCGGTCACATACAGGGCATCTATCAAGGCCCTGACACAGTCCCTGAAACCGGGGGGACTTTTGATAGGGATCGTGCCCGAAAAGGCCAGGGCCCAAGTGCTTGCAGATCCCTCGGGGAACTTCAAGGACTCCTTGGGGAACTCGTTCGCGCTCCAGGGCGGCCGCCTCCACGTCAGGCTCGTGGACGGTCCGTTCTATGCGGCTGGAGGGCGCTCGGAACCTTTGCTCGACGCGACGCGCCTGATCCAAGACCTGGATACACGCGGGCTCGATCTGGTCGTGTGGGAA
>Ga0164296_1001672_pt1 | contig 22997 bp, 15 predicted proteins | sample GEODES057metaG_FD_113533 | JGI IMG/M metagenome (GOLD analysis project Ga0164296, IMG submission 113533) | Dystrophic lake water microbial communities from Trout Bog Lake, Wisconsin, USA - GEODES057 metaG | ecosystem: Environmental > Aquatic > Freshwater > Lake | place: USA: Trout Bog Lake...
CCTCGCCCGCTTCAATGGGGTCAAGGCAAACTTCGACCTTCACCTCAAAGAATGCGAGTGGCGATGGGGCAAAGACCCACCTACTATCCTCGCAGCTCTACGCAGATTGATGGTCTAGAGCCTAACAAAAAATTGGCGGAGGAGAATGGCTTTCTGACCAGCATCGCGCTGCCCCTGCTGAGTGAAAAGCGTGCTGTGGGGGGCGTCGTCGTCACGCGCCGGGAAGCCGGCGGCTTCGCCGACGACCAGATCGCTATGCTGCGATCCTTCGCCGAGCAGGCGGTGATTGCCATTTCCAGCGCCAAGGCACTGCGCGCGTTGCGCGAACGCACCGCCGATTTGCAGCAATCGCTCGAATACCAGACCGCCATCAGCGACGTGCTGAAGGTGATCGGCCGCTCGACGTACGATTTGCAGCCGGTCCTGGACACCGTGGTCGAGACCGCCGTGCGGCTGTGCGATGGCGCGTTCGCGGTGATCAGCCTGCGCGAGGGCGAGTTCGTCCGTATCCGCTCGGTCTTTGCCGATTCGGCGGAATATCGGGCAGTCACGCTCGGCCGGCTGCTTCCCGTGAGCCGTGAGAACCTGTCGGGACGAACGGTCTTTGAAGGACGTGTCGTCCATCTGCCCGATGTCGCGACCGACCCGGACTATGCGCACCCGGAGATTCACCAGGCTGGCAACATGCGTACCTGCCTGGGTGTTCCGCTGGTCCGCAACGGCCAGGTTGTCGGGTCTCTTTGCGTCGGCCGCCAGCGGGTAGAACTGTTCACCGACCGCCAGATCGAACTCGTCAGCACCTTCGCCGCCCAGGCTGTGATCGCCATCGAGAACACCCGGCTCATCACCGAGACGCGGGAGGCGCTGGAGCGGCAGACGGCGACTGCGGAGGTGTTGCAGGTCATCAACGCCTCGCCAGGCAACCTCGCGCCGGTGTTCGACGCCATGCTGGACCGGGCAATGCGCCTGTGCGGCATCAATTTCGGGCTGTTGCGGTCGTACGACGGCGAGTCGATGCGCTTGCTGTCCAGCCGTGGTGTGCCCGCGCCCTTTGCCGAGTTTCTCAAAACCACCCGATACGTGTCGCCGCGGCCCCAAAGCCACATGGGGGAGGCGCTCGCCTCGGGTCGTCCCCGCCAGATTCTCGACATGGGCGAGGACCCGCTTTACCGCGACGGCGCGGCGGCCCCCATCATCGCGCAGAACATTCGCGCAATTGTCGATCTCGGCGGCGCCCGCACGGTGCTCCATGTGCCGCTGGTCAAGGACGGGGCATCGGTCGGCTTCTTCACTTTCTTCCGGCAGGAAGTCCGGGCCTTCTCAGACAAGGAGATCGCGCTGCTGGAATCCTTTGCGGCCCAGGCGGTGATCGCCATGGAGAACGCCCGCCTGCTGTCCGAACTGCGCGCTCGCGACGAGGACAACCGACGGCTGATCGCGCGGCAGTCCGCCAGCATCGAGATCCTCAAGACGATCTCCGCCTCGCCGGACGACCCGCAGCCGGTGTTTGAGATGATCGCCCGACGCGCCCGCGAACTGTGCGGCGCCGAGGCCGCCAGCGTCAGCGAGCTCGACGGCAATCTGCACCACATGCGCGTCATGATCGGCCACGACGCCGAAGCCGTGGCTCGCCTCATGGCCGCCTTCCCTCGTCCCCCGGATAAGACGACCGTTCATGGGGCCACGATCCTGGCTGGCGACGTCGTGCAAGTGCGGGACATCGCAGCAGACCCCGTTTTCGGGATGATTGCTACCTTGCAACTAGGCAACGCCGGCTCCGCCGTCGGCGTGCCGCTCAGGAGCGAAGGCCGCGTCATCGGGGCCATCGGCCTGTCCCGCAGCGAGCGTGGCGGCTTCGACGACGAAGCGGTAGCCTTGGTGGAATCCTTCGCCGAGCAGGCGGTGATTGCCATTTCCAGCGCCAAGGCCCAGCGCGCGCTCCGCGCCCGCACCGAGGAACTCTCCGCGCGCCAGGAGGAACTCCGCGTAACCTTCGAAAACATGGGCGACGGGGTGGCGCTGTTCGACGAAACCCAGCACCTCGCCGCCTGGAACCGCAAGTTCCAGGACCTCATCGAGGTGCCGGACGAGGTGATCGGGCGGCGCCAGACCTTTGCCGAGTATGTCCGCTACCTCGCCGAGCGAGGCGAGTACGGCCGCGGGGCCGACGTGGAGGCGCACGTCCGCCGCCTGATGGAACAATCCGGCCAATCCCGCTCCTACGAGCGGACCCGCCCCAACGGTCGTGTCATTGAAATCCATCACAACCCGGTGCCATCGGGCGGCTTCGTGCTGATTTATTCCGACATCACCGAACGCAAGCGCGCCGAGGCCGAGATCGCGGCCGCGCGGGACGAGGCGGAGGCGGCGGCGCGGACGATCGAAGCCGCCTATCGCGACCTCAAGATCGCGCAGGCCAATCTCATTCAGGCCGAGAAGATGGCTTCGCTGGGGCAACTCACCGCCGGCATTGCCCACGAAATCAAGAATCCGCTCAACTTCGTCAATAATTTCTCCGATCTCTCGGTCGAACTGCTCGGCGAACTCAACGAAGCCATCGCGCCCGCCATGACCGGCCTCGACGAGGACGCCCGCGCCGATGTTGAAGACATCACCGCCACGCTCACCGCCAATTTGCAGAAGATCACCCAGCACGGCCGCCGCGCCGACGGCATCGTGCGCGCCATGCTGGAGCACTCCCGCGGCACTACGGGCGAACGCCGCGCGGTCGATCTCAACGCCGAGGTCGAGGAGGCGCTGAACCTCGCCTACCACGGTGCCCGTGCGCAGGACCCGGGGTTCAACATCACCCTCGAGCGGGACTATGCCGATGGCATGGCGCCGGTCGTGCTGACGCCGCAGGACATCACGCGGGTGTTCCTCAACCTGTTCAACAACGGGTTCTATGCCGCGAACAAGCGCCAGGCCGCCGGCGAACCTGGCTTCACCCCCACCTTGAAGGTCACCACGCACGACCTTGGCGACGCCGTGGAGATCCGCGTGCGCGACAACGGCACCGGCATCCCGGCCGAGATCCGCGACAAGCTTTTCCAGCCCTTCTTCACCACCAAGCCCACCGGCGAGGGCACCGGGCTCGGGCTGTCGATCAGTTACGATGTTGTCACCAAGCAGCACGGCGGCCGTATCGCGGTCGACAGCGAGCCCGGAGCGTTCACCGAATTCACCGTCACCCTGCCACGCGCCGCCACGGGAGAAACCGCATGAACCTGCTCATCCTCGTGGTGGACGACGAGCCCGACGTCGAAGCCCTGTTCCGCCAACAGTTTCGCCGGGAAATGCGCTCCGGCCGTTTCACGCTCGACTTTGCATCCTCCGCCCCCGCCGCGTTGCGCATGGTCGAAACGGCGGACGACAGCGCGCTGATCCTGCTGCTGTCGGACATCAACATGCCCGGCATGACCGGCCTCGAACTGCTGCCCCGCGTCAAGGCCCTGCGCCCCGCCCTGCCGGTCATCATGATCACGGCCTATGGCGACGCGGCGACCCGGCGGCTGGCACAGGAGGGCGGCGCGGAGGACGTCTATGCCAAGCCGATCGACTTTCCTGCATTGAGGGCCGAGATCGATCGCCGCGTGGCCGGAAGGGAGGCATCCGCATGAGCGATGGGATATCACGGCCGCCATCCGGGATCGGCGATCTTTCAGCCGGGACTTTCGAACTTGTCGCTCGCGCCCTTAGGGTCGCCTATTACGACTGGTGGGCCGGAAGCGATGAAATCAACATGTCGCCGGCCCTTGCCGAATTGTTTGGGTTGGACGCATCGTCCTGGTCGGTATCGCGCCAGCGCAGCCTGATGCACCCTGATGACCGCCCGATCGTCGATGCGTCGCTTCGGCGCTGCTTCAAAAGCCGGGACGAGCGTCACGAGCTTGCCTACCGCGTGATGTCGCCAGATGGGGCCTATCGCTGGTGGTTCGTGCGCAATGTGGTCGAGCGCGACGCCAGCGGCAGGGTGGTCCGCCTCATTGGAGCGGTCACCGACATTACCGAGGCCCGTGAGCGCGAGGCCGAGAACCGCGCCCTCATCGCCCGCCAGGCCGCCAGCATCGAGGTGTTGAAGACCATCTCCGCCTCGCCTGACGACCCGCAGCCGGTGTTCGACCTGATCGCGCGGCATGCCCGTGTTCTGTGCGATGCCGATCAGGCCGGCGTGACCGAATTCGACGGCAGCCTGCTGCACATGCGGGCGACCGACGGCTACGTTGCCAGCGACTATTTCCCTCGCCCACCGAGTGCTGACAATTTGCACGGCCGCATCGTTCTAGGCGTGCCGCTGATCCATGTGCGCGACCGTGACGCCGCGCCCGAGGGCACCGATCCCGCGATTTCCCAGCGTCTCGGCAGCCGCTCGCTCCTTGCCGTCCCGCTCCGCCGCGGCGAACAGGTCATTGGCGCCATCGTCGTTCGGCGGGCGGCGCCAGGCGGCTTCGATGACTCGCAGATAGCGCTGATTCAGTCGTTCGCCGACCAGGCGGTGATCGCCATCGCAAGCGCCACCAACCTGCGCGAACTGCGGGCCCGCACCGCCGAGCTCGCCGAGCGCAACAGCCAATTCGCCGAACAGATCGACCACCAGGCCGCCACCATCGATGTGCTCAAGGCGATGTCGGACTCACCCGGCGACCCGCAGCCGGTGTTCGATCTTATTGCGGTCCGCGCACGTGATGTCTGCGGTGCTTACGGGGTGACCGTGTTCGAATATGACGGCGCAATGATGCATTTGCGCGCGATCACCGGAGTCAGCGATGATCCAATGGTGTTGGACGCATTCAGGGCGCAGTTTCCGAAACCGCCGACGCGCGACCTAGCCGCCGGTCGGGCGATCCTGAACCGGGACAGCGTGCACATCCGCGACATGGCCAGCGATCCAGAAATCGGTTCTGTCCGGCCGGGGATCATGGTGCGGTCGATGGCCGGCGTGCTGCTACAGCGCGATGGAGCCGTCATCGGGGCACTCGGCATGGGTAGCCGAGAACTCGGCGGCTTTTCCGACACCCAGATTGCCCTGCTCGAAACCTTCGCCGAACAGGCCGTCATCGCCATCACCAGTGCCGAGACGTTCCGCGCCCTCGAAGCCCGTACCGCCGAACTCGCCGCCCGCAACATCGACTTCGCCGAACGCATCGACCAACAGGCGGCGACCATCGACGTGCTGAAGCTGATGTCCGCCTCGCCCGACGACACCCAGCCAGTGTTCGACCAGATCGTCCAGCGGGCGCAGGAACTGTGCGGATCCACGCTGGCGGCCTTGTTCGAATACGACGGGGAACGCGTTCACTGGCGTTCGTACAGCAACGGCACATTCCGATCTGTTGCCGAGCGCGCGGCATCCGGACCGGAAGGGGCCGCCTATGCCGCGCTGTGGCCAATGCCGCCGTCGCGTAAATCGATCGCGTGCTGGGCGATCCTGGATCGGCAGGTGATTCACATCCGTGACCGGGACTCCGTCGCCGGATTGGACCCGGCGATCAGAACCCAGAACAATCGGTCCCTGCTGGTCATCCCGTTGCTGCGGGACGACATGGTGCTGGGGTCGATCCTGTTGGCATCGGCCGAGGTTGGCGGCTTCACCGATAGCCAGGTTGAACTGCTGAAAACCTTCGCCGAGCAGGCGGTCATCGCCATCGGCTCAGTGGCCACCTACCGCGCGTTGCGTCAGCGCACGGCCGAACTGGCCGTACAGGTCGCACATCAGGAAGCCACCATCGATGTGTTGAAAGTGATGTCGTCCTCGACCAACGACACCACCCCCGTCTTCGATATTATTCTCCGCCGCGCCGTGGAGCTTTGCGAGTGCACACAAGGCGCGTTGCTCGAATTCGACGGTGAATACCTGCACGCGCGCACCATGATCGGCGTGGACGACAGGCCCGAGGCGGCGGCTGCCTGGCGGGCCCAATATCCGAGGCCGCCGATCCCGAACGCACGCACCGGCCGCGCCATACTCGAGCGCCGGGTCATCTACGTGCCGGATGTCGAGCAGGAGGAAGGGCGCGATCCGCAGCCCCTTGGCTTCCGGTCCAATCTCGCCGTCCCGCTGCTGCGCGACGGCGAGCCGATCGGCGTCATTTCCCTTGGGTCCCCCACGGTCGACGCCTTCAGCGAGGCAAGGATCGCCCTCGTCAAGACCTTCGCCGAACAGGCCGTTATCGCCATCGGCTCGGTGGCCACCTTCAGAGCGCTGCAGGATCGCACGCGCGAATTGGAAATGTCTCTGCAATATCAGACTGCCACCAGCGAGGTTCTCAAAGCCATAAGTCGGTCCGCGCTCAATTTGCGGGCGGTTCTTGACACGGTGTTGGATGCCGCAGCGCGGCTTACCGACTCCGATGGGGGAGCGCAGATATCAACGCGGGAGGGAGAAGGGCTGCGAATCCTGGCCGCATTTGGGGTCTCAGCCGAATACCGGGCGAGACTTGAAGGCCGCGTCCTCCCGATCGATCGCGGGTCGGCCTCAGGAAGGGCAGCGCTCTATGGACGAGTCGTAGAGATCGATGACGTTGCCACCGACCCGGAATACCGGCTGCCCGAGGCGGCCGAATTGACGGGCGGCCATACCACGATTGGCGTGCCGCTGTTGCGGGATGGGATTGTAACCGGTGTCATCTCCATGACGCGCCGCCGAGTGGAGCGCTTTACCGAGCAGCAGATCGCCGTGATCAGAACCTTTGCCGATCAGGCAGTGATCGCCATCGAGAACGTGCGGCTGTTCAATGAAGTGCAAGCCCGTACCGCCGAGCTCACCCGCTCCGTCACCGAACTCAAGGCCTTGGAAGAAGTGCTGCGCGCCGTGAATTCCTCGCTGAACCTCGAGACCGTTCTGGCCACCATCATCGACCGAGCCGTCCCACTAGCCCAGGCCGATGAAGGCCTGATCTACGAGTTCTCCGAAGCCGACCAAGTTTTCGTGCCTAAGGCGGCGTTTGGCATGGCCGAGGATCGCGTCGCCTTGCTGCGCGATCGCCGCATCCGCATCGGCGAGACTTATCTCGGCCGCAGCGCCGCCGAACGGGCACCGGTCACCGTCGATGACGTCCAGTCCGACGCGTCCACCCCCGAGGCGCGCAAACTGCTCCAGGGTATCCACGCCGTCCTCGCCGTGCCGCTGCTGCGGGAGGACACTGTCGTCGGTGGCCTGGTCATCCGCCGGCGCAGCGAGGGTGCATTCGCGGCGGCGACAATCGCGCTGATGCAGACCTTTGCGGCCCAGTGCGTCCTTGCGATCGAGAATGCACGACTGTTCGATCAGGTTCAGGCCCGCACCCGCGAGCTCGCGCAATCCCTCGACGACCTCCGCCGCGCCCAGGACCGGCTGGTTCAAACGGAAAAAATGGCCTCGCTCGGCCAACTCACCGCCGGCATCGCCCACGAGATCAAGAACCCGCTCAACTTCGTCAACAATTTCTCGGAACTCTCGGCGGAACTCGTGAGCGAGTTGCAGGAAGCGCTCGTCCCGGCGCCGATCGATGCCAGGCTACGCGCCGAGGTCGATGACATCACGACGCTGCTCAAGGGGAACCTCGAAAAAGTCATCAACCATGGCAAGCGTGCCGACAGCATCGTCAAGAACATGCTTCTCCACTCGCGTGAGAGCGGCGGCGAGATGCGCGAGGTCGATCTCAACGCCACCGTCGAGGAAGCGCTCAACCTCGCCTATCACGGTGCCCGCGCCGAAAAGCCAGGATTCAATATCACACTGGTGCGCGACTACGACCCCGCCGCCGGCGCCGTGAACCTCTACCCGCAGGAGTTCACCCGCGTCCTGCTTAACCTAATTTCCAACGGCTTCTACGCCGCCACACGCAAGAAGGCCGAGAGCGGCGAGGCGGATTTCGAACCGACCCTGGCGGTGACCACCGAAGCGCGCGACGGCGAGGTCACCATCCGCGTTCGCGACAACGGCATCGGCATGCCCGAAAGCGTGAAGGCCCGCATCTTCGAGCCCTTCTTCACCACCAAGCCCGCCGGCGAGGGCACCGGCCTCGGCCTCTCACTCAGCCACGACATCGTCGTCAAGCAGCATGGCGGCCGCATCAGCGTGGAAAGCGGGCTGGGCGTGTTCGCCGAATTCACCGTCACCTTGCCTCGCTCAAGCCCAGGGCAGAAGCCTTCGCGAAAGGAGCCCTGATCGCATGAACGACACGTTGCTGACCAATCTCGCACTATTGGACACCGAGGCAGGTACAGTCCTGGCCGGCCAGCGGGTGCGCATCAGCGGCGGGTTGATTGTCGAGGTGGGGGAGGGACTTGCGGCCGCGGGCGCCCGGGTCGTCGATCTCGGCGGACGGACCCTGATGCCCGGCCTGATCGACTGCCATGTCCATATCTGCTCCGACAGCATGACCGCCACGCCGGCGATCTTCCCCGCTCTGCAGGCGGCTCGCGCCGGCCGCATCCTGCGCGAGACCCTGATGCGCGGCTTCACCACGGTGCGTGACGCCGGCGGCGCCGATTTCGGCTATGTCCAGGCGCTTGAGGCCGGCCTGTTCGAGGGGCCGCGCCTGTTCGTCTCCGGCCGCCCGATCAGCCAGACCGGCGGCCATATCGACCTGCGCAATCCCGCAGATCCCTGGCCCTCCTGCGCCTGCACCGAAGCCTCGACCTTGCGCATCGTTGCCGACGGCGTCGACGCCGTGCGCCGCGCCTGCCGCGAGGAGCTCCGGCGCGGCGCTCACGCCATCAAGATCATGGCCTCCGGCGGTATCTCCTCGCCGTCCGACCCGATCGACTACGTGCAATTCTCCACCGGCGAGATCGAGGCGGCGGTCGACGAGGCGACCCGGGCGAAGCGCTACGTGCTCGCCCACGCCTATACCGACGAAGCCATCGCCCGCGCCGTCGCCGCCGGTGTGCGCAGCATCGAGCACGGCAACTTCATTGAGGACGACACCGCCCGGCTGATGGCCGCCCGCGGCGCCTTCCTCGTCCCCACGCTGGTGGTCTATCGCCGCATTGTCGAGCACGGGCGCGAGGTCGGCGTCTCCGAACTCCATCTCCAGAAGGCGCGCGAGGTGTTGGCGATCGGCACCCGTTCGCTCGGGATCGCGCATCGTGCCGGGGTGAAGATGGCCTTCGGGACTGACCTGTTCCGCGCCCCCAAGCAATACCAGGCCGAAGAACTGCTGATCCGCGCTGAAGTGCTGCCCGCCGCCGAGGTGCTGCGCAGCGCGACGCTGATCTCGGCAGACCTGCTGGGCATGCAGGGCAAGCTCGGCCGCATCGCCGCGGGGCACATCGCCGACCTGCTGGCGATCGACGGTGACCCGCTCGCCGATCTCGGCCTCCTTCAGGAACAGGGCCGTCACATCGCACTGATCCTGAAGAGCGGTGTCGTCCACAAGAGCCGTATCGATGGCCTCGAACCCGCACCTGTCTCACCGTAACATCGTTCTGGCATGCGCGCCGGGTTAGTGGGCGGCGGCTCGGGCTTGAAGCCGTGAGCATCGGAGCACAGAAAGCGCGCGCTGGATGACCGCCAGAGCAGAGTTTGCAAACCGCCTCTGAGGTGCCCCCGCGCCGATCGAAATCGCGACCCGTATGCCGTATTCGGGTCGGCAATGCCGGATCGACCGTAGCCGGTGAGGTGGGTCGAAGACTAACGACCCAACCCAGCAACGCCCAGTCGGCGAGCGTCAACAAAACCGAGACATCCTGCCGTAAAGCCTTCGACGACGGACAGGCCGGTCCCGCTCAGAACCGCGACCTGCGGTCCTCCACATTGGCCTTCACGTCGATCAGGACTGTGCGGCCTTCGGCGTTCAGCTTCTGCGCTTGCCGCAAGGCCGGGCCGAGTTCCGCGGCCTTGCTCACCCGCAAGCCGACGGCGCCCATGCCTTCGGCGATCTTGGCGTAGTCGCCGTGCATCGTAGAGACGCCGTACTCTTCGCGCGCTTCCTTGCCGATGGTGCCCTGGGTGGGGCCGGAATAGGTCGCCATCGCGCTGTTGTTCAACAACACCGTGGTGATCGCCGCGCCGGAGCGGGCCGCGGTCTCGATATCCGTGCCCGACATGCCGAAGGCGCCGTCGCCCATCAGGTTCATGCAGAATTTGCCCGGCTGCGCCATCTTCGCGCCGATGATGAGCGGGATGCCGAAACCGAGATGGGTGGTCTTGCCCCAGCCGACATAGCTGTGCGGCGTGGTCGCGGTGTAGAACGGCACGATGGTGTCGCGCGGCGCACCGGCGTCATGGGTGACGATGCTGTTTTCCGGGTCCAGCGTATCGTTCAGCGCCTGGATGACGCGGTAGTAGCTGAGCGGCTCCGAATCGTCGGTCAGCGCCGGCGTCCATTTGGCCATCCATTCCGCCTTGGCGGCGGCAACCTCGGCCTGGACCTTTGCGCGCTCACCCACGCCCCGGCCGCCGGTCTTCGCCTTGATGCACGAGATCAGGGCCTGAATGGTGAGCTTGCTATCGCCGACCAGGCCGATGTCGGCAGCCTCGTCCTTGTTCAGATCGTCTGGGTTATTCGTATTGTGGATAATGGTCTTGCCCGGCTTGATCTTCTGGGCATAGGGCGAGCGGGTCAGGCTGGTCCCCAGCGCGAGCATTACGTCGCTGCTGGTGAGCCATTCGTTGGCGGGTCCGGTGGTCGTGCCGCTGCCGGCGCCTAGCGCCAGCGGATGGCGTTCGTCAAAGGCGGACTTGCCGGGCATGGTGCAGAACACGGGTGCCGCGATCAGTTCCGCCAGCTCGCGTAGTACGTCCGTGCCGCCGGAGAACATGACCCCCTGGCCGGCCCAGATCACCGGCCGCTTCGCGCCGATCAGCGCCGCGGCGGCGTCCTCGATCGCGGAGGCTTCGGGCACCTGGCGATGGATCTTGGGGGATGTGTAGGTCCGGGCCGCTTCCGGCACTTCCTTGTCGCAGACATCGGCGATCAGTTCGACGACCACCGGGCCGGGCGTTCCATTGCGCAAGGCGTGGAAGGCGCGGCGCATCACGTCGCCCACCTGGTTCGGCGTATAGATCGCCTCGACCTGCTTGACCCAGCCCTGATAGTTCCGGGCAGCGGTGAAGTTCGGCTTCACTGACAGGCGGTCCAGATTGTTGCCACCCAGAAACACCAGGATCGGGATATTGTCGGCGTAGGCCTGGGCGATACCGCCCATGGCGTTCTCTGCCCCCGCCTGGGCCTGCATGGCGCAGACGCCGAATTTCTGCCGGTCGCTGATGCGGCTGTAGCCATCCGCCGCCATCACCGCGCCGCGCTCGTGCCGGAACGCAACCGGCCGGATACCAACCCGCGCCGCTGCCGAGATCAACGGGTTGCTGGGAAAGCAGGACATCCACTCGACGCCTTCCTGCTTCAATATCTGCGCGATGTAGTCGATGCCGTTCATGGCCGGTCCCCCGAGGCGGAAATCGCCGGTGCTTGCCAATGTGTATGCCGTCAGAAATCTCGACACAACTTGCTGTGCAAAAGGGCGGAATGCAGGTCTTGGCAAGCTGTTGACCAACATCCCCCGCATGGCCGGCCGATCCGTCCATTGGGCGGCGAGCGTATCGGCAATCGGACAGCTCTGGCAACGGTGAGGGCGGCCGGAACAGCGCGCAGAAAACCAAGGCCGTTCTCGCTCAACGCGATACCACCAGCGGGCGTTGGCGCGGCCCGCGCGTTGAATTGCTCAGGCACGGCAGCCGAGCCATATTCTTGCCGATACGGCGAGTCTGGAAACGTCCGAGTAGAGGGAGGGGAAGCTTGCGATGGTCGAGCCAGTTGACGTGTTGATCATCGGGTCGGGCGCTTCGGGCGCAGCGGTAGCATGGAGCCTTGCGGAAACGCGCATGCACATCGTTTGCCTCGAACAGGGCGACTGGGTGCGCCCCACCGACTATCCCGCCAACGGGCGGGACTGGGAGGCACGGCGCTACGGGGACTTCGACATCTTCCCGAACCGCCGCGGCCTGCCGAGCGACTATCCCGTCAACGACGACAATTCGGTCATGAAGATCGCCAACTACAACGCGGTCGGCGGGGCCACCGTGCATTGGACGGCGCATTTTCCGCGCATGCATCCCTCCGATTTCCGGGTGCGCACGCTTGATGGAGTAGCGGACGACTGGCCGGTGGACTATGCGACCCTTGAGCCGTTTTTTGCCGAGAACGACCGTATGATGGGCGTTGCCGGTCTCGCGGGCGATCCGGCCTATCCGCTGCACCACCCGCCGATGCCGCCGTTGCCGCTCGGACGGACCGGCATGGTCTATGCCCGCGCGATGAACAAGCTCGGCTGGCACTGGTGGCCGTCGGATTCGGCGATCGCGACGACGGATTACGAGGGCCGCGCGCGCTGCATCAATCTCGGGCATTGTACGCCGGGCTGCGCGCAGGGAGCGAAAGCCTCGACCGACATCACCTATTGGCCGGCGGCCATGCGCGCCGGCGTCGAGTTGCGGACGCGCTGCCGGGTGCGGGAGATCACTGTTGACAGCGAGGGGATGGCCTCGGGCGCGATCTACTACGACGCCGAGGGCAAGGAGGTTTTCCAGCCCGCGCATATGGTGGTGCTGGCCTGCAATGGCGTCGGCACGCCACGGTTGCTGCTGAATTCGGTGTCGGGGAAGTTTCCTAACGGGCTCGCGAACTCGTCGGGGCTGGTTGGGCGCAACCTGATGCTGCACCCCTGGCCGATGGTCTATGGCTACGTCGAGGAGGAGCTCGATGCTAACCGCGGGCCGCTGCTGTGTGCCTGGAGCAAGGAATTCTACGAGACCGACCCGGCGCGCGACTTCGTGCGCGGCTACACGTTGCAGTTCGGGCGTGGCGCGGGGCCGGCGAGCGAGGCGGCGAGCAGTGCCATGGCGGGGCGGCTGCCGTGGGGGACGGAACACCATGACACTTTTCGCGGGCTGTTCCGTCATCGGCTCAATATCGGCGTTGCCACCGAGGATCTGCCGGAAGAGCATAACCGGGTCACGCTCGATCCGGTGCTGAAGGACGGCCACGGCATTCCCGCCGCGCGGATCGACTACACGCTGAGCGAGAATACCAGGCGGATGATGGAGCACGGCATCGCGCGGGCAAGCGAGATCATGGAGGCGGCGGGGGCGCGGAATATCAGCTGCTCGCGGACGGTGCTCAATAGTCCGGGCCACCTGCTGGGCACGGCGCGCATGGGCACCGACCCCGCGCGTTCAGTGGTCAACGAATGGGGACGCAGCCATGATGTGCGCAACCTGTTCATCGTCGACGGCAGCATCTGGGTTACCTCGGGCGGCGTGAATCCGACCTCAACCATCCAGGCCCTCGCCCTCTACATCGCTGACCAGATCAAGCGACGCCTGGCGACCTTGTTCGACTGAACGCAAGAACGGCAAGGCGGTCAGATCACGGGCCTGCCTGCCTCAGCGCACGGCCCCCATCGTCAGGCCACGGACGATGTATTTCTGCACCATCAAGCTGAGGATCAGCTGCGGCAAGGCGGATATCAGGGTGGCTGCCGCCATCTGCCCCCACAGCACCTGTTCGTAGGAGATGAACTGAATGGCCCCCACCGTCACCGGAAAGGTCTGCCGCCCCGCCAGCATGAGCGGGTAGTTGAAGGCATTCCAGCAGAAGATGAAGCCGAGGATGATGGTGACCGCGAGGCCGGGCAAGCTGAGCGGGAGGATGACCCGGGTCAGGACGCCAAACCAGGTGCAGCCATCGATCTTGGCGGCTTCCTGAATTTCGAGCGGGATCTCCTGGAAGAAGCTGCGCAGCATCCAGATGGTAAACGGAAGCGTAATGAGCTGGTAGGCCAGTATCAGGCCGCTGTAGGTATTGTAGAGGCCGAGCTGCTGGTAGACGAGATAAAGCGGAATGACGAAGGCGATGAACGGGACGAAGCGAAAGCTCATGAAGGTGAAGGCGAGCGCGCCCTTGAGCGGGAAGTCGAAGCGGGCAAGCGCATAGGCCGAGGGGATGCCGGCGGCGAGCGAAAGCAGGACGGCGCCGCTGCAGATGATGATGGAATTGAGGAAGAAGCTCGGGAAGTCCGGCCGGGTGGACGAGTACTGGCCGCGCTGCTCGCCGATGACGAGCGCAGAGTAGTTGTCGAGCGTGGGCGTGAATATGAAGGTGGGCGGAACCGAAATGATGTCGCCGGGGCTCTTGAGCGAGGTCAGCAGGATCCACAGGAACGGGAATACGGTCCAGGCCAGCAGCAACGCGGCGGCGATGGCGATGGCGACGTTGACCAGTGTGCGGTCGAGGACACGGGCGGTCATTGCCGTGTGCGCTCCGAGGCCTGGTTCCACAGCCGCATCAGCATGTAGCTGACGAGCACGACGAGAAGGAGCAGGACGACCGCCTGGGCCATGCCCTTGCCAATCTGGTACCACTGGAAGGCGAACTGGTAGGCCATGATGTGCAGGTTTGTGGTGGCGTCGTTCGGGCCGCCCATGGTGGTGGCGTAGATGACATCGAAGATGCGCAGCGAATCCATTGCCCGGAAGGTGCAGGCGAGGATGATGAAGGGGGCGAGCAGTGGCAGGGTGATGTAGCGCAGCATGGCCATTGGGCCGGCGCCGTCGACGCGGGCGGCCTCGTAGGGCTCGGTGGGGAGCGCCTGAAGGGCGCCGAGCAGGATGAGGGCGACGAAGGGCAGGTTACCCCAGGTGTCGATGATAAGCACGGAGGCGATGGCGCCCCAGGGCGAGCCAAACCAATTGACCGGCCCGAGGCCGATGAAGGACAGCAGGTAGTTGAGGATGCCGGCGTTGGTAGACGCCATCATGATCTTCCACATCAGCGCGGTGATCACCGGCGGCATCATCAGCGGCAGCAGCATGAGGGCGCGGAGCACGGCGCGTCCGGGGATGCGGCTGTGCAGGAAGAGCGCGATGGCGAGGCCGAGGCCGACCTGCAGGATGACCGCGACGACCGTGAAGCCCAGGGTGAACTGCAGTGCCCGGTCGAACAGGGTTTCTTCGAACAGGCTGATGTAATTGTCGAACCAGACGAAGCGGAAGCGCTTGGGGTACTGCAGCCAGTAGCTGGTGAAGCTGTAGTACAGCCCCAGGCTGAAGGGATAGAGGATGCCAACCAGCAGCACCAGCGCCGGCGTCATCAGCAGGTAGGGCAGGAGCGCCTCCTGTCGACGGCGCCGGCGTGCGGTGGTCATGGGTGGGCTACGGCCGGATATCGGCCTCTTTCAACACCTTGTCGATTTCGGCGTCGGCGCGTTTGAGGGCGTCGGCGGCGGACATGCGCTGGAAGTAGATTTCATGCAGCGAACGGGCCCAGATGTCGCCGAGGCGGACACGCTCGGGCTGAGGGATCCAAGCGACACGGGCGGTCTCAAGATTGCGGGCGACGGTTTTGAGGTAGCCGCCATTGCCCCAGGAGCCCATGACCTTCTGCACTTCGGGGTCATTGAAGACGGAGGCACGGGTCGGGTTGTAGTTGCGGAAGCCGAGCGTGGCGTTGAGCAGGGTGCGCTGGGCGGTCGCCCACTGGACGAACAGCCAGGCGGCGTCCTTGTTCTTGGTGGCTTTGTTGATGCCGAGCGCCCAGGTCGAGAGGCTGGCGTAGGTCTTGCCGCCGGGGCCCGCGGGGAGGAGGGCGTAGCCGACCTTGCCGGCAACCTTCGACTTGGCTGGGTCCTCGTAGTTGGCGGCGAAGAAGTCAGCGTCGGCGATCATGCCGGCCTGGCCGGCGGTGAAGGCCTCCATGGCGTCATACCACTGGACGTTGGCCCAGTTCGCCGGGCCGCTCTCGCGGACCATGTTGACCCAGGTCTCAGTGTATTTGACCGAGCGGGGGTCATGCAGGTTGCCCTTGAGCTGGGCATCGAGCTCGCCCCACTGGTTGTCGGTGTAGGACTTCAGGCCACTGATGAAGCCGGTGCCGATGGAGGCGACGGAGGGCGTGCCGCGCGCGGTGATGCCCGGGATGCCGGCGTTTTTCTTGATCTGGCGGGCAGCCTCTGCCATTTCGTCGAGGGTGGTGGGAACCTTGATGTTATACTGATCGAAGAGATCCTTGCGGTAGGCGAGGATATAAGTCTCCGACAGGACGGGTATGGAATAAAGCGGCCCCTCGCCGATGCCGCCGCCGATCTTGCCGCTCCAGCGGTTGGAAGCGAGCAGACCGGGGAAGAAGTCCTCGAGGTTGTACCACGCACGGTCGGTGAGCTTGGGGTCGTTGAGAAAGCCGTCGAGGGGGAGGATCCAGTCGGGAATCACATAGCCCCAGTTGCGGATCGGGGCGGTCATGATGACGGAAAATTCGCCGCGCTGCTGGGAGAGGTCGGCAGCGAGCTTGGTGAAATACTCCGCCTCAGGAAGGATGAGATACTCGACGTTGATGCCGGTCAGCGCCCGGAACTGCGGGATGAGGGGCAGCAGTGATTCGGTGAAGGGGTGCTTGTTGAGCCCGATGGTAAGCGACTGACCCTCGGCTTGGCGCCAGTTGATCTTGGCCTGGCGATAGTAGGCGAGGGCCTCGCTCTCCTGCGCGGCGGCCGGTGGGGCGACCTGGGTTGCAACAATCCCCGTAAGCAAAAGGGCACTGATCCATCGACGCGGAATGCGCATGTCGGTTACCTCCTACTGGACATCGTTCTGCACCGGCTGGAACCGATGCGCGGCCTTTTTGGCAAGCCTTCATGAACGGTAGTCGCGATACCGATGCGAGGCAAGAACAGGGGCAGGTCGATCAAGTGTGGGATTATAACTGGCCGAGCGCGCGCGGTGCCGGGTAGCCGACCTAGATCGTGATTGGTTTAGATCAAACCAATCACGATCTAGTAAGCTATTGAAGAAGAGCGCGATTCACGCTTTCCGACCGATTGGCCTCAAGCGATCGCGCTCTAAAGGGGGCCACTGGCAGCGCCAAGGTTCGCTGGCAACGCAAACAACTCAGGCTCTCTGGACAAGAGCCGATCGTGCTCGCCAAACTTGGCCCGCACAGCGGCGGAGTGTCCAATGTCCATCATCGACTCCCAGGTCCATGCCTACGAGGCGAACACTCCGATGCGACCCTGGCACAGCGTGCCGAACTGGCCCGCTCACGTCACCGGCGACGAGATGGTGGCGGCTATGGACAAGGTCGGGGTCGACGGCGCGATTTTCATCTCGGCCTTTTCCTTGTACCGCTATGACGCGAGCTACGCGGTCGACGTGCAGCGGGCCCATCCCGGCCGGTTCGCCCTCGTGAAGCCGATCGACCCCGAGGACCCGGCGGCCGACGATGTCATCGCCGAGTGGAAACGGACGCCAGGCGCGGTCGGCGTGCGCATCATGATGCGCAAGGACGCGGGCCTGGACCCTGATCACCCGGGCCTCGACCGTATCCTGCGCGCGGCGGCCCGCGTCGATTTCCCCGTCAACCTCCACTGCTGGGGGAACCTCGACGCCGGCACACGGCTCATTGACCGCCATCCCGGCAGCCGGTTCATCCTCGACCATCTCGGCATTCTCCAGCCCTACGTACCACCCGCGCCGCCGGAGCCCTGGGCCGATCTTCCCAAGGTGCTGGACCTTGCCAAGCGTCCGAACGTGGTGATCAAGGTCAGCGGTGCATGCACGCTCTCCCGCGAACCCTATCCGTTCCCGGACATCTGGGACCCGCTGGCCAGGGTGTTCGACGCCTGGGGCTTCGAGCGCTGCCTGTGGGGTACCGACTGGACGCGCGCCTTCGCCATCGTGAACTATGAGCAGGCCGTCGAGCCGTTTCTCCGCACCGATCGCTTGAGCGACAGCGAGCGGGCGATGCTCATGGGCGGTGCTTGCGCGAAGGCGTATGGATGGTCGCCGCACAAGCGATGAAGGAAAGTCCTTCGCTCCAGACGCGAGATCGATTGTGGATAAGCGCGCGGACGTTTTCGGACAGGACGATCATCGCGGCTTCCTGGCGGGCGAGCGACCAGCATGAGGCAACGTCGCGCGGCAGGTGCGATCCCGTTCGACGTCACCTGAGTGGTCACCCACGGCGCTACAAAAGCGTTGGATCGGGGGCCACGCGGACCAAGGTCTTGCCGAAGTTCTCGCCGCGCAGCATTTCGGCGAAGGCCGTTGGAATGAGCTCAAATCCCTCGCGGACATACTCGCGATAACGGACCTCGCCCGACGCGACCCAGGGCGCCACCTCGGCCAGGAACGCATCGTGCCATTCCGCCACATACTCACCAACAAAGAGGTTCCGCACGCGCACGTAACGGGCTTCGGCGCGGCTGCGCTCCAGGTCTTTGGCATCCTCTCCGGGGGCATCGCCATAGTGCGCGATCAATCCGCAAATCGTCATCCGCGCGCCCGGGTTGAACAGCGGCAGTACCGCCTCGAACACGGCCCCACCGACATTCTCGAAATAGACGTCGATGCCGTCCGGGCAGGCGGCCTTCAGGTCCTGCGCAAAGCTGGGTGACAGGCGCGAGACGCAGGCATCGAAGCCGAGTTCCTCCACGACATAACGGCACTTCTCCTCGTGGCCGGCGATGCCCACCACGCGACAGCCCTTCAACCGCGCGATCTGGCCGGCGATCTGACCGACGCCGCCGGACGCCGCCGACACGACCGCCGTATCGCCCGGCCTTGGCTCGCACTGCAGGACCATGCCGGCATAGGCCGTGAGGCCGAGCATTCCGAGGACGCCCACCGCATGGCTGATCTTGCCGCGCGCGGGGTCAAGCTTGCGGGGAATCATGTAAGTGGGCCGGGCGACGCCCTCGCCCATCAGGCCGTACTCGGCCCAGCCATTTGTGTTGAAAACAAAATCCCCAGCCACCAGGCCGTCGATCCGGCTGTCCACAACCTGCGACACCGTTCGGGCATGGCAGGGCACCCCCTCCAGCTCCACCCCGCGGCGCTTGTAGCCCCATTGATATGGATCGAGGGAGACATAGATCGTCCGCGTGAGCGCCTGGCCAGGGCCGGGTGCCGGGACCTGACCTTCCTTCAGCGCGAAGGTGGTCTCATCGGGCCAGGGCGGAGGGGGCCGTTTGGCGAGAGTCCAATAGCGCGAATTCACAGTGCCCTCCCCAACAAAATCTTCCCCGCTCCGTTGCCAGTGGCGGGGCGCGGCGCCCACCCAACACCATAATGAATGGCGCCCACACAGGCAGCTTCGCTCTTATCCAGGCATATCGCAAACTCGCCCAGTCGCGGCCAGCGACGGGAGGATTGGCGGTGCGGCAGCCATTGAACGGCATCAGGTACTGCGCGAGAGTCGACCAAACTGAAGGACGTCGACATGGCAGGCATCACGTTCTGCGGCTGCGCATTCACCCGCGCAGCGGAGGGCCATCGGCAGGGGCAGAGCCGGCCACGTCGCGGAGAGGTGGTGATCGGTGGCCGCCGGGTACGAACGATCGATATCCATGCGCACTGCGAAGTCCCCGAAGCACATGCGGTGATCGGCCGGCGCATGGACGCCCGAGATCTGCTGATGTCCGATACCGCGGACCGTCTCGCCGCCATGGATGCGCAGGGCATCGACATGGAAGCCCTGTCCATCAACCCCTGGTGGTACGCCACCGAGCGGGACGCCGCTTCGGAGATCATCCGCATCCAGAACGAAGCGCTGGCGGGCGTCCGCGATGCCAGCCCCGAGCGGTTCACCGCCTTTGCCACCGCCGCCCTCCAGCATCCGGAGCTCGCCGCCGAGCAGGTGGACCATGCGGTGAAGAAGCTGGGCTTTCGCGGCGTGGGCGTGGGCGGCAGCGTCGAGGGGCAGGAACTCGCCGACCCGAAGTTCAATCCGTTCTGGGCCAAATGCGAGGAGTTGGGCGCGCTGGTGTTCCTTCACCCCCAGGGCACGCGGGAACTTGAGGCTTCAGGCCGTCTGCGCGGCAACGGGCTGTTGTCGAACACAATCGGCAATCCGCTGGAGACCACGATCGCGCTGTCGCACCTGATCTTCGAGGGCACGCTCGACCGCTATCCTGCCCTGCGCATCTGTGCCGCCCATGGCGGCGGCTACCTGCCCTCCTACGCCAACCGCTCCGATGCGGTGATCCGCACCTTTCCTCACCGGGTCGGCCCGCTGACGAAGAAACCGCCAACCGCCTATCTCAGAGATGGCCAGCTGTTCTTCGATACGATCGTGTTCACGCCCGAGGCGCTGCGACACCTGATCGCCGAGGTTGGTGCCGAGCAGGTGGTGATGGGCACGGACTATCCGTTTCCCTGGACCAGCACCGAGGTGGATCTGGTGATGAACACACCGGACCTGACGGACGAACAGCGGACCGCGATCCTGGGCGGGACGGCAGAGCGTTTGCTGGGGATCGCCTGAGGTCAGCCCCACAAATCCAGGATCAGCCGCTGACGGCGGACATCGACGGGATTGCGACGTCCCATACCGCGCTTGTAGCCCAACCCCGATGTGACAAGGCGTACAACCTGATCGAGGTCGACGGCCGTCAAATTCTCTGGCAAACAAGCCTTCACCTGGACGAACGGCCGTCCTATGGCGTGCAGGGCGAAGGGGGCAGCTTCAACCGCGGCGTCTTTGGCGCCCTGTGAAACGGCGTCGCAGTTCGACCCCTCGCAAGACAATCAAATGAGACTCTTGGCGCGCCGATCGGCGCGGAAACCCCGTGCTGGTTAACAATCGAACGCGCCGCCGCCCAGGAAGGACAACCTTGTCCAACCGCAACAGTTCCGAGTTTTGTTTGTGCTTGGTATCCCGTATGCGATGAAAGTGCGAACTGGGAGATAGCGGTAAATTTTTGAAAGAAAACACTAAAATTTAAGGAGCTGACATAGCTAAGCGGTGTTCATTCCGCCTTCGTCCATGCGCTCAGGCACCGGAGGAATTTGCTAACTGAACTGCCCCGGGTTTGCCGGAGGCCATTTGGTTTGAGTCACGCTGCCAGTTTCTGCTTCCGGAGCATAGCGTAGTATCGTTCCTCGGTTTCGGCCGGGGGGATGTTGCCGCTAGGCTGCAGCAGCCGGCGATGGTTGAACCAGTCGACCCAGGCCAGCGTGGCGAATTCGACTGCCTCGAAGGTTCGACTGCCTCGAAGGAGCTCCATGGTCCGCGGCGATGAATCACCTCGGCCTTATAGAGGCCGTTGATGGTCTCGGCGAGGGCGTTGTAATAGCTGTCGCCGACGCTGCCGACCGAGGGCTCGATCCCAGCCTCGGCCAGCCGCTCGGTGTAGCGGATGCTGACATATTGCGAGCCTCGGTCTGAATGATGCATGAGACCGATCTTGCGGGTGGGGCGCCGCTCGTGCCGCGCCTGCTTCAAGGCCTCGAGCACAAAGCTGGCATGGGCTGTCCGGCTGACCCGCCAACCGACGATGCGCCTCGCATAGGCGTCGATGATGAAGGCCACGTAGACGAAGCCGGACCGGGTCGAGACGTAGGTGAAGTTCGACAGCCAGAGCCGGTTCGGCGCCGGGGCATGGAACTGGCGGTTGACGTGGTCGAGCGGGCATGGCGCCGCTTTGTCCTGCACGGTCGTGCGCACCGGCTTGCCGCGGATGACACCTTGCAGGCCGAGGCCAGCCATCAGGCGCTCGACGGTGCAGCGCGCGACACTGACACCCTCGCGCGCCAACTGGCGCCACACCTTGCGCGCGCCATAGAGCTCGAAGTTTTCGGCAAAGACGCGGGCGATCTCGGGCTTCGGCGCCATGTCGCGCTCCGCCCGGGCCGATAGTTGGGTCGGGTCACGACGCTTGGCAGCGTGGTCGTGGTAGGTCGATGGGGCGATCGGCAGCAGCTTGCAGATCGGCTCGACCCCATGCGCCTCTCGATGATCATCGATGAAGGCGATGATGGCTTGAACCAGTGGTCGAGCTCCGCCGCCGCAAAATACGCGCTCGCCTTGCGCAGGATCTCATTGGCCTGGCGGAGCTCGCGGTTCTCGCGCTCCAGCGCCTTCAACCTGGCCGCCATCTCCGCCGTGGCGCCGCCACGTTCGCGCTAAGCCTTCTTGACCCATTCATTGAGCGTCTGCCCGGTGAAGCCGATCTTGGCCGCAATCGACACCACGAACGCCCAGCGCGACGGATGATCGCGCTCGTGGTCCAGAACCATCCGAACCGCGCGGTCGCGCACCTCCGGGGAAAACTTGTTCGTCGTATTGCTTGTCATCGCTCCACCTTCTCAGGAGTTGGAGCCTCCGACAAACCCGGGGCAGTTCATACAACGCTATGTGCGCGGCTGGCAGCGCGATCGGGTGTCGGCCTCGGCAGATGCCTATGTGCCGTTGAGCTTCGCGCCTGGCGAAGCCTACCAGTTTGACTGGAGCCACGAGATCGTGCTGCTTGGCGGCACCACGGTGACGGTGAAGGTGGCGCACATTCGGCTGTCCCACAGTCGGATTCTGTTCGTGCGGGCGTATCCGCGCGAGACGCAGGAGATGGTGTTGGACGCTCATGACCGCGCGTTTGCGTTCTTCAAGGGCGCCTGCACGCGCGGCATCTACGACAACATGAAGACGGCGGTAGACACGATCATGGTAGGTAGTGAGCGCGCCTATAATCGCCGCTTCCAGCAGATGTGCAGCCATTATCTTGTTGATCCGGTTGCGTGCACGCCGGCCTCGGGGAGGGAGAGGGGCCAAGTCGAGAACCAGGTTGGCCTGGTGCGCGAGCGGTTCTTCATCCTGCGGCTGCGGTTCTAGAAGTACGAAGAGCTGAACGCCTGGCTGCTCGATCAATGCATCGCCTACGCCCGCGTCCACCGCCATCCGGAGGTTCGTGAGCGAACGATCTGGGAGCAGTTCGAGGCGGAGCGGCCGAGCCTGGTGCGCTACGCCGGGTGATTTGACGGGTTCCACGCGGTGGCCGCCTCGGTGTCGAAGACGTGCCTGGTGCGGTTCGACAACAACCGGTATTCGGTCTTAGCTCATGCGGTGGGACGGCGGGTGGAGATCCGCGCCTATGCTGAACACGTCGAGATCTGTCCGGATGGGCGGGTTGAACCAGATAATGGCTGCACATCTGCTGGAAGCGTCGGTTGTAGGCCCGCTCCTTGCCGACGAAGATCGCCTCGACCGCCGTCTTCATGTTGTCGTAGATGCCCCGCGTGCAGGCGC
>Ga0164296_1001675_pt1 | contig 22983 bp, 11 predicted proteins | sample GEODES057metaG_FD_113533 | JGI IMG/M metagenome (GOLD analysis project Ga0164296, IMG submission 113533) | Dystrophic lake water microbial communities from Trout Bog Lake, Wisconsin, USA - GEODES057 metaG | ecosystem: Environmental > Aquatic > Freshwater > Lake | place: USA: Trout Bog Lake...
CGGTGCAAGCGACAAGAATAGTTATTACATGTCTTTAGGGTATCTTGATCAAAATGGTACCATGTTGAACACTTACCTGCAGCGCTACGAAGCTCGTATCAATACGACTTTCAATATTGCTCACAACATCCGTGTAGGCGAAAGTGGTTTCTTTAACTACCTGCAAACTCCTAACGGTAAAGGTGGTATCTCTAACCAAAACGAAGGTGACCCTATTTCAATGACTTATCGTGAGTTTCCTCAGATCCCTGTATATGATATCTCTGGTATCCATTACGGTGGTGGTTACGATGGTCCGGGTGGTGAGCCTCTTGGTAACGCATCTAACCCTGTAGCTCAAACAGCGTCTTACATCAATAACTACAGCAAGACCTGGAACATCAGTGGTAACGTATTCGGTGAAGTTGACTTCCTGAAACACTTTACTGCTCGTATCAGCATGGGTGGTGTTATTACTAACAACTACTATTATGGTATCGGCTTAAATCAATATCAGGATTATGAAGCACATACCGGTTCAAATTCAGTTTACGAAGGTGCTGATTACAGCAGCTCTTATAACTGGACCAATACTATTAAATACAGCCAGGCATTTGGCAAGCATAACATTCAAGTGTTAGCAGGTTTCGAACAAAGAAAAACCGGTGGTCGCCAGGTTGGTGGTAACGGTACTGATTTGTTCTCTGTTTCTCCAGCTTATGCTGACTTGAGCAATGCTACTAAAAACATCACTAACTATAGCTATGCCTACCAGCCAACTGGAACCCAGTCTTTCTTTGGTAGCTTAGACTATACTTATAACGACCGTTACATCTTACGTGCAACTGTACGTCGCGACGGTTTCTCTGCTTTCTATCCAGGCAACCAGTGGGGTACTTTCCCATCTGTGTCTTTGGCATGGAGAATTTCTCAGGAAGACTTCCTGAAATCAGTTAACTGGATCAATGACTTAAAGATCCGTGCTAGCTACGGTATCGCTGGTAACAACTCTAACGTACCGGGTGCTAACGCTTACAACTATTTCGGTTCTTCTTTTGGTAACGGTTATTATGCTATCAATGGTAACGGAAACATTTCACAAGGTTTCTATGCTGCATTTGATGGTAACACCCATACAAGCTGGGAAAAAGATAAAACTGTAAACTTTGGTTTCGACGCTTCGTTGTTCAACCATTGGGAAGTTGTATTTGATATCTACAAAAAATCAATCAGCGGTCTGTTGTTCGGTGCAAGCTTGCCAGGAACTCTTGGTGGTCCGGCATCTAACCCACCAGTGGTTAACATCGGCGACGTTCAAAACAAAGGTTTTGATATTGCTGTTACTTACCATGGTGCTGCTGGTAGCGACTTCCGTTACAATGCAGGTCTTAACTTCACCAAATACACCAACTTGATCACTAAGATCCCTGGTAACTATTTTGATGATGTAGGCAGCCGTGTTAACCCTATCGTTCGTGAACAAGTTGGTCATCCAATCGGCGAATTCTACGGTTACAAAGTTGATGGTTTCTACAGCTCTGCTGATATAGCTAATGCTAACGTACCTAAATATGCAGGTGCAGTTGCTGGTTCATTCAAATATGCTGACGTTAACCATGATGGTCAGGTTACTGACGCTGACCGTACTTTCATCGGCAATCCAAATCCTGACTTTACTTATGGTATCAACCTGAGTGCTTCTTACAAACGTTGGGATGTAGCTGCTGTGTTGTATGGTTCTTATGGTAACCAGGTTTACAACTACACTTTATACTGGACTGATTTCTATAGCTCATTCAACGGTGCAAAATCTGTTGATGCGTTAACCAAATCATACGGAGCTCCAGGTGTAACTAATCCAATTCTGCCTATCGAAAGTGATAACACCACTACCGGTACCAGCCAAACCAGTTCATTCTACGTATCGCCAGCTTCATACCTGAAAGTACGTGTGCTTCAATTGGGTTACAATTTCGATCCTCAGTTGTTAAAAACAATCGGAGTTTCTAAATTGCGTCTGTATGTACAGGCAACCAATCCGTTCACTGTTACTAAATACGCAGGTCTTGACCCAGAGCTTCCTCCAGGTGGCGGTTCATCAAATGCGTTCGGTGTTGACTTGGGTAACTATCCAAACAACCAAAGGCAATGGATATTTGGTCTTAACTTAGGTTTCTAAAGAAGAGATATAAAATACGGAATTTTAAAATTTTAAAATTATGAAAAAATCAGTTTTTAAATTTATTATGCCGGCCGCGCTGATTTTTCTTACGCTTTCCTATTCGTGTAAGAAATTTCTGAACCAGCCCGTAACGGGTTCTTTGAACCCAGCTGTACTTGCAACTAAAGCAGGTGTAGACGGACTGCTCATTGGTGCCTATGCCGCGCTCGAAATGAATTCGAACATTACAGTTGGAGGTACCTGGGGTGCTTCTCCAAGTAACTGGCACTTTGGTGGTATCGCATCTGATGATGCCAACAAAGGCTCAAACGCTACTGACCAGCCAGATGCTGCTTCAATCATGAATCACAGCCTCGACGGGTCTAATAGCTATGTTAACCAAAAATGGACAGTATGTTATGCTGGTATTCAGCGTGCTAATGACGTATTGCGCGAAATACCGCTTGTTCATGACGGTTCTATTTCAGCAGAGTATGCTGCTGAAGTAACTGGTGAAGCTAAATTTGTACGTGGCGTATTTGAATTGGAACTTTCCAAGATCTTCCGCAATGTACCTTATGTAGACGAGTCTGTTACTTATTCTGCTGGTAACTACAATGTAGGTAACCCAGGGCCGATTTTCGATAAGATCGAAGCTGACTTTACTGCTGCTCAAGGAGCTTTACCAGCAACTCAGGCTCAGTTAGGTCGTGCAAACAAATATGCTGCTGAAGCTTTCTTAGCTAAAACGCTGATGTTTGAGCACAAATATGCTGCTGCATTAACTGCATTAAATGATCTGATCGCTAACGGTGTTACTTCTGCTGGTGCTAAATACGCACTGAACCCTAACTTTAACAACAACTTTGATGCTGCTATCAAAAATAGCGCTGAAGCTGTATTTGCTATTCAGATGGCTGTTAATGATGGTTCAGGTGGTAACAACGGTAACCCTGGTGACGTGCTGAACTTCCCTGCTGCTGGTCCTACTGGCTGCTGCGGTTTCTATCAGCCATCTTTCACTATGGTTAACGCATTCAAAGTTGACGCAAACGGTCTTCCTTTGTTGGATGGTTCATTTGACAATACTCCTTTGAAATCTGACCAGGGTGTAGCTTCAACTGATGCTACTTATTTCCCTGACACACTTACTCCTGTTGACCCTCGTTTAGATTGGACAGCTGGTCGTCGTGGTATTCCTTTCCTTGATTATGGTATCGAAGCTGGTTCAAGCTGGGCACGTGCTCAGGGTGATGCTGGTCCGTACATCAACATGAAAAACGTTTACCGTCAAAGCGAAGCTGCTACTCAAAGCCAAAGCTACGGTGGTTGGGCTCCTGGCCAGGCATCTGCTATCAACTTTAACATGATCCGTTTCTCTGACGTGTTATTGTGGGCTGCTGAAGCTAACGTAGAAGGTGGTAACCTGCAGGCTGCTGAAAACCTGGTTAATCAGGTACGTGGTCGTATGCAAGCTACTTCTGGTTGGGTTTATGGTCGTTTAACCGGTTACGGTTTAACTGGCGGTCAGCCTGATGCTGCAAAACCAATTGTTGACAATACTTTACCTGCTGCTAACTACCAAATTGGTTTGTATGGTGCTGCTCCAGGTACTGGTTTCGTAGCAAATGGTGCTGCTTACGCACGTAACGCAGTTTGGATGGAAAGAAGATTAGAATTAGCAATGGAAGGTCATCGTTTCTTTGACTTACAGCGTTATGATGGTTTGTTTGGCGGTCCTGCTGCTAGTGGTTATATGGCTGCTACTTTGAACGCTTACATCCACAAAAACACTTCATATCCTCCTGCATTCTTCGCAAACACTGTATTGCAAGGTGCTACCTTTACTCAAGGCAGGAACGAAGTTTATCCTATCCCTACTCCGCAGATCAGTGCTGAGCATGGTGCTTTGAAACAAAATCCTAACTATCCATGATGCTAGTTTTTGGATAATAATAAAGGGGAAGAGATTTTTATCTCTTCCCCTTTTTGTTTAAATTAGCTGACCAATTTTACATGTTTAATGAGAATACTCTGCCGCATCTTTTGCTTTCTATTGGTGCTTTTAGTTTTTTCCTGCAAGAAAAAAACCCGGTTTGAGCAGGTGTCTTCCGCTCATTCTGGTGTTACTTTCAATAATCTGATTGTTGAGAATGATACCATTAATCCTCTCGATAAATTAAATATTTACAATGGTGGTGGTATAGGCGTCGGTGATTTTAACGGCGATGGTTTGCAAGATATTTATTTTGTAGGCAATGCGGTTCCTAACCGCTTATATATCAACAAAGGCGACATGAAATTTGACGACGTAACCCAGGCTGCCGGAGTTGGTGGCGAAGGTGGTTGGGGTCGTGGTGTTGCAGTAGTTGATATCAACAATGATGGCTGGCCTGATATTTACGTATGTAATACCTTATTAGGCGATGCTAAAAAGCGCAGAAACCTTCTCTATATCAATCAGGGTCCGGATAAAAATGGTGTGCCCCATTTTAAAGAAATGGCCAAAGAATATGGTTTGGATATCAATGTTCATTCAACCATGGCTTCTTTTTTTGATTATGACAATGATGGCGACCTTGATATGTACCTTACCGTTAATGAAGCTGATCAGAATGACAATGTAAGTTTGTTTAAACCTATTGTTAAAGATGGCTCTGCTCACAGTACCGGGCGTTTGTACCGCAATGACTGGGATCCTGTTTTGAAACACCCTGTTTTTCACGATGTTTCAAAGCAAGCCGGTATATTAATTGAAGGTTATGGGCACGCGGTGAGTACAGTTGATATTAACCGCGACGGGTGGAAAGATATTTATGTTACCAATGACTTTTTGCCGAACAATATCCTTTACATCAATAATCACGACGGAACCTTTACCGATAGGTCGAGAGAATATTTTAAACATACATCGCTGAGTTCGATGGGGCAGGATATTGAAGATATCAATAATGATGGCCTTGCTGATGTTGTGGAGCTGGATATGAATCCGCCAGATAATTACAGGAAGAAAATGTTTATGAGCCCTAATAATTACCAGGCCTTTCAAAACATGGACCGGTTTAACTATCAGTACCAATATTCGCGTAATGTTTTGCAGTTGAACCAGGGCCCCCGGGTTGGTCAAAACGACTCCATTGGTTCGCCTGCCTTTAGCGAAATATCATTCCTGGCAGGTGTTTCTCAAACGGATTGGAGCTGGGGACCTATGCTTACTGATTTTGATAATGATGGTTACCGTGATCTGATCATCACCAATGGTTATCCAAGGGATGTAACGGACCACGATTTTATGAACTTTAGGGCGCAATCCTATTTCATAGCCAGCAAAAAGCAGGTGCTTGATCAGATACCTATGGTGAAGATCCCTAATTTCGCTTTCAGGAATACTGGTGCTTTACAATTTGAAGATGTCACCGAGAGTTGGGGTTTCAACACACCGACATTCTCCAACGGCGCGGTATATGCTGATCTGGACAATGATGGCGATATGGATGTGATCATCAATAATATTGATGATGAAGCTTTGATCTATAAAAATACTTCCCGCGAAACGGAACCTGATAATACGCATTATCTTCATATCAAGTTTAAGGGAGCATCCAATAACCGGGATGGAATTGGCGCCTGGGCCGATATTTATTATGACCATGGCAAACACCAGGTTTATGAAAATACGCCCTACAGGGGTTACCTTTCTACTATACAAAATATTGCCCATTTTGGCATAGGTAAAATCACTACCATTGATTCCGTAGTGATTCGCTGGCAAAACTGGAAAAAGCAAACGCTGAAAAATGTAAAGGCCGACCAGTTATTGACCGTCGATATCAACAATGCAGGTCAGACTTACGATTTTAATCAGCCGGAAATTGATAAGAAGGCACTGTTTGCCGAAGTAACCCGCCTGTTAGGTGTTACTTATAAAAACGAGGATGTAGACTTTGTTGATTTCAATATCCAAAAGTTATTGCCACATAAATTGTCGGAGTATTCGCCGGGTTTAGCTGTTGGAGATATTGATGGAAATGGACTCGATGATATTATTGTAGGGGGAGCATCAAAGCATCCATCGCAGATTTTCCTGCAGCAAAAGGATGGCAAATTCATACAACGTAACCTATTGCCGGAGGTAAAATTTAATGAAAATTTCAAAGATGAGGGGCTGATCCTGTTTGATGCCAATGGTGATGGTATACTCGACCTGTATGTGGCTAGTGGCGGTTATGAAAATGACCCTAATTCGCCTTATTATCAGGATAGGTTGTACATCAATGATGGGCATGGAAATTTTACTGAAGCAAAAGACGCGCTGCCCAAAAACTTCACCAGCAAACTATGCGTGCGGGCAATTGATTATAATAAAGACGGTAAACTGGATCTGTTTGTTTCGGGCAGGGTAGAGCCTTCGGGTTATCCAAAACCAGTTTCCAGTTTTATTTTCCGAAATGATAGTAAGGACGGACATGTGAAGTTTACCGATGTTACTACAACAGTAGCTAAGGACCTGAATAAGATCGGACTGGTGTGCGATGCTTTATATACCGATTTTGACGGAGATGGCTGGCCCGACCTGGTTTTAGCCGGGGAGTGGATGCCGGTTACCTTCCTTAAAAATGATCATGGGGTATTTAAAAATGTAACTGCATCAACTGGTATTGACGGAAAATCGGGTTGGTGGAATACCATAGTTGCGGGCGACTTTGAGCATAATGGCCGCATTGATTATATCGTTGGTAATACCGGTTTAAATACTTTCTATAAAGCCAGCGAACAATACCCGGTATTTATTACGGCGAAAGATTTTGATAATAACGGAAGTTATGATGCCTTCCCTTCGGTGTTTTTGAAAGATCAGGATGGTCAGTTGAAAGAGTTTCCGGTAAATACCCGCGACGATATCGTGAAGCAGATGCTGGTGATGCGTACCAAATATCAGAACTACAAATCGTTTGCTACGGCTACCATGGACGAAATGCTGCCTCCTGATATGCGAAAAGGGGCATTGCGGCTAAAAGCTAATACACTGGCATCAGTTTACCTTCACAATGATGGAAACGGCAAGTTTAAGATGATCGCCTTACCTACACAGGCGCAAATATCGCAGTTATGCGGTATGGTGGTTGATGATTTTGATGGCGACGGTAATCTTGATGTGGTTATTAATGGTAATGATTACGGTACCGATGTAACCACAGGCCGTTATGATGCATTGAATGGGTTAATGCTGAAAGGGGATGGCAAGGGTGGATTTGCACCATTGAGTATTCTGCAGAGTGGTATTTATATACCTGGCAACGGTAAGGCCCTGGTTAAAGTACTTGGTGCCAAAGGCGATTACCTGCTTGCAGCCAGCCAGAACAGAGATGTAATGAAGATATTTTCTTTGAATAAGCCTGCACATTTGGTCAAAATTAAGCCGGATGATGCTTATGCACTGATAAAATATAAGAACGGAAAGATCGCTAAACAGGAGTTTTATTATGGCGATTCGTTTTTGTCACAATCGGGTAGATATATTAATATTGATGGCTTAATGACGTCAGTAACAGTTACTGATATTTTTGGCCATACCCGCGATTTACCAATTAAATAACCTATTGCGATGAAGTACCTCAAATTTATTGTTGCAGCTGCTTTGCTCGTAGGCCTGGCCTCGTGCAAGCAAAAGGGCAGCGTGCCGGCCGATGCCGACGTGCTGAATGCTAATGAAGATGCCCTTACCCATGTGATCATCTATGATGTATTTACACCCCCTGTCGCGAGCCGTATATACGCCTATACCAACCTTGCAAGCTACGAAGCAATGAAATATGCCGATCCGAAATTCAATTCGCTTACTGCACAATTGAAAGAGTTTACGGCAATGCCCGAACCTGAAAAAGGTAAGAGTTATAATTTTGCACTGGCGGCTACCAAGGCGTTTTTTACGGTTGCCCATAAAGTTACTTTTTCTGTTGATACCTTAAATAAGTATGAGAATCTGGTTTATAGCAGTTATAAAAACGCGCTGGATGACTCAACCTATAGCCGTTCGATAGATTTAGGGGAACGTATTGGCAAAACTGTGCTGAAACGTGCCATGAAGGATAACTATCCTCAAACCCGCGGCAAGCCTAAATACCTTGGTACCGATGTAGCTGGAAAATGGAGGCCAACTCCTCCGGATTATATGGACGGTGTAGAGTATTGCTGGGGACAAATGCATTCGCTGCTTATCGACTCCTCGCGGATATTTATGCCCGGACCGCCGCCGCCTTATAGCGATGATACTACCAGCGTATTTTTTAAAGCTGCCAGAGCTGTTTATGACCAGAACAAGCATTTGACCAAATCGCAGGATACCATTGCCCGCTACTGGGACGATAACCCTTCAACAGTTGGACATAACGGCCACCTGACGCTTGCCTATAAGAAAATTACACCTGGCGGGCACTGGATAGGTATTACAACAATTGCCAGCAGGCAAACACATGCGGATGGTATCAAAACGGCACAAGCTTATGCATTAACTTCGATAGCCTTGTTTGAGTCGTTTATCACCTGCTGGGAGGTTAAATATAAATATGCTTATGTGCGGCCGGTAACTATTATCAATGATAAATTTGATAAAAACTGGCTTCCGCTGCTGCAAACCCCGCCATTCCCTGAATATACTGCGGGTCACAGTACGATAAGCGCTGCTTCGGCAACGGTACTTTCACATGAGTTTGGTGAGAATTTCGCATTTCATGATACCAGCGATTTAAAATATATTGGTTTACAACGCGATTTTAAATCATTTAAACAAGCTGCTGAAGAAACTGCTTTAAGCAGGTTTTACGGCGGTATACACTTCCTTAATAGTAGCCTTGTAGGCGCAGAGCAAGGGAAAAAAGTGGGTGAATTAATATGGCAACGATTAAAATTAACTAAATAATTTCTTCAGTATGAATTTGCGTAAAACTGGTTTATCGGCTTTGATCTGCCTGACGTTTCTGGCGATCATAAGTTTCAGTATGCTTTTTAGTGGTTGTAAAGGTAATAGTGGTTTCCAGGCAACAGGCGATACGGTGGCAGACGGCAAGGTATTAGTGCAGAAATATTGTTCAAGCTGCCATCAGGTGGTTGATCCTGCGCTACTGACCAAAGATGTATGGAATTTCCATACCCTGCCAACCATGTCTCATTACCTGAAGCTATCAACATACAGCCAGACAAACTATTACAAAAAGCCTACAGATACCGGTGGCATTTCATTGGATGAATGGCAGATCATCAGATCTTATTACAAGATAGTAGCTCCAAAAGAACTCGCTCCTATCAAAGAACCTACACCTTTATTGAATGATTGGGCAGGCTTTACTTTGCGCAAGCCCGAGGCTTCAGCTAACGTGGTACATACTTCATTGGTCGCCTTAAATGCTGATAACCATAAGTTGTATACCAGCGATCTGGTAACCAATAAACTCACCGAATGGGACGAGAACTTAAAGCCTCGTAACGTAGCCGAGTTACCTACAGCTGCTGTTGACGCCATATTTGCGAAAGGCGCTAACGGCCATCAGGAGGGGGTATTTACCAGTATCGGTCAGATCATGCCGATGGATTTCCCGAATGGCAAAGTTGTTAAAATTGACCTGGATGCAAAAGACGCAACAGCCAAGCCTTCACTTGTTCAGGAAGATCTGGGACGTCCGGTGCAAACCGTGGCAGGAGATTTCAATAAAGATGGCCTGACCGATTATGTGATTTTGGCCCAGGGGCATTTTGTAGGCGGGGTTTATCTGATGAAGCAAAATGCTGATCATTCTTACAATCAAAAAAATATTTCTGAAAAAGCGGGTGCAGTGCAGGCAGTTGTCGGCGATTTTAATAATGATGGCTGGCCGGATCTGATGGTTTTATACGGCTCGGGCGAGGAAGGACTTTGGTTGTATACCAATGATCAGAAAGGTGGTTTTTCAGAAAAAAACCTTATTCGCTTTCCGGCGGTTTATGGTTCCTCAAGCTTTCAGCTGGCTGATATTAATCACGATGGCAAACTTGACCTGATCTATACCTGTGGCTACAACTACAAAGACTCGAGAATATTGAAGCCTTACCATGGTTTGTATGTATTTACCAATGAGGGTGATTGGAAATTTAAACAAGCATATTATTATCCGATAAATGGTACAACAAAGGCTATTGCCGCCGATTTTGATGGCGATGGTGATCTGGATATTGCTACGATCTCGTTTTTTGCCGATCTGAAGGGTAATCCAGCGGAAAGCTTTATCTATTTTGAACAGGATAAAAACTTGAACTTTAAGCCACATGCAATACCTGTTAGCAAATACGGACATTGGATGAACATGTCTGTTGCCGACATAAACCATGATGGTAAACCAGATATTATTTTAGGTAATTATGCCGATGGTTTATTGATACAGGAAGGTTTGAAGCCATTCTGGGATCAGCATGTGCCGTTTATAGTCCTGGAAAATCACACCAGTAAATAATAAAAAGACTAATGTTCCTTTTAAAAAAGCTGCACATTTCAAATGTGCAGCTTTTTTTGTCAGCTCATTTTGGCTCTTTATCGGTAAATATGGTCTTTCTAACTATTAGGCTTTTTAGTACACGCTATTAATCCTTCATTTGCCATCTTAAGGTAATTTAATTGTCATTTTGCCTGTTCGCAGAAAACGGCAGGCGGGTTATTAACGTAATTCTATTGACGAATTATAGCTTTTCAAACCAGTATCATAATTATTACAATTTTTTCACCTAAAAAATTAGGTGGAAAGCCTTTAACTAGGGTTATTTGCTTTATTCTATCATATATAGATCGAACTTAATAAAACCAATCTGCCTGTAATGCCTGAAAAATTCAAAATAGCCCCCAAAAATCTGTTTCTACTGATCCTGGTAGTTTCTTTAGCCGGATTAACCGCTATTGTAGGTTGTAATCAAAGTGATGTTGCTGTTGATGAAGTTTCGCAAGGAAAGGCGCTTGCAGCAAAATATTGTGTTAGTTGTCATCAATTGCCCGACCCTGCTTTAATTGACCGACTTAGTTGGGTGCAGGGAGTTTTGCCAAACATGGCTGGTCGCCTTGGTGTTCAAAGTTATATGGGTCAATATTTTACAGATGGCAGATCAGTTGTTAATGTAGTGGATTGGCAAAAAATTGTCACTTATTATAAGACAGCGTCTCCGGAGAACCTTGTAATTCCTAAACCAGCCACGGAACCTTTAAAAGACTGGGCGATATTTAGCCTGCAGCTTCCCAAAAAACAAACCGGCGGGCCTGCGGCAATGACCACATTATTGGCATATAATAATTTTGATCAGCAATTTTACAGTGGCGACGCTGCCAATAATTTTTACCGTTGGGATAAAGACCTTCGCCCAACACTGGTGCAAAAACTAGCATCACCGGTTACAGGTGCTGTTTTTTCGCAGAACGATAAAAAAGGCAATGAAGCTGTAGTGACCACGATAGGAGTGATGGCTCCTATAGATGTTGCCAAAGGGCAGGTTGTTAAGATCAATCTCGATAGCAAGGCAACTGACAAAAACGTTCAGCCAATAGGCGAGGGCTTGCCCCGCTCGGTTCAGAGCGTAGCTGCCGACTTTAATAAAGATGGTTTAACAGACTATGTGGTCTGCGGTTTCGGGCATGAATTTGGCGGGTTATTTCTTTTACAGCAGCAGCCTGATCATAGTTTCAAAAAATCGATCATACGCAATGTACCCGGGGGCGAACAACTTATTGTAGGCGACTTTAACAATGATGGTTGGCCCGATGTTATGGGCTTGTTTGCCCAGGCCGACGAAGGTATCTGGATGTTTTTGAACGACCAGAAAGGCGGATTTATCACAAAAAACTTACTGCATTTTCCCTCGGTTTATGGTTCCAGTAGCTTTCAGCTGGTTGACTTTAACCATGATGGCAAACCAGATATCCTCTACACCTGTGGGGATAACAGTGATTTTTCGAAAGTGCTTAAGCCATATCATGGCATTTATATTTTCACGAACCAGGGTGATTGGAACTTTAAACAAACCTATTTCTATCACATTAATGGTTGTACCAAAGCAATTGCAGCCGATTTTGAGGGAAATGGCAAATTGGATATTGCCGCAATTGCTTTCTTTGCCGATTTTAAATATCACCCGGCTGAAGGTTTTAGATTTTTGCAGCAGCAGGATGAAGGCAAGTTTGTGGCCCATGAATTACCAATTGCACAATATGGACGTTGGTTGACCATGGAGATTGGTGATATCGACCATGATGGCAAGCCGGATATCATCCTTGGTAATTTCTCTACGCCGGGGCGCGGATTGTTAAATCAAGCTGGTGTTAAACCAGGTTGGGATCAGCATATCCCACTGATCGTGTTAAAAAACATAAGTGCTAAGAAGTGATCTATCACACCAAAATCGTATAATAAAAGGCTAAATTAGTACAGTTTCTACGGGGGAATTGTTAAGTAGTTTTACAAACCAATTTGTACTAATGAAAAAGCTCATTTATTCGGCGGCATTGCTGCTGCTATTAGTTTTTGTATCAGGGCATAGTTTATTTGCTCAAACCGCTGCTATCCGGCAAGTGAAGCTAATCAATTTCGATCTGCAGTCGTCATCCCTCATCAAGGAAAGCGGCGAACTTATTTCTTCTCCATCTTACCATTCGGGTGTGCACTGGTTTCCGGTTAAAGTACCTACAACGGTTTTGCGTGGACTGGTGAATAACCATATTTATCCCGATCCATATCAGGGGCTCAATAATATGCTGATCCCTGATGCTTCCGATCAGTTCAATAAAGAATATAACCTTGAACAATACAGCTTTCTGCCAAATGATCCTAATCCCTGGAAAAAGCCCTATTGGTATCGTACTTCATTTAAAGTGCCTTCAGGAGATAAAGGGAAACACTTTCAGTTAATATTTAAGGGAATAAACTATCGCGCAGCAGTATGGCTGAACGGTAAACAGATCGCCGATTCGACGCAGATGGCTGGTATGTTTGCCGAGTTTAATTTAGATGTGAGTCAAAATATCATCCCGGGAGGTGAAAATGCTCTGGCTGTAAAAATATATCCGCTTGATTATGCTGGTTATCCCGCAAAAGAACAATTACAGGCGCTAGGCCCATTTTATGAAAACGGTGGACCAACCGGTGATATAGGTAAAAACGTAACAATGCTTTGCTCAGTTGGCTGGGACTGGATACCACCCGTACGCGACCGGAACATTGGCATATGGCAACCGGTATATTTGCGTACCACCGGCGCCGTAACCATCGGTCGCCCAAAACTGGTGACTGATCTGCCTAAACTACCGGACACCAGCCTGGCAAAACTATCATTAAAGCTTTCACTAAGTAATACAGGCAATACCCTGCAAAAAGGAAAACTAACGGTTATAATTAGTCCGGAAAATTTTAAAGGTACTGCAATTCAATTTTCTAAAGCAGCTGAGGTAAAGGCCAATTCTATCACACAACTTGACTTAAATGCCGATAAGGTAAAAGAATTGCTAATTCATCAGCCGCATCTTTGGTGGCCCAATAATTATGGTAAACCTAACCTTTACCGTATCCGCCTGCAGTATGGCGATGCAAAAGGTGTGCAGGACGATACTTCTTTTGTATTTGGTATCCGTACAGTTTCTTCAAATGCAAGTATGGTGAATGGCTACCTGCGCAGGGAGTTTTATGTAAATGGCAAACGCGTTCATTTAAATGGCGGTGCCTGGGTGCCTGATATGCTGGTGAACCGTGATTCGGCCCGGTATGATTATGAGATGCACCTATGCCGTAATGCTAATGTTAACCTCGTACGAATTTGGGGAGGTGGTGTTACACCACCCGATGCATTCTGGAACTCCGCTGATCGGTATGGTTTAATGGTGTGGTCGGATTTTTGGGTAACAGGCGATACCCAGGGTGAGTTCAAGGGCTCACCGGATTGGCCATTGGAGGGAAACGTGTTTATTAGAAACGTTTTGAGCACCATTTTCCGTGTACGCAACCATCCATCCTTATTGGTTTGGACAGGTGGCAATGAAGGCCATGCCCGCGAGGAGCTGTATAATGCCATGCGCAATAGTGTAATAGAACTGGATGGAACACGTCCTTTTATTCCTAGTTCATCTGGCTTTGCCAAATTGCCTGCAGGTTGGAAAGGATCATATCCTGATAATCAGGCTTCAGGTGTTTACAGTGGTGGCCCTTATGCATGGCAGGACCCTAAAGTTTATTATAAACTGGCCGACGATGCACATGACTGGGTATTTAAAGATGAAACCGGCATACCTTCTCAGCCGCCATTTACTACGTTAAGCCGAGTGATCCCCAACCTGGTTTGGGATAATAAACTGCCATTTCCACTTAATAATTCATGGGGCTACCATGATGCAGCAACCGGAGCAGCTCGTTACGACAATTATATTGCTGAAATGGTTAAGCGTTACGGACAGCCGGAAACTATGGAGAATTATAGCGACAAAATGCAGCTGATGAACTATACCGGATACCAGGGTATTTTTGAGGCAGCAGGGCATAAGCTCAATGAAACAGGCGGGGTAATGTTATGGAAATTAAACGCAGCCCTGCCGAGTGTGGTTTGGCAGATTTACGACTGGTATCTGGAGCCCAATGCAGGTTATTATGCCTTGCAAAATGCCTGTGAACCATTGCACATCCAGCTCAACCTTGATGATTCGACTGCAGCGGTGATCAATCGGCAGCACCATGCTACCGGGAATCTGGCTGCCGAAGTGGTTATTTATAATCGCGATAGCAAGATTCTTCAAAAATTTAAATCAGGAAATATCAAGTTAGATTCAGCTGGTACGCAGGAGATCATCGCTATAAAAGAAGCTCTTAAAGCAATTAAAGAGCCGGTTTTAATAGTACTCGAGTTGAAAAATGCTGCCGGTAAAATTATTTCCCGTAACAGCTACTGGTCTTCGCCCGGAAATGATTTTACCGGTTTGAACAGTTTGCCTGATGCGCGCATTCAAACAAAAATATTGAAAACTGAAAAAAGCAACAGCGAAACTAAATGGACGCTTGAAATAACAAATACTTCAAATAAGCTTGCATTTTTTGTTCGTCCGCAGTTAATGAAAGATGGTGATGAAGTTATGCCATCCTATTGGTCTGCCAGCTATTTTACTTTGACATCAGGAGAACACGTTACGGTTACTGTTAGTGCACCCAATGCAAAGCTTGGAAATGCACCAGTCGTATTCAGGATATCTGGTTGGAATGTTAAACCGGTTACAACTGGCGCCCCTGTTGCGAAAAAATAAATAGATTAGCTTATTATGCTATCAAAACCCCGTTTTATACGGGGTTTTTGTTTTTATACGATACAAACTTTGTATTTAGCTTTTACCTTTATTTCGGTATCAGATGGAAAAACAAGAGATCATTGTCGTAGGGGCGGGGGCAGCAGGCTTAATTGCCGCCTACCATTTATCAAAGTCGGGCAAAAGAGTAACGATATTGGAGGCCCGCGAACGCATCGGCGGGAGGATTTATTCGCTAAACGATCCAACACTTGGCTATGCCGAGTCAGGTGCTGAATTTATTCATAGTGATCTTACCCTCACAAAGCAATTACTAAGCGAAGCAGGAATCGGCTTTAGCCCATCTGGTGGCGAGATGTGGGAAGCTTATGGTGGTCAGCTTCGGCAGAGCAACTGGAACATTGAAGGTTGGGACGAACTGATGGAAGCCTTGAACCATCTTCAAAAGGATGTCAGTATCGCAGAGTTTTTGCAGGAATATTTTGGGGATGAAAAATATGCCCAAATGCGCGAAGCGGTTATTCGTTTTGTATCAGGCTATGATACTGCCGACCCTGCCAGGGCCAGCGCTTTTGCATTGCGACTTGAATGGCAACAGGATGATGAAGGCGCACAATACCGAATAAAAGGTGGCTATGGCGAATTAATGGCTTTTCTGGAGAAGCAATGCAAATCAAATGGCGTCAATTTCCAGTTAGAAAAAGTTGTAAAGCATATAGAATGGACATCTGAACAGGTACGGCTTACCACCGCGGACAAAAATGGTTACCTGGCCGAAAAGGTGATCATTGCACTGCCGCTTGGCGTGCTAAAGGCAGGGATCGATCAACCGGCATCGGTAGTTTTTGAGCCCGGCCTGATGGATCATTCATTGGCAATTCAGCAAATGGGCTACGGTGCTATCATCAAAGTATTGCTGCGATTTAAAAGCGACTTCTGGAATTCAGCTAAAACAGCAAAGATTGGTTTTATTTTGTCGGGCGAGGCTATACCAACCTGGTGGACCCAATATCCCGCAGCTTCAAATCTGCTGACCGGCTGGCTTGGCGGACTTCCGGCAGAAGCGAAAAAGCATCTTGATGAAAATCAATTGTTGGAACTGGCAATCGGTTCTCTGGCAAACATTTTTAATAAGCCCGAAACTGAACTGTGCGAAGAATTAGTCGCCTGGAAAGTGGTCAACTGGACTACAGATCCCTATACATTAGGCTCCTACGCTTATGATACAGTAGAGTCGCATCGGGTACGCATCTTAATGCAAAGGCCAGTGGCACAAAAGCTTTATTTTGCAGGTGAATACTTATATGAAGGGCCGGCAATGGGAACAGTTGAAGCAGCCTTAGCGAGCGGACTGGCAGTTGCGCAGCAAATATCATAAAATGTATATTTTAGTATTTGTGCTGTATTGGTTGCCAGTAATTACCCGACAGGATGATCATGTTGAGTAATTTGATACTGTTGTCGTAATAATCGTAGTCTTTCAATTTAAAATGAATGAGGTAGTCCCAAACGCCATTCAGCCATTTTTGGTTTTTTTGATCGACCATGGCCGAAACCGTAAACGGACCGATAAAACTTAATGCTTCAAAATAACGACCATTAATATCCTCGCCATTTAAAGTATAACCCGCCGAAATATTATCCGGAACACCGCGGGTAGTTGATCGTATCCATCGGTTGATCTTATCATTGATAGCTTTTGCCCTGCTATCGCCATTCAACAAAAAATCAGTCGCAATTCGCCAGGGAACCCTGCAAGCGTTGTAATTGTAATACCCATCATATTTAGATTCGAGAAAATAGGGTTTGGCTGGTTTTGCTTTTCTGTTGATATTGATGATGAAATCTGGAATGAGTCCAGCTTCTTCGCTATATTGATGTTCAAGCTCGCCGAACAATCTGTAATTTGCGTCAATGACTTTTTTCCAGCGCAAATCACCAGTAGCCTCTGCAAATGCCTTAAAATGTGCGGGCATAAAGTCGGAGGCACGCATGGCAAAATAGTCTTTACTATCATATTCAACGGCATCGCTCAATATTATTGAATAGGTTTTAGGGTTAATCTCGTAGTTCATGATCGCGTTGATCAGGTGTTTCGCTTCCATCAGGTAATTGATCGGACCCGAACTGCCCCACTGCTTATCTGCCAGCAATAACGAATAGGCAATATCCATATCTCCATCTGTTGCCGAACTGGCGTCGATACTGTTGCAGTTGCTGTCTTGCGCCCAGGCCATTAAACCATGCCTGTTTCTGTGATCCTTAAAGAACGAAAACAAACCATCGTAAGTTCCTTTTGCTGTTACATCCGCGCCGGCCATCAGTACAGTAATGACCATCCCATAACCTTGTCCTTCCGAAACACATTGTTTTTTGCTTTTTCCTTCAAACCAAACATAGAAGCTGCCAGGTTTGCATCCCGTTTTGATATAGCGGTTTTTCCATTGATGATAGAAATTGAAAGTTAGTTCATCAAGGTTTTTTTGTGATCGCTGATTTGGTTTAATACTTCGACCGTCATAAGCCCGGTGTTGCGGGAAAGGGTAGTTAATTGTTTGTGCAAAAGATGCCGTTGTAAGATTGATCAGCACCAAATAAAATGAAAATTTGATCCGCATAAAGTCTAAGTTATAAATTGCCTGTTAAAACGCAGTTGTTTATCTCCAAAACGGCAGCTTAAAAGATTTGTGTAAATAAAACTAAAGGAAATGGTACTGGGTTTTTAATGGCAATTATTTTAATATCTTTAATTGAATACACCTTAATTCAAATAAATGCAATATTTTATTCGTAACAGTGATAATACTTTTTGGTAGGATAAAAAAGGAGATAATATTATATTTTTGTCGTGTCAAAAATACACAATATGCCCAGACTGCTTTTGAAGTGCTTTTTATTGGGGTTATTATTTTCGGGCTTTTTTAGTCCTTCTGATGCGCAACAAAAAGTGCTTACTATTAAAGATGCTGAGCAATTAGCATTGGCAAATTATAGTTCAATTAAAGCAAAAGCCAGCCAGCTTAACGCTTCCAAAGCAAGCCTTGCGGAGGTTAAATCTGAATATTTGCCTGATTTTAGTCTTTCGGCGCAACAAGACTATGGCACGGTAAACGGGCAAACTGGGCCGCTTTATGGTTATAAAGGTCTGAGTGTTGCCTCGGCAGGGCCATCGCTGCCGCATCAAAACTGGAACGCAGCCTTCGGCTCACTTTATCTTGCCAATATCAACTGGGACTTTTTTGCTTTTGGCCGTTCCCTTGAAAAAATAAAAGTTCAGAATCGCCTGGTTACCCAAAATGAAAGCGATCTGGCGCAGGAACAGTTTCAGCACCAGGTAAGAGTTGCGGCAGCATACCTCGATCTTTTGGCAGCCCAGCAACTTGCCCGGGCTCAGCAGGATAACCTTTACCGGAGTATTGAGCTGCAAAAAGTGGTAATTGCCCGCGTAAAAAACGGCTTGAATCCGGGAGTAGATTCCTCACTCGCCAATGCCGAAGTTTCAAGTGCACGCATTGCACTGACAACGGCCCAGCAAACTGTTCTTGATCAGAGCAACCAGCTGGCCCAATATTTGGGTTTAACTTCACAAAGCTTTTTACTTGATAGTGTTTTTGTTACCAAAGCACCCGAAAATGCCGACAAGGCAGCAATCCTAGGCACCGCAGGGCACCCTATTTTGCAGTTTTATAATAACCGCATTGCTGTAAGTGATGAGCAAGCTAAATACCTTAAAACCCTTGCCTATCCAACTTTTACTTTGTTTGGTGTTTACCAGGGAAGGGGCTCGGGCTTTAGCGCCGGATATGGCAGCGATCAGAGTGCTTACAGTAGCAGTTACGGTAGCGGAGCCGATCCAACGCGATATAATTATTTGTTTGGTGTAGGGTTGGTTTGGAATTTAACCAGCACTTTACGCGTTCGCAATCAGGTGAGATCGCAACAGTATATTTCCGAACAATACAAGCATGAATACGATCTGGTTGATCAGCAATTGCGCAATCAGCAAAGTTTGGCCGAAAGCAGGATAGCAAGTGCGCTTAAAAACTATCATGAGGTACCAATAGAGGTGAAAGCAGCTTCGGATGCCTATGTACAGAAGTCGGCCTTATATAAAAACGGCCTGGCTAATATCGTTGACCTTACCCAATCGCTTTACACCCTGAACCGTGCCGAAGTTGATCGTGATATAGCCAATAACAACGTTTGGCAGGCCGTATTGTACAAAGCCGCTGCTACAGGTGATTTTGGGGTATTTATAAATAATTTTTAAAGGAATTAAAATCGATTAAATGGGATTAATTAAAGGAGCACTGCGGAGACCAATTACGATACTGGTGATTGTTTTCGGACTGTTTTTTGCAGGGATCTTTGCAGTTGAAAAAATTAAGATCGATATTTTCCCGGATCTGAATTTGCCCGTAATATATATTTCGCACCCTTATGGTGGGTTTACACCTAACCAGATGGAAGCATATTTTGGGAAGCAATATGTAAATCTCCTCCTGTATGTTTCAGGTGTTAAAAGCATCGAAACACGCAATATTGCCGGTTTGTCATTGCTTAAACTTACTTTTTACGAAGGTACTAATATGGCACAGGCCGCCGCGGAGGTGACGGCCTATACCAATAGGGCCCAGGCCATATTTCCACCGGGATCACAACCGCCATTTATTCTTCGTTTTGACGCTTCCACATTGCCGGTTGGGCAATTAGTGTTAACAAGTCCCACACGATCAAACAACGAATTACTCGATTTGGCCAACGTTTATGTGCGTTCGCAATTTACTTCAATACCCGGTCTGGTGGCACCTGCACCTTTTGGGGGTAACGTGCGCACTGTTGTGATCAAGGCCGATCCTGAATTAATGCGGGCACACCACGTTACGCCCGATCAGTTGGTTTTGGCTATCAGGGACAATAACCAAAACACCCCGGCCGGAAACGTGCGCATTGGCGATTTTAATTACCTTACACCTACCAATACCACGCTTAGTAAGATCAGCGATTTTGGTGATATACCGCTGATAAAAAATGGGGTGCAAACTTTATTTATCCATGATGTAGCAACAGTTGAAGATGGCGCAGATATTACCGGTAGTTATGCATTGGTCAATGGTAAACGCTCCGTTTATTTGCCTATCACCAAGTCAGCAGGTGCTTCAACATGGGATGTAGTGCAAAATTTAAAAGAAGCAATTCCACGTTTTCAGGCAGTGTTACCTCCGGATGTTAAGCTTTCTTATGTGTTCGATCAATCAGTTTATGTGATCAACGCTGTAAAGAGCCTGGCCGAAGAAGGTGCTATTGGCGCTGTACTGACCGGTTTAATGGTGTTATTATTTCTGGGCGACAGGAGGGGGGCATTGATCGTGATCATGACTATACCTACCTGTATCATTTCGGGTATATTCTTCCTTTGGTTATTCCACCAAACCATCAATATCATGACTTTGAGTGGTCTTGCACTGGCCATTGGTATATTGGTTGATGAATCTACAGTTACTATTGAAAATATTCACCAGCATTTCGATATGGGCAAACCTAAGGCATTAGCTATCTGGGATGCCTGTAAAGAAATTGCCTTCCCTAAATTGCTGATCCTGTTCTGTATCCTTGCTGTATTTGCTCCAGCTTTTACCATGACCGGGATACCGGGTGCACTATTTTTGCCTTTGGCCCTGGCAATCGGTTTTTCGATGGTCACCTCTTATATTCTTGCGCAAACCTTCGTGCCGGTAATGGCCAATTGGATGATGGTTAACAAACACGAGGATAAAAGCCATGCCGATGGATTTGCACTTGATGATGAAGGACCAGCCTGGGAACAAAAAGAACTGGCTGTAAAAAATGCCACCGAAGGAGGCAAAGATAATAAGCTAAGCAGGTTCGATCATTTCAGGATTTGGTTTCTGGGGCGCATCGACTGGATGATGCCCAGACGCAAGTTCTGGGTCAGCTTTTATGCAGTTACTGCACTGGGTTTTGCCTTCCTTATGTTCACTTTTATAGGGCGCGATGTATTGCCCAAGGTAAATTCAGGAACCTTCCAGGTTCGTTTAAGGGCACCCGATGGTACCAGGTTTGAACGTACAGAACTGATAACTCTTGATGTGATACATCAACTTGAAAAAATAGTAGGTAAAGATAATATCCGGGTAACCTCAGCAATGGTAGGCCAGCACCCGGGTCAGTTCTCTACCAGTCCGATCTACCTGTTTATGGCTGGTCCGCAGGAAGCGGTATTGCAGGTAAACCTGCGCGATGGTTACGAGGTTAACCTGGACGACCTTAAAGAACGCTTGCGTGCCGCAATCCGGCAGGCACAGCCTTCGGTTAGAGTTTCATTTGAACCTATTGAATTAACAGATAAGATATTGAGTCAGGGTTCACCCACACCGATAGAAGTATCTGTGGTGAGCAAAAATAAGCCTCAAAATGTTGCGTATGCCTTAAAAGTTGTTGACCGCCTCCGTAAAATCAGCTATCTGCGCGACGTACAGATCGGTCAACCCTACAAATATCCGTCGATAGATATCAATATTGATCGCGCCCGAACCGCACAGTTAGGTTTAAATATGACGGATGTATCCCGTTCACTTATTGCGGCCACGTCATCATCGCGGTATACCGAAAAGAATGTTTGGCTTGATCAGAAAGCAGGCCTTGCCTACAACGTACAGGTTGAAATACCTGAATATCAAATGGCCAGTTTGAGTGATATAGGTAATATCCCGGTCAATCCAAATCAGGCCCGGCCGGTTTTAAGCGACGTTGCTTCTATCAAACCAGATACCACTTATGGCGAAGATGATAGCCAGGGCGCTTTGCCTATGCTGACAGTTACGGCAAATCTCCACAAGATCGATCTCGGTACCGCAGCGAAAGACGTTAACAAAGCAATTGACGGCCTGGGAAAATTACCCCGTGGATTAACCATTCAAACGCGCGGTATCAGCACCACGCTTACTGATACATTTAACAGCCTTGGGTGGGGCCTGGTAGTGGCTGTATTGGTGATCTACCTGATGCTCACCGCTAATTTCCAGTCGTTTAAACTCGCCTTTGTTGTATTATTCACTGTGCCGGCGGTATTGGCAGGTTCAATGTTCCTGGTAATGTTTACGGGCGCAACGCTTAACCTGCAATCGTATATGGGTATGATCATGTCCGTAGGGGTATCCATATCAAATGCCGTATTACTTGTGACCAATGCCGAGGAACTCCGCAAGCATAATGGCGATGCGCTGCGTTCAGCCCGCGAAGCCGTAGCATTAAGATTAAGGCCAATATTGATGACCAGTTTGGCGATGATCGTTGGTATGATACCGATGGCTTCAGGTTTAGGTGAAGGCGGCGATCAGACTTCGCCTTTGGGTAGGGCGGTTATCGGCGGGCTTTTGGCTTCAACTTTTGCTGCCGTTCTTATTTTGCCACAGGTTTTTGCCTGGGTACAAGGCAATACTTCGACGGCATCCGTGTCATTAGATCCGGAAGATATAGAAAGTAAATTTTATGTTCCAGCACATCATCATGAAAATGTTCAAAAATAGCTATA
>Ga0164296_1001676_pt1 | contig 22964 bp, 19 predicted proteins | sample GEODES057metaG_FD_113533 | JGI IMG/M metagenome (GOLD analysis project Ga0164296, IMG submission 113533) | Dystrophic lake water microbial communities from Trout Bog Lake, Wisconsin, USA - GEODES057 metaG | ecosystem: Environmental > Aquatic > Freshwater > Lake | place: USA: Trout Bog Lake...
CGCGGCACAAATGCTTTCACCATCGCGAACATAAAGAACACCAAAGTGACTTTAAGAATAAACCAAATTGGGCCTGGCACAGAGGTGAAGGGCGCAAAGGGAAGCGGTGATAACCAACCACCCAAGAACAAAATAGTGATCATCGCGCACATGCTCATGATCGCGACATATTCGCCAAGCATGAACATCATATAAGGCGTCGATGAATATTCCACCATAAAGCCTGCCACCAATTCGGACTCAGCTTCAACCAGATCAAATGGGGGGCGGTTTGTTTCAGCCAAAGCTGAAATAAAGAATATCACAAACATCGGGAACAATGGCAGCCAATACCAATTAAGCGCGCCATAAGGTCCGTCTTGCGCCTTAACGATGTCACCGAGATTGAGTGAGCCTGCGCATAAGAGCACAGTGATAATCACAAAGCCGATGGAGACTTCATAAGACACCATTTGAGCTGCTGAACGTAAAGCCGACAAAAACGGATATTTGGAATTAGAGGCCCAGCCACCCATGATAATGCCATAGACACCAAGAGATGAGATGGCAAAAATATACAAAATACCGACATTCAGATTAGCAACGGCCCATCCATCATTAATGGGGATAACGGCCCATGCAGCTAAAGCCAACATGCCCGTAACAAAAGGTGCAAGCAAAAACACGCCCTTATTTGCACCTGCGGGAATAACCGGCTCTTTCAAGACGAATTTGAGCATATCCGCAAAGGATTGCAGCAAACCCCATGGCCCCACAACATTCGGGCCACGGCGCATTTGCACGGCTGCCCAGATCTTACGATCAGCATAGAGAATATAAGCCACAAAAATTAACAGCCCAACCAATAGGCCTAAGCTCTTAGCCAGAATAATCAGAAGCGTTAGTGCCAAATCCATATCGCGCTCCTATTCCGCCGCTTTGTGCTGATGCTGCCCAGCAAGGGCCGAGCATTCGGCCATAACTTTAGACGCACGCGCAATGGGGTTGGTAAGATAAAAATCAGCAATGGCTGAGGCAAAAGGTGCTTTGATGAGGGCAGCCTGAGGCAGGCTCGCCAGTGACGATGCCTCGCCAGCTTCAATCGCATCAATGCGCGCAAAATGCGGATAGCTCGCATAAAGAGCTGAACGCAATTGCGCCAAAGAGTCGAAGGGCAGAGTATGCCCCAGCACGTCCGACAATGCCCGCAAAATAGCCCAATCCTCTCGCGCATCCCCAGGTGGGAAAGCCGCACGATCCGCCATTTGCACGCGCCCTTCTGTATTCACATAAAGGCCGGATTTTTCCGTATAAGCGGCAGAGGGCAAAATAACATCGGCGCGATGCGCACCGCGATCACCATGCGTGCCCTGATAAATAACGAAGGCGCCAGCGCTGATCTCAATCTCATCGGCGCCGAGATTAAAGAGCACATCAACACCACCATGCGCCATGCTCTTTGCATCAAGTGCAGGCGCAATCGGTACAAAACCAAGATCAAGCGCACCGACACGTGCTGCCGCTGTGTGCAAGACCGCAAGTCCATTCCAGCCATCGCGTTGCCCGAGTTGGGCAGCCATGCCCAGCAGCGCCAATCCATCCTCACGCATAAGCGCGCCCTGCCCGACGATGATGAGAGGCTTTTGCGCTTTAGCAAGGATAGCACCAAAACCATGGCCTGCCGCAATGTCAGACAAGCTATCTGCCCCTGCCCCAATATAATGAGTTGCATAAGTCAGATCAGCATTCTCACCAATCACGCCAATGGGCATGGAGGTGCGCAACCATTGTTTACGAATACGCGCATTAAGCACAGGTGCTTCCTTGCGCGGATTTGAGCCGATCACCAAAACAGCATCAGCCTCATCAATCCCTGCGATTGTAGGATTAAATATATAAGAAGCGCGACCAAATTTCGGATCGAGTTTCGTGCCATCCTGACGTGCATCAATATTTGTGACGCCCAAAGCACTCATCAATGATTTGAGCGCAAAGAGATCTTCAACACTTGCGAGATCACCGGCAATAGCACCAATTTTAGCAGGGGTTGTAGCTTTGATACGCGATGCAATCAAAGCAAATGCCTCTTGCCATTTGGCAGGGCGCAAACGGCCATTCTCGCGCACATAAGGGCGATCAAGACGCTGAAGCTTCAATCCATCAACAATCTGACGGGTTTTATCCGAAATCCATTCTTCATTTACGGCATCATTCACGCGCGGCAAAATGCGCACGACTTCACGCCCACGCGTATCAATCCGAATGGAAGAGCCAAGCGCATCCATCACATCAATAGATTGGGTCTTTTGTAACTCCCACGGGCGCGCTTTAAAGGATTGCGGTTTAGGCAGCAATGCACCCACAGGGCAGAGATCGGTAACATTGCCCTGCAATTCAGAACTCATTGCGCTTTCAAGATAGGTGGTGATTTCCATATCTTCACCACGCCCAATCGCGCCCATATCAGCTGTGCCCGCCACTTCCGCGGTAAAGCGCACACAGCGCGTGCAGTGAATGCAGCGATTCATGGATGTTTTGACGAGCGGGCCAATATATTTATCTTCCACCGCACGCTTATTTTCATGATAGCGCGAGCTATCAACACCAAAGCCCATGGCTTGGTCTTGCAAATCACATTCACCACCCTGATCGCAAATAGGGCAATCCAAGGGATGGTTGATGAGCAAAAATTCCATCACACCTTCGCGTGCTTTTTTCACCATAGGTGAATTGGTCAGCACAACCGGTGGCTCGCCATTGGGACCTGCGCGCAAATCACGCACTGACATAGCGCAGGAAGCGGTTGGTTTGGGTGGGCCACCCTTCACTTCGACAAGGCACATGCGGCAATTGCCGGCAATGGACAGGCGCTCATGATAGCAAAAACGTGGAATTTCTTTGCCTGCTTCTTCGCATGCCTGCAACAGAGTGAACTCTGCTGGTACATCAATTTCCTGGCCGTCAATGATAAGTTTGGTCATAACGATCACTCCGCTGCCAAAATTTTATCAGATATGCGCAGGGGATCAGGATGCGGATTGGCCGCATAATCATCAATACGCTTCTCGATTTCATGACGGAAATGGGTAATTAACCCCTGCACGGGCCATGCTGCTGCATCACCCAAAGCGCAGATGGTGTGACCTTCAATCTGCTTAGACACATCAAGCAGCATATCTATCTCACGTTTATGCGCACGCCCCTCAGCCATGCGGGAGAGCACGCGCCACATCCAGCCAGTACCCTCACGGCATGGAGTGCATTGGCCGCAACTTTCATGCTTGTAAAAATAAGACAGACGCGCAATCGCGCGCACAATGTCGGTGGATTTATCCATCACAATCACAGCCGCTGTGCCAAGGCCAGAGCGTAATTTTGATAGTGAGTCAAAATCCATGGGGCAATCGATGATTTGATCGGCTGGAACACAACGCACAGATGAACCACCGGGAATCACGGCCAAAAGATTATCCCAACCACCGCGAATGCCGCCGCAATGCCGATCAATCAATTCACGGAACGGAATCGACATGGCTTCTTCGACATTACAGGGCTTGTTCACATGGCCAGAGACGCAAAATAATTTGGTGCCGACATTATTGGGCGCACCAAAGCTCGAAAACCATGAAGCACCCCGACGCAAAATGGTGGGTGCCACCGCTATGGATTCAACATTATTGACTGTCGTAGGGCAGCCATAAAGACCCATATTGGCAGGAAATGGCGGCTTAAGGCGCGGCATGCCTTTTTTGCCTTCCAGCGATTCAAGCAAAGCTGTTTCTTCACCGCAAATATAAGCGCCAGCACCATGATGAACATAAATATCGAAGGGATAGCCTGTGATATTATCCTTGCCGACGAGTTTGGCGGCATAGGCTTCATCCACGGCAGCCTGCAAGCGCTCACGCTCCAAAATATATTCGCCGCGCAAATAGACATAACAGGCATGCGCACCCATAGCGAATGAGGCAATCATGCAGCCTTCAATGAGCAAATGCGGATCATTGCGCAGGATCTCGCGATCCTTACATGTGCCGGGCTCGGACTCATCGGCATTGACGACGAGATAAGACGGCCGCGCGGGATCAGGCTTTGGCATGAAGGACCATTTCAGGCCCGTAGGAAAACCAGCGCCACCACGCCCACGAAGACCAGATGCTTTCATCTCACTGATGATCCAGTCCTTGCCCTTTTCAATAAGGCCTTTGGTATTATCCCATGCCCCACGCGATTGAGCGCCCTTCAAGCGCCAGTCACCGAAGCCATATAGATTTGTAAAAATACGATCCTTGTCCGCGAGCATATCAGCGCACCCTCAGATCTGTGTTTCATGATCGGCGGGCACGGAGCCCTTGCCGCTGCGACCATCCGCCCCGTAAAGTTCAGTCAGGGCTGTCAAACCACCCACCGGCTCAGAAGAGCGGCGGCCGATTTGCGAGCCTTTTGTGACGGGACGTCCTGCTGCCAGATCATCAAGCAGCTTGGAAAAATTATCTGGTGTCAAATCTTCGTAATAATCATCGTTGATCTGCACCATCGGCGCATTGCAACATGCGCCCAAACATTCAACCTCAAGCCATGAAAATTTACCATCGGCCGATACATGGCGTTGCTCGCCAATGCGCGATTGGCATATTTTCTTAATCTCTTCCGCGCCACGCAGCATGCAAGGTGTGGTGCCGCATAATTGGATGAAATGCTCACCCACAGGCTCAAGATTAAACATGGTGTAAAAGGTCGCGATCTCCAGCACGCGAATATAGGGCATAGAGAGCATATCAGCGACACATTCAATTGCTGGCTTTGGAAGCCAATACTGATGCTGGGCCTGTGCCTTCCACAACAAGGGAATAACGGCCGAGGCCTGACGCCCCTCAGGATATTTGGCAATTTGCGCGTCACACCATGCTTTATTCTCAGGTGTGAACGCAAAAGATGCGGGTTGCTGTTCTGCTAAACGGCGCACTGACATAGATCACCTATCCACTTCGCCAAACACGATGTCGAGTGAACCAAGAATGGCGCTCACATCGGCCAGCATGTGCTTACGGCACATAAAATCCATTGCTTGCAAATGCGCAAAACCAGGCGCGCGAATTTTGCAGCGATAAGGCTTATCGGTCCCATCAGCAACGAGATACACGCCAAATTCACCTTTGGGTGCTTCAACGGCTGCGTAAACTTCACCCATCGGCACTTTAAAGCCTTCAGTGTAGAGCTTGAAATGATGAATGAGGGATTCCATCGACTTCTTCATCTCGGCACGCGATGGAGGAACAATCTTGCCCTTATCAGAGGAGACGGGACCACCCCGCTCTGAGCCCAGCAAACGCTCAACGCATTGCTTCATAATACGCACGGATTGGCGCATTTCTTCCATGCGAATGACTTGGCGATCATAATTGTCACCATGACGACCCACGGGAATATCGAAGTCTAACTCTTCATAGCATTCATAAGGCTGGCTTTTGCGCAAATCCCATGCAGCGCCAGAGCCGCGCACCATGACGCCTGAAAAACCCCACTTCCAACATTCTTCAAGGCTGACAACACCGATATCAACATTGCGTTGCTTGAAAATGCGATTGTCTAAAAACAGAGTTTGCAAATCATCGCACACGCGCAAGAAAGGATCGCACCATGCACCAATGTCCTCAATCAATTGATCGGGGCAATCAAGATGCACGCCACCAGGGCGAAAATAATTCGCATGCATACGCGCGCCTGAAGCACGCTCATAAAATACCATTAATTTTTCGCGCTCTTCAAAGCCCCATAGGGGTGGTGTCAGAGCGCCCACATCCATCGCTTGCGTGGTCAAATTTAGCAAATGCGACAATATGCGGCCAATCTCCGAATAAAGCACACGAATGAGCTGGCCACGTTTGGGCACTGTGATATCGAGCATTTTCTCAATGGCCAGACAGAAGGCGTGCTCTTGATTCATCGGCGCAACATAATCAAGCCGATCAAAATAAGGCACGTTTTGCGCATAAGTACGCGCTTCCATCAATTTTTCAGTACCACGATGCAAAAGGCCGATATGTGGATCAACACGCTCCACCACTTCGCCATCAAGTTCCAACACCAAACGCAACACGCCATGGGCTGCGGGATGTTGTGGGCCGAAGTTAATCGAAAAATTGCGCACGGAATGGTCGGTCATAGTCACTCCGATCAGCTCTGTTTGGCTTTTTCATCGCCCGGGAGGACATAAGTCGGATTGCCTTCCCATGGCGAGAGAAAATCAAAATTACGATATTCTTGATTGAGCCGAACGGGCTCATAGACAACGCGCTTTTGCTCATCATCATAACGCACTTCCACAAAACCAGACATGGGGAAGTCTTTGCGCAAGGGATGACCTTCAAAGCCGTAATCAGTCAAAATTCGACGCAAGTCAGGATGATCTGAGAAAACAATACCGAGCATGTCATAGGCTTCGCGCTCATACCAATTTGCCGCCGGAAATACAGAAATGACCGATGGAATTGGCTCCCATTCACCCACCATTGCTTTAATGCGCAGGCGCGCATTTTGTGTCGGTGAGAGCAGATGATACACAACATCAAACCGCTTTTGGCGGGCGGGATAATCCACACCACAAATATCAATCAAATTGACAAAGCCAAGTTCCGCTGTATCGCGCACATAGCTCAACACATCAACAATATGCTCAGCCTCGACACATAAGGTCAGCTCACCAAAAGCATGGTCCACAGATGTCACGCGCCCTGCCAGAGCCGCTGTGATCATCTCACCCATGCTCATGAGCTTGGGGTCATTGGGGTGTGCGGTCATGATGCCTGCCAAATCTCTCATATCCAATGATAGCCACCCCGCCTCATGCGGGATGAATTTTAGCGTTCAATTGTACCAGTGCGGCGTATTTTCTTTTGCAAAAGCAAAACACCATAGAGCAATGCCTCTGCAGATGGAGGGCAACCCGGAACATAAACGTCCACTGGCACCACCCGATCACAGCCACGCACCACAGAATAGGAATAATGATAATAGCCGCCGCCATTGGCGCATGATCCCATTGAGATCACATAACGCGGCTCTGGCATTTGGTCATAGACCTTGCGCAAAGCAGGCGCCATTTTATTAGTCAATGTCCCCGCAACAATCATCACATCAGATTGGCGTGGACTGGCGCGTGGCGCAAAACCAAAACGCTCAACATCATAACGCGGCATGGATAATTGCATCATCTCCACTGCGCAGCAGGCTAAACCAAAGGTCATCCACATCAGCGAGCCCGTACGGGCCCATGCAATCAATTCATCCGTGCTTGTCACCAAAAAGCCCTTATCGGCCAATTGATCATTGATGGTCATGAAATAAGGATCATTTGCGCCAACAGGCTTACCTGTTGCGGGATCTATGATGCCACGCGGCGCTGGCGCGGTCAGAGTGTTATGCGAGCTCAATCCCATTCGAGCGCTCCCTTAGTCCACTCATAAACAAAACCGATGGTCAGAACAGCCAAAAACACCATCATCGACCAAAAGCCAAACACGCCCACCTCTTTGAAGGCAACAGCCCATGGGAAGAGAAAGGCCACTTCTAGATCAAAGATGATGAACAGCAGAGAGACGAGGTAAAACCGCACATCAAATTTCATGCGCGCATCGTCAAAGGCATTAAAGCCACATTCATAGGCTGATAATTTTTCACCATCAGGTGCTTTGAATGCCAAAATAAACGGGGCAATCAATAAAGCGCCGGCAATCAGGCCAGACACAGCCATGAAAATAACAAGAGGTAGATATTGGTCCAGAAGGCCGCTCATGGGTCCCCGCAGTCCGTTTGATAAAGCTCCAGAAAGAGACTCGCATAAAAGCGCGCCCCATTCCAGCGTCGCGAAGCACTATCGCAGCGCACCAAGCCGCGCAAGATGGTATGAGGGGTTAAACCCGCCTAAAACTGATCTTCTCACACCAATGGCCGAGACGGACGTGGAACGCGTTGAAAGCCTAAAAGCTCAAATATAGCCAAAACGGCCCGCGACAAGGCCTGAAAGCGCCCCAAAACCTAAAATCCAGAGCGGATTACGAGAGGTAAAGGCCACAAATGCCGCCGAAAGCGCTGATAAAAGAAAAGCGAGGGGCGTCGCATCGGCCGAACTGGTCGTTACCACGCCCGCTGACAATAGCAGGCCCACGACAACGGGAGGTATTGCCGCTTTAAGAATGGGATACCACGAGGCGCTTTCGATCCGCCCCACAAGGCGACCAACGATCAGGGCCAAAATGCTGGAGGGGATGATCGCACCACAAGTTGCCGCAATCATGCCGGCAAAACCAGCCAAATGCCAGCCGATGAGGCTGATAACAAGAATGTTTGGCCCTGGTGCAATCTGAGCAATGGCAAATAGCTGCGCAAACTCAGTATTGTTGAGCCAGCTATGGTTTTCAACCACTAAGCGATGCAGCTCCGGTATCATGCCCGGTGCCCCACCCACAGCCAAAAACGACAGCATAATGAAGGAGATGGCGATTTCGACGATGAGATTATCGCTATAAATCATCTCTTGCGCTCCCACCACACTACGGCACTCGAAAGGGGGATGAGGATGATCAATAATTCAACCAAAGGAAGGCGTAACACACCTAAGCAAAAAACGGCAAAGGCCGAGACAGCCATACGCGGCACTGTTAATTTCAAATTACGCCCCATTTTAATTGCCATACCGACCACAAGACCGGCAGCCGTCGCAGCCGCTCCCATTGTGGCCGCATGAACATCAGCAAGAGAGGAAAACTGATCATAGACCATAGCCAAGCTTATAAGAATGACTAAAGGCATGAACATCAGGCCTAATAAGGCAATGCAAGTCCCAATAATCCCATGCGCCCGATCACCTAATATAATGGTCATATTGATGATATTGCCGCCCGGAAGCACCTGCCCAATGCCAAGTATATTGGCATAATCAAGTTCACTCAGCCATTTGCGCTTTTCAACAATCACATAACGCGCAGCGGTCGCGACACCGCCAAAGCCCATCAGACCAATGCTAACAAAGCCCATAAAGAGCTCTAAACGTGAAATCGTGATGCGCGAAGAAGGCGACATATGAGACCTTATCCTTTGGGGACGGCAGGCATATTGGACAGCCAGTGACGACTCATAAGCCTTTGTGCGAAAGTGACAAAGAAAGCGGTGGCGCGCAAGCCAAAGGGCTTAAAGCTAAGCTAAGATTAAAATAAAGGAAAATGGCGAGAGAGACGGGGCTCGAACCCGCGACCTCCGGCGTGACAGGCCGGCGCTCTAACCAACTGAGCTACTCCCCCGCGATGGGCGAAGCGCCCAAGCAGAGATCAGCCGGATAAGGCACCCTATGAGTGAAGTCAAGCCAAACCGCGTGAAAAATCTGACTTTGCCCGAAAATCAGCTCAAAATCACGGATCTCTAAATCTCAGAGCGCGCGCACAGAGCCCAATCGTGCCGTAGCGCGGGGCTTTGATGACCATCAGAAATTTTGCGAGCCTATGTTCCAGCGTGTTAGCTCTTGGGGTGTGATGATATGTATCTTGGTTGAGTCAATTTTTTCGGCTGTGCGCACCATCGTGCGGCTTACGCCCATGCCACTGGCATAGGCGGCGAGCCTGTCAACAAAATCTTTATCGCCATATATTTTGTGCACACCGCTTAACAAGCCTTTGGCATTGTGCTCGGCTTCGTAAGAATACATGCGGTGAATGCCCAAAGCACTGTAAGGGGGAACAATGCGTTTTTTGGCGCCGATAAAAGCGTAAACGCAGGCTGAAAAACAATGTCCCGCTGGAATATAGCTTGATGCGGGAGGGCCGCCCTCTTCACGATCTAGACGCCCGATAATCGCTAATACGCCTGCGGCACGAAACATCTGCCCCAGCGCCATTGAGGCCATCACACCCCCACCAAGAGAGTTGAGAAAAACAACCGCGCGGACGCGTGGGTTTTTTAAATTCTTCTTAGCAAAAGCTTTGAAAACATCCGGTGTATCATTTGTGATATCGCCATCAGCCGCGATAACAAAAATACATTTTTGTTTCTCGCATGAAGCAGCATCACCAAAGGGCACGAGGCGAAAGTCCATCTCTTTAGCATACGCAGTTGCGGGCATCACTCCCCATAACAGGCACATCACTAATGGCAGCAAAACCCTAGGCATATTCTAAAATCGACCCACCTAAACACCGAGCAAATTTCAAATTAGCATGGCTTTGAGAAAAGAACAGCCTTGATATGCTCGTCCAATAGGCTTGCTTGATTGCGCAAGCCCGTTTAGGTAAGCCTTTCTGACTTTAAGTGCACGCTGGAGGGCGCATGTCACATCCCGATCGGTTTTTGCTTGCAGGCGTTATGGGCTGGCCGGTCATGCATTCGCGGTCCCCTCTCCTTCATAATCATTGGTTCACCACCTATGGGCTAGCTGGCTCTTATGTGCCGCTTGCGATTGAGCCTGATGCCTTGGGGCCAGCTTTGCGCGCCTTGCACCCGCTCAAATTTGCGGGCTGCAATTTGACGATTCCCCATAAAGAAACAGCGCTGGGGATTGTGGATGAAATACATCCCACAGCAAAACTAATGGGCGCCATTAGCTGTGTGACTGTGACACGCGATGGCGGTCTCATCGGCTCTAACAATGATGGCTATGGCTTTATCGAAAGCATAGTGGAAGCCAAACCTAACTGGCGTGCCGACAGTGGCCCTATTGTTGTTATAGGTGCAGGTGGCGGCGCGCGTGCGGTGATCTATAGTTTGGCTGAGCGCGGCGCACGGGAAATTCGCGTCATTAACCGCACATTTGCACGCGCCAAAAATCTTGAAGATACATTTGGTGGCCCCGTCAAAGCGTATATGTGGGATGATCGCACAAAAGCTGTTCATGATTGCGCTATGCTGGTGAATACGACCAGTCAGGGAATGATTGGCATGGCTCCACTTGATATGCCACTCAACACTTTATCAGCTTCGGCTTTGGTGGCTGATATTATTTATATTCCCCGCGAAACACCTTTGTTGCGCGAGGCACGCTTACGCGGCAATGCGACTGTCAATGGACTTGGCATGCTTTTGCATCAAGCGCGGCCCGCATGGAAAGCATGGTTTAATCTCGACCCGCAGGTGACGCCCGAATTGCGCGCATTGCTTGAAGGGACGTTGTAATCCCCTCTTATAATTTCGAGTAATAGTGATCCCATGTTTTCTTGAACAGAGGGCGCGACCAAAGCTTCTGGCGGCATGCCTCTTGTTCTTCCGCAGAAAACACATAAGGCGGCGCAATGCGTCCTGCCATATATTGGCGATAGGCATTTTCCTCGAGATAAACAGCGAGATTAAACACCTCAATCATATCACCGCCCACAACAGTTGCGCCATGTGATTTGAGCAATACAGCCGGGCATTCACCCAATGTGCGCGCGAGTGCTTCGCCCATAGGCTTTGTGTTGATTGACATAGGCGTGTCAAACAAGGGAATCTCACCCAGCAGCACGCCTTGAGCATAGACAGGCTTATATTTTTCACCTGTCATTGTGAGAAAAGTTGACCATTTGGGATGAGTATGTGCAATCGCCTGCACATCAGGACGGGCCTTATAAATGCCGGCATGAAGATGAAATTCTAATGGGGGCGAGCCATGCCCCTCCAGCACTTTGCCGTCCATATCCACGAGCACAATATCATCAACAGTCAACGCACCGCGCACAGATGCGCCTGAGTTAATATAAAAACGATCTTCTCCCGCACGAATCGTGCAATGGCCGTTGTAATCAATGATCTCAGCACGCTCGAGCATGCGAATGGCATCGACGAGTGTTTGTTTAATCTGCGATGATGACATTTTTAATCCTATGATATTAAAGAGCGACATCAGCCTTTCAGCGCGCGCTCTTTCCATAATTCCCATGGACGGCTCACGACATTGAGATTGACAGCATCGGCAAGCGCGCCTTCTTCTGCACTCAATGCGGCAATGGAGCCACCAAAAGCGCCCGTCAATGTTGCGGCTTGAATTTGCAAGCGTGCATTAACTTCCGTGTAAATGGCACGAAACACGCCATGCTGCAATGATGGACCAACCGCCACTGAGCCATGCGCGCGCATCAATGCAACGGGTTTGTCAGCGAGCACGCGCGCCAGTTCCGCGCCCTTCGCATGATTGCCCACAAGCATATCGGTCGCGCCAAATTTCTCACTAATGTCAAACACGGGCACGCCCTGCGCCAAAAAGGCGGCATTGTGATACATGGCGCGCATCGGCGCACCTACAAGACTAAAAGGCACAACGGAAGGCGAATGGCTGTGCACAACGCAGTTCACATCCGCGCGCAGTTTGTAAATTTCGCCGTGAATGAAACGCTCAAGAAAACCAGAGCGACCGCGCGCCTCGCACGCCTCACAATCCAGATCAAATTCCATAATGTCATCAGCCGTAACAAGCGCGGGCGCAAGAGAGCGTGACATTAAAAACCGCTTTGGATTGGTAGGGTGACGTATGGAAATATGACCAAAGGCATCAAACACACCTTGCTGCGCCAAAATGCGGCTGGCAGCGGCGAGATCATCAAGCACTGAAGCAGGAACAGCCCCGCCCGATGCAGGCGGCAGAGGGGGAGCACCCGCCCCATCAGCTGGAGCAAATACAGCTTGGGCCATAAAACCTTGAGCATGGCAGGCGCAGTTAAACAGACGCATAGATCCTCCGAAGACCAATTTTGGATTTGAGGCATGATTAGCACCCTTTGGCAACCAAAGGTAGGGGGCAGAAACGCCATGCCCCTTTGCGGATTGGCTCGGGATGACTATGTTAGGCCCATGCCCCAATTGAATCGGGGCCAGATTCGTTGAAGGACCAGCTTTCATGCGCGACCGCAGCCCGATTGAAATTTATGATAACTACTTGATTCCACAAGTGATTGAGAATACGAGCCGTGGTGAGCGTGGCTTTGACATTTATTCACGCCTGCTGCGTGAGCGCATCATTTTTCTGACTGGGCCCGTTGAGGACAATATGGCCTCGGTCATTATTGCCCAGCTCCTTTTCCTTGAGGCTGAAAACCCCAAAAAAGAAATCTCGCTCTATATCAACTCACCCGGCGGCGTGGTGACAGCAGGCTTAGCTATTTACGATACAATGCAATTCATCCGCCCGAAGGTTTCAACCCTCTGTGTGGGTCAAGCCGCCTCAATGGGTTCGCTGCTGCTCTGCGCAGGCGAAGCGGGTATGCGCTATTGCCTACCCAATGCCCGCGTTATGGTGCATCAACCCTCCGGCGGCTTCCAAGGCCAAGCCTCTGATATCCTGCGCCATGCCGAAGATATTATGAAGGTGAAACGCCGTTTGAACGAAATTTATGTCCGCCACACCGGCCGTGACTATGACACGATTGAAACAACTCTCGATCGTGACCATTTTATGTCTGCACTCGAGGCCAAGGAATTTGGCCTTGTCGATCAAGTCATTGAAAAAAGACCCGAAGAAGCTGCCAAGCCCTAATTCTGGTTTATATTACTGACTTTATCTTGGCTAAAACACTGAATCTGCCCAGTTTCGGGCATATTTTGGGGTTTAAGTTAAGGATGAATGGCCAAAAAGCTTGATTGGGATGCTAACCCATGTTTGCATCCCCTTGAGGCCCAGAAAAAAATGCAGCTTGGCTGTGTTGGCTACACTTTATTAGGCTCTTAGCCATAGCCTAGGGATTCGGTCACCTCTGTCGGTGGCTTTATGGAGATTTGGAATGAGTAAGGTCAGCGGAAGCGACTCGAAAAATACGCTCTATTGCTCTTTCTGCGGCAAGAGCCAGCACGAGGTTCGCAAGCTGATTGCAGGACCCACAGTCTTTATCTGTGATGAATGCGTCGAGCTTTGCATGGACATTATTCGTGAGGAAAATAAAACCTCATTGGTGAAGACTCGCGATGGTATTCCGACTCCCAAAGAAATTTGCAAAGTTCTTGATGATTATGTCATCGGCCAACCGCAGGCCAAGCGCGTGCTCTCCGTGGCTGTTCACAATCACTATAAGCGCCTCAATCATTCAGGCAAAAATGGTGATGTGGAATTGGCAAAATCAAACATCTTGCTGATCGGCCCCACAGGCTCGGGTAAAACATTATTGGCCCAAACCTTGGCGCGTATTCTTGATGTGCCCTTCACAATGGCTGATGCGACATCACTGACCGAGGCTGGTTATGTCGGTGAAGATGTTGAAAACATCATTCTCAAATTGCTTCAGGCCTCCGACTATAATGTTGAGCGTGCGCAGCGCGGCATTGTCTATATCGACGAAATCGACAAAATTAGTCGCAAATCAGACAATCCATCCATCACCCGCGATGTCTCAGGTGAAGGTGTGCAGCAAGCACTTCTCAAAATCATGGAAGGCACTGTGGCTAGCGTGCCCCCGCAAGGTGGACGCAAACATCCGCAGCAAGAATTTTTGCAAGTTGACACCACAAACATTCTCTTCATTTGTGGCGGCGCTTTTGCTGGTCTTGATAAAATCATTTCAGGTCGTGGCAAAGGCACATCCATTGGCTTTGGTGCCAAGGTTGAAGGGCCAGACGATCGCCGCACCGGTGAAATCTTCCGTCAGGTTGAGCCTGAAGATTTGCTCAAATTCGGTCTTATTCCAGAATTTGTTGGGCGTTTGCCTGTGATTGCGACACTTGAAGATCTTGACGAAGAAGCACTGAAAAAGATTTTGACCGAGCCAAAAAATGCGCTCGTCAAACAATATCAGCGCTTATTCGAAATGGAGAACACAGAGCTCACCTTCCAAGACGATGCGCTTAATGTCATTGCTAAAAAAGCAATTGAGCGCAAAACAGGCGCACGCGGGTTACGCTCCATTATGGAGAGTATTTTGCTTGATACGATGTTTGACTTGCCTGGACTTGAGGGGGTTGAGCAGGTTGTCATTGGCCCCGAAGTTGTCGATGGCAAGGCCCGTCCGCTCTACATCTATGCCGAGCGCGCTGAAAAAGACACAGCGTAAAAATCACACAAAATGCTTTTAATTAAACCGCCCTCTGGGGCGGTTTTTTTATATTGCCGCTGCCGCACCAAGCCTTTCAGCATGGCCTTGAGTGCGGCATTTATTTTATAGCCAAGTCCATTGAGGGGACAGTGTCATTATGGGACGCGCTTAATTCTGTCGCGCAATGAATTGGCAATGGCTTTCGCTTATGCTCAGAGAATAGTTGCGTTAGAGTGCAAATGACACTTTTGGCTGCTTTTGTTTGGCCATTCCGTCTTGTTAGACGTTGAAAACTGGTGATTGCGTCCCATCTTAAGATCAATAGAGAGACTGAGCTGTTGAGGCTTACTCTCCACTGTGTACACTGTTTGGCACGAGTCGTGCTCGCCGTGTGCAAGGCGTTTGGGTCTAGCCCGCACGCTTCAAAGAATAGGATTTTGGAATGACAAGCTCAAAGCGTACCTCAGCACACAACGGCAATTATGAAAACTATCCAGTTTTGCCGCTGAGAGATATTGTTGTTTTCCCACATATGATTGTGCCTCTTTTCGTTGGTCGTGAAAAATCGATCCGCGCGCTTGAAGAGGTGATGAAAACCGATCGTCACATTTTACTTGCCACGCAAATGAATGCGGCTGACGACGATCCAGAAACAGATGCAATTTTTAAAACGGGCACGCTTGCCACTGTTTTGCAATTGCTGAAATTGCCCGATGGCACTGTGAAAGTTTTGGTTGAAGGTGTTTCGCGTGCCAAAGTGCGCAGCTATACCCATACCGATGACTATTATGAAGCTGAGGCCCAAGGCATTCGGGAAGATGATGAAGACAAAGTTGAGGTTGAGGCTTTAGCGCGCTCTGTCATGTCTGAGTTCGAAGGCTATGTGAAACTCAACAAAAAAGTCTCGCCTGAAGTTGTGGCTGCTGTAACGCAGATTGATGATTATTCAAAACTTGCTGACACTGTAGCCTCTCATCTCGCCATCAAAATTTCTGACAAACAAGCAATCTTAGAGACGACATCTGTCAGCAAGCGTTTGGAAAAATGCTTGAGCTTGATGGAAAGCGAAATCTCGGTGTTGCAAGTTGAAAAGCGTATCCGTACGCGTGTCAAACGCCAGATGGAGAAGACCCAGCGCGAATATTATTTGAATGAGCAAATGAAAGCCATTCAAAAAGAACTTGGCGATGAAGATGGAAAGGATGATCTCTCCGAAATTGAAGAGCGCATCAAAAACACCAAATTGTCAAAAGAAGCACGTGATAAAGCACAGGCTGAATTAAAAAAATTGCGCCAGATGTCACCTATGTCTGCGGAAGCGACTGTGGTGCGCAATTATCTAGATTGGCTGCTCTCTATTCCCTGGGGCAAGAAGTCGAAAGTTAAGAAAGACCTTAAAGCCGCGGAAGATGTGCTCGATCTCGATCACTATGGCCTTGATAAGGTCAAAGAGCGCATTGTCGAATATTTGGCTGTGCAGCAGCGCGCCAATAAATTGACTGGCCCTATTTTATGTCTTGTTGGCCCTCCCGGTGTTGGTAAAACATCTCTCGGCAAATCCATTGCAAAAGCAACGGGGCGTGAGTTTGTGCGCATGTCTTTGGGCGGTGTGCGCGATGAGGCTGAAATCAGAGGCCATCGCCGTACTTATATTGGCTCCATGCCCGGCAAATTGATTCAATCAATGCGCAAGGCCAAAACGTCAAATCCTCTCTTCTTGCTCGATGAAATCGACAAAATGGGAATGGATTTTAGAGGTGATCCCTCATCTGCCTTGCTAGAGGTTTTAGACCCTGAGCAAAACGCAAGCTTTAATGATCATTATCTCGAAGTGGATTATGATCTGTCCAATGTCATGTTCGTGACAACAGCCAATACGCTTAACATTCCTGCCCCTCTTATGGACCGCATGGAAATTATTCGTATTGCCGGTTATACCGAAGATGAAAAGAGTGAAATTGCGCGCAAGCATTTGATCCCTGCCGCTATTCAAAAACATGGTCTGCAGGAGAAAGAATGGAGCATTAGCAAGGATGCTTTGCTCACTCTTATTCGCCGCTACACACGCGAAGCCGGCGTGCGTAATCTTGAGCGTGAAATCTCAAACCTCGCCCGCAAGGCTGTGAAAGAGATTTTGGTCAAGAAGGTCAAAAAAGTTCAGGTCACTGACAAAAACATTGCTGATTATCTTGGCGTGCCCAAATATCGCTTTGGCGAGGCTGAGAGCGAAGATCAGGTCGGTGTGGTCACGGGTCTTGCATGGACTGAAGTGGGCGGCGAATTGCTGACCATTGAAGGCGTGATGATGCCCGGTAAAGGCCGCATGACTGTGACAGGCAATCTCAAAGATGTGATGAAAGAATCCATCTCTGCGGCAGCCTCTTATGTACGCTCGCGTGCCGTCGATTTTGGTATTGAGCCTCCCTTATTCGAGCGTCGTGATATTCACGTTCACGTGCCCGAAGGAGCAACACCAAAAGACGGACCTTCCGCAGGCATTGCGATGGCCACCACTATCGTCTCTGTGCTCACGGGCATTCCCATTCGCCGTGATGTGGCAATGACGGGGGAAGTGACCTTGCGCGGTCGCGTGCTTCCAATTGGCGGGCTGAAAGAAAAGCTTTTGGCGGCCCTCCGTGGCGGCCTCAAAAAGGTGCTGATCCCCGAAGAAAACGCCAAAGATCTCGCCGACATTCCTGATAGCGTGAAGAATGCTCTTGAGATTGTGCCGGTAGCCCGTATGGATGAAGTGCTAAGCCATGCTTTGGTGCGTCAGCCTACACCCATTTTCTGGGAAGAAGAGCTCCCGCCCAAAGGTGCGTCGTCCAGAGGCGAAGATGATGCTTCCGGCGTTATAGCCCATTAATAGGGCCACAGGCTTGCCCGAAACCATATTGGCCGCTGTTGCCTTATCAATAGCGGCCAATTTCACTTAAAATCCCAGAAAATGGCGGCGAATCTCTTGCGTTGTCTACCAATAACGCGCATTGAAGGCGCTCGCTCGTCGCACGATTCGTTGCTCAGCTTTGCTGATATTGGCGGGATTGAAACCAAAATTGGGCCTTCAAGAGCCCGCGATATAGGACATTTAGATGAATAAGTCAGACCTGATTGATCACATTGCGCAAGAAGCAGACGTCTCCAAGGCGGTTGCCACAGCAGCTCTCGAGGCTGTTTTGAATGGCATTACAAAAGCGCTGAAGAGCGATGATGAAGTGCGCCTTGTGGGCTTTGGCACTTTTAGCGCCAAGAAGCGTGAGGCGAGCACAGGCCGCAACCCCGCCACAGGCAAGGAGATTGCGATCCCCGCATCCACCACAGCCAAATTCAAAGTGGGCGCAGCTCTCAAAGCAGCTCTGAACGATTAAAGCTCTGGCATTTAAGATATCAATAAATTCCCTCCGGTGACTTGTCATATCGGAGGGAGTCTTCTAAAAGATCTTGCATTGGTATGCCCAATCGGGGGCGGTTAGCTCAGTTGGTAGAGCGCCTGTTTTACACACAGGATGTCGGCGGTTCGAGACCGTCACTGCCCACCATTATTCCCCATGTCGTTCGCTCATATTAAGCCCTGTCATCATTTATAAAAAATGATCTAATTGGCAGAGCGCTCAAAAAGACATAAGCGATAGCATTTGAAACCCTGACTTTGTGCGAGAGTGTCGCAAGCTCAAAGACGAGCTTTTGGCTTTTTCATAGCACACGCACGACAATGCATCATTTTTGCTCAATGCGTAAAACCCATTCCCCCAATAAAAAACCCGCGCAGGGAGCGCGGGTTAAATGATTAAAACAGGCGAAAAGACTTAAGCCTTTTCCTCCTCCACTTTGAACAACTCATCTTTGGAAACAGTGACCTCTTTTACTTTGGCTTCTGCCAAAATATGATCGACTACTTTTTCCTCATAGAGAGGTGCGCGAACCTGAGCGAGTGCTTCTTGGTTCTTACGGAAATAATCCCATACCGCCTGCTCTTGGCCTGGATATTGACGCACACGCTCAACCAAAGCCTTCGTCAATTCATCATCGGTGACTTGCACTTTGGCATGCTCACCCACTTCAGCTAGCACCAGACCCAAACGCACACGACGCTCGGCAATGCGGCGATAATCAGCTTTGGCAGCCTCTTCAGATGTGCCGTCTTGCTCAAAGCTACGCCCTGAGGCTTGCTGCTCACCAAGCGCTTTAGGCCATACAGAATTGAACTCTTGCTCAACCAAACCTTCAGGGAGCTCGAAACTGTATTTCTTATCAAGCGCATCAAACAATGAACGCTTTACCTTATCACGTGCGGCGCGATCATAATCATTTTGGAGATTGGACCGAATAGCTTCCTTGAGCTTCTCAAGACCTTCAAGACCAAAGCCCTTCGCAAATTCATCATCAATGGTCACAGCACCAGGAGCTGCAACTTCCTTTGCGGTCACTGCAAATTCAGCATTTTGGCCTGCCAGATTTGGTGCGGCATAATTTGAGGGGAAAGTAACGTGAATGGTGCGTTGCTCACCAGCCTTCATGCCCAGCAATTGCTCTTCAAAGCCAGGAATAAAACTATCTGAGCCGATGATCACATCAATGTCTGTGCCTGCACCGCCGTCAAATTCCTCACCATTGATTTTGCCAACAAAATCAACTTTGAGCTGGTCGCCTTTTTCAGCAGCGCCATCTTTGGCTGTAAATGTGCGGTTGCGATCAGCCAAACGCTGCACGGCATCGTCAATGTCCTGATCGGTAATGGGTGTTGTTGGACGCGTAACCTCGACATCCCCGAATGAGCCAATCTCAAATTTTGGTAATGTCTCGAGGTTCACAGTAAAGGCAAGATCGCCCTTAGCTTCCAAAGCCTTTTCGATTTCATCCTTATCTTCAGGAAAATCGATCTTTGGCTCAAGCGCAAGGCGCAAACCATTATCTTCAACGATTTTGCGATTAGCTTCATTCACCGCATTTTGCATCACTTCGCCCATCACAGAGCGGCCATACATGCGCTTGAGGTGAGCCATCGGCACTTTGCCTGGACGAAAGCCATTGATGCGGACTTTGTCTTTCATGTCAGCAAGTTGACTATCAAGACGGCTTGCCAAATCACCCGCGGGCAGAACCACACGATATGAGCGTTTCAGCCCCTGAGAAAGGGTTTCAGTCACCTGCATCTTATTCGCCTTTATAAAAAAAATGTCATCGTTTCGCATGATTATGCGAAGGTTCATTATGTGCTGAACACAAGGCTCAGTCTTTGTGTGTTGGTGCGGGCGGAGGGACTTGAACCCCCACGCCTTGCGGCGGTGGAACCTAAATCCACTGCGTCTGCCAATTCCGCCACGCCCGCTAACGCCTGCTCGCATTACTGCGGGCCAGATCGTTTATCCAACGAGGCTGTCTATAGCAACGGCGCGCCAGCTATGCAGCAAAAAAGTGAAGGATTTTGCGTTTATATAACAATGTTATGAATGGAGCCGCCTACTCCCTTGGTTTTACGTGCAATTTAAGGCCATTTGGGCTATGAATAAGCATTGCAATAGGCTAAAGCTGTGCTAAATCGTCGTTTTATTCTCTCTGGCGGCATTGCCGCGCTCTGTGATGTCTTCACATTACCAACTGTGAGCGCCCAATCGGCTGATTATTCTCAGCCGCGGATTTTGCGCGCGGGCAAGATTGAGCTCGATTTTGGTCCGGATGCCGGCCCTAAGCGCATTGGCTATGCATTTGATGGGCTCATGCCCGGCCCAGTTCTGCGTTATGCCAAAGGCACAGAACTAAATATACGCGTGCAAAATGACACCGATCTTCCCTTTGCTGTGCATTGGCAAGGTCTACATGTGCCTAATGACATGGATGGTGCCTGCGGCCTTACTCAAGAGCCAATAGCCCCGCTTAATGGCTATACCTATCGCTTTCCTCTGCGCGACAGTGGCCTTTTTGCCTATCGACCCGATCATCCCCAATATGCCCATCAACTTCATGCTGGTGGCCTCTTTGGCCTATTGATTGTTGATGAGCCACATCCGCCCCCAGTTGATCGTGATATTGCGCTTGTGTTTTCAGATTGGCCGCGTCTTGCGACCGATGACGCACAAAGTGCAGCAACAAATGATCACTTCATAACCCTCAATGGTGAACTTGCACCTTATCAAGTCATCACTGAGCCTTGTGGCCGCTTGCGCTTGAGATTATGGAATGCCTCTGCGGATCATATCATGATGGTGATCGTTGAAGGCGCAGCTCCGATTGTAATTGCAATTGATGGGCAACCCACAACGCCATTTGAGCCAGCACGCCATCTGCTTCCCTTTGCACCGGGCACACGTTTTGACGTGATCTTAGATCTACCAACTCATGAACATGAAACAATCCTATTTAAATTGCGCCAAACTGGCGATGACACGCAAGCCGTCACTCTCTTGCGCATTACAACACAAGGCATGGCACGCGCTGCTCCACCTCCCCTAAATGCGCTTGAAGATAATTTCCTACTACCAACTGATTTACCGCTCGCGCGCGCGTTTCGTCGTGACATCATCATTGAAGAAATCAAAAAATCAGATGGGCAAAGCGCATGGACAATGAATGGCGTTGAAGGTCAGGGCACAGGCGATGACAAACCTCTGCTCACAGTGGCGCGGGGCAGCACAGTCGTACTTGGACTCATCAACAAAACAGACTCTGTTCAATCCTTGCACTTGCATGGCTTTTATTCGCGTTTGCTTCATGCACTCGATGATGGATGGGACCCCTATTGGCGCGATACATTTTTACTTGCGCCACATAAAACGAGCCATATTGCCTTTGTTGCGGATACCATTGGCAAATGGCGCTTTGCGAGCGGCTCACTCACTCAAGCCGCTCGTGGTCTGACATCATGGATTGAAGTTGTGTGATAGATCTCGGACCAGATCAGCTAAAACAGAGGGCACAGCTTCGCTCAAATCCTCAGCAATAAGTCCTGCACCACATATGTGCCCGCACGCCGTATGAATCCAAACTGCGGCAGCAGCCGCTTCAAAGGCAGGCATATCCTGCGCCAAAAGACCCGCAATCAAACCTGCCAAGACATCACCTGACCCCGCCGTTGCAAGCCATGGGCAAGACGAAAAGGATATAGCGGCCCGCCCATCATGATGTGCCACAACAGAATCCGCGCCTTTGAGAACTATACTTGCGCCCATCTGCTGCGCTGCTTCACGCGCGCGGGAAAGCTTATCAAGTCGTGCATCAATATGAGGAAACAGCCGCGCAAACTCTCCTTCATGAGGCGTGAGAACCACATGAGCTTTTGAAGCGGCAATCATTTGCGCTAAGACAGCCGCTTCGCCCGCAAATGAAGTAAGCGCATCTGCATCGAGCACGAGAGCTGTATCAACTGCTGCTGTTTCACAGGCGACCTGAACCATCTGCTGTGTTCGAGCACCAACACCCAATGCAGGCCCAAGCACATAAGCATTTTTGCGCTTGTCTTGAAGAAGGTCGGCGAGATCATCAGCATCATCACAGGGTATGATCATAATCGCTGTCAAATGGGCAGCTAATATAGGCAAAGCTGAATGCGGACCTGCAACAGTGACGAGCCCTGCACCAATGCGCAAAGCGGCACGCGCGCTCAAACGTGCGGCTCCCGTATGAATGAGATCGCCAGCAACGACCAAACAATGACCGCGATTATATTTGTGTCCATCAATGCTTGGATGAGGAAAAACATCGCGCCATAAAGTGGGATCATTGATAAACTGCGATGATGTCACGACATCTGCGGCAATGCCTATGTCATGCACGCTACGCTCCCCGCATAAAAGGCGTGCGGGCATGAGCAGATGCGCGGGCTTATACCGAAAGAAAGTGACGGTATGGGAAGCTTCAACCGCAGCACCACATATTTTTCCTGTGGCGCCATCAACACCTGAAGGCACATCAACTGAGAGAACTGGACGATGAGTGCTTGCGTGCCATTGATTTAGATTTTCAATCCATTGAAGCGCCCGCCCCTCAATATCACGCGCAAGCCCTGCACCA
>Ga0164296_1001678_pt1 | contig 22941 bp, 23 predicted proteins | sample GEODES057metaG_FD_113533 | JGI IMG/M metagenome (GOLD analysis project Ga0164296, IMG submission 113533) | Dystrophic lake water microbial communities from Trout Bog Lake, Wisconsin, USA - GEODES057 metaG | ecosystem: Environmental > Aquatic > Freshwater > Lake | place: USA: Trout Bog Lake...
AAAGAAGACGAAGACGGCAATAAGACCAGTGAAGTAAATGGTATCCGTGCGGCATGTAAGATCATGAAAACACGTTATGCTAAACCTTTTGAGTCAGTGCAAATTAAAATTCCTTATGAAACCGGAATGAACCCATATTCAGGTATGGTTGATATGTTAGAAAAACAAGGCATCCTTGTACAACAGGGCAACAGATTAAAATATGTTGACCCAACCTCCGGTGAAGAATTCTTATTCTACCGAAAAGAATGGAAAGATGATAAATTAGATATGATAATGAAAAATTATCATTTGAAACCTTTAACAACTACAACCATTCAAGAGGAGACAGAAGAGAATGTTGAATGAAACACAAATCGGTGATATCTGGTTACTATTTGCAGAATATATTGATAAAAAATCAATCGAAAGTGTAGCCGAACGTTATGTAGATTTATTAGCAGATTTTGGTGTGCCTGATAGATCATTTCAAGGTGCAACAGGTGTTGACAGCACTTTAGATCAAGCAATTGAATACTATCTTGACGAAGATATCGAAGATGAGGAAGAGGACAACTATAACGAAGAAGACGAGGATTATTAATGGGATGGTATTCTGATATTGCTAAAGACATTTCTAACATTCCTAACGCTGTTTTATACTTCGAAGACGAGCTTGCAGAAGCTCGTAAAGAATGTAAACTCTCCGGTAATGTAGAACGTGCATCGGCTGCAATGCCGGGAATCGTTGAACAACGATTTAGCCAATTGCAAGAAATTGAAGCAATTTTAGAATATCTCAACATCGAATTACGCCGTCTTAAGAGTAGTTTTTTTAGAAAATATCTTGAAAATTATCAACGTGCTCTTAGTAGTCGTGATTGCGAACGGTTTGTCGAAGGTGAAGCAGATGTTGTTGATATGGAAAAAATTATCAACGAATTTGCCTTACTTAGAAACAAATGGTTGGCAGTAATTAAAGGACTTGACCAAAAACAGTGGCAAATTACAAACATTGTGAAGCTACGTGTTGCTGGTATGGAAGACGCAACCTTATAATTAATTTGCTCAAAAGCAACACTATAGGCCTTAAATAATATTGAGGCCTATTTTTATTAAAAAGGTTGCATTTTTAAAATTGTTAGTGTATACTTACTGATATGATAACTGTTGATAATTTATTGTTAAATGTTGTAAACTCCACAACAACAAATTTAGAAGATTTGGTATCGGCTAAAGATGCAAAAATACTTCGTAACCTTGCAACGACAATTAATTCTCATTATTTTGTCACTGAAAACCAAGGAAACCTAATAATTAAAATTTTTCGAGAAAATTACAAAAAAATAGTGAATTTTTCAGAAAATCTTGACCAATTATTATTGCACCCAACTTGGTCTAGAGACTTTAGACAAATTAGGCAGGTAAGAAAATTTTATATCGATAAACTTAATGATGATGTATTACACTTGATTGTAGAATTTACCTTTAATTCCGATATTCGTCGAATTTTGCAAGAAATTACCAAAAAATGCAATACACTAGTATGCATAGAAAATGGAAGAAAATATACCGCGGCATTAACTGAAAAGAATATTGAAATTTTATCAGAGACATTAACACTCCTCAATTTCGAAATTGATGATCTTATAAAAACCCATTACAATACCATAAAATCTTGGTCAAAAACCGAGGTTGAAAACCAGTTTTTAATCACCAACATTGAACATAAGAATTTTCAAAAAGCAATAACAGAAGACTTAGGCATCGAAACTGCTATCGATCAGAACATCATTAATGATCGAAGTATGCGTTATCAGTACCACCTGGAAAATCCTCGAAATTTTGGTGAAAATTTGGTCGAACAAATTGCCAACAGATCTAAACCACGAATATGGATTGATAAAAAACAACATACAATGACAGAAGTCATAGCAAGCATCATCGAACTAAAAAGATTACCTTTATTGATTGTATTCGACACATTAGTCAATAACAAGTACCTAGAAAATCTCAAAATTTTGTCAAAATCCTTGGAAGAAAATGAGATTTTTGACGGCATTGGAGTTTACTTTAGATTGCCTAACGATGAGATGGGCAAACAATTTAATACTTTTATCGCAGAAAAATCATATAACTATCAACTATGCGATGATACTAATGTGGCATGTGTTATGAGCGGAAAATTACCCAAATTTTTCTTAAAAACTGCTTGGAAACCCATGAGTGTGATTGCCCTAGATAGTCGAATGGGTATGCGTCACGGTAAAACTGCTGTATACTCTAATTGTTGTGATTTAATTATCGAGTGGGCCGATGAACCTTCTGCTATGGATATTAAAAAGATAATAAAATGACTGTTAAACTAATAATTCAAGATGAAGTTAACATTAAATTTGAAGGCTTACAATTAGAAGCCCGTAAAAAACTGGCTAATACATTTAAGTACGAAGATCCTACTGCTCGTTATCGTCCTGCTTACAAATTGGGACGCTGGGATGGCAAAGTTAGCATGTTTGGGCTGGGTGGCAACGGCTATTTGAGCCAGCTAGAAAAGTGTCTTGGCATACTTGCTGACTTGGATATTGATATCGACGAACTAGAAGATTTACGTACGACTAGCAAAATTGAATTTGTAGAAGTCACAAATAATTACTGGGCTGACATGGGAAAAGTTTGGCCAGCTGGACATAGATTCGCTGGACAACCTATCGTATTACGCGATGACCAAGTTGAAGTTGTTAACCGCTTTTTCACCAATACACAAGCCCTACAAGAAGTAGCAACAGGTGCTGGTAAAACTATTATGACAGCAACATTGGCGCATTGTGCAGAAAAATATGGACGTACAATTACCATTGTTCCTAATAAAGATTTGGTTACACAAACTGAAGAAGATTTTAAAAACGTTGAATTAGATGTAGGCGTTTATTATGGCGATCGTAAGGATTTAGGTAAAACACACACTATTTGTACATGGCAAAGTCTTAATATTTTAGATAAGAAAAGCAAGAACTGGGATGCAGATATCGCCTATACACTTGCTGAATTCTTAGATGGAGTTAAGACTGTTATCGTCGACGAAGTACACATGGCTAAAGCAGAAGTTCTTAAGAATTTACTCACACAAAACCTGTGTAATGCTCCTATACGTTGGGGACTAACTGGTACAATTCCTAAAGATGAGTTTGAAAGCGAACCTATCTTTGCAAGTATCGGACCAGTAGTAGGCGGAATCAAAGCACATCAACTACAAGAGATGGGTGTACTGAGTAATCTACATGTAAACATACTACAACTGCTGGATTTACCAGAGTTTAAGACTTATCAAGAAGAATTAAAGTATCTTGTTACTAACAAAGACAGGATGACATATTTTAGCAAACTAATATCAGGCATAGCAGATTCAGGCAATACATTAATTCTAGTCAATAGAATTGATACAGGCAAATTATTAACAGAGATGATCGAAGGCGCTGTGTTTATTTCAGGCGAAGTTAAAGGCACTAAACGTGCAGAAGAATACAAAGAACATGCAACAAATGATAACAAGGTCACTGTGGCAACTTTTGGTGTAGCCGCTGTGGGTATTAATATCCCTCGTATTTTTAATCTAGTTCTTCTTGAGCCCGGAAAGAGCTTTGTCCGTGTTATACAGTCAATTGGACGAGGTATTAGAAAAGCTGAAGACAAAGACTTTGTACAAATCTGGGACATAACTTCAACTTGTAAATTTGCCAAGCGTCACCTCACTACGAGGAAGAAATTTTACAAGGATGCCAAATATCCGTTCACAATTGAAAAGATAGATTGGCAAAAATAAGGAATTATGCAGATATTAACATTAGACAATAAGACATTTTCATTAAACAATTTACCCGAGGAAGTTGACGAAAATACAAGATTTGCGGTACTAGATAATAGTAATCCAAGCGAACCTGATTTCTTTTTTATGCCATTAATTTTTCTAGAAAGTTTTAATGCTCCGGCAATGGTATTGCGTATTGGCGACGATGAAATTGCTATGCCCATTGATTGGAGCATTGCTGTAGGAGATAGTACAAGCAGTTGCGATATAGAAATTTTACCTTTAACTAGTTTAAATGATAGAGGATTTGAAGCATTATGCTTTAATCCATTAAGTTCGTTTAGGGTAGAGTTTAAAAAGATTGAGATTGTAAATTTTTACAACGATGTTAAATGGTATTTTCCTAAAATGAAGAATGGACAGCTTTTAACAACACCTACAAGTTTTAATGACAAACCAAATTGTGTATTTTTTGTAAAAGAAATTAGCAAACAAAACGAAATTATACAACTTGATAAAATATTATAAGGAATTAACATGACATTCAGAGTAGCATATTTTCAACCACTAATCATAGCAATCGACCAAGTTCCTCCTGTAGAATTTAGTAGAATATATGGGTTGGCTGAAGAATTACATAATCATCCAGAATTAAACGATAGTAAAAATCCAAATCTTAGTATAAGAGGAGGACAACAAATCCATGTGTATCCAAATGAATTAAACAAAGATGTAACTTGGTTAAAAACTTGGTTAGAAACTATTTGCCGAGGATACATGGACTTAGTGACACAACAATGTGGATCTCCTGAAATGAACTTTTGCAAACCTATTATTACTAGTATTTGGACTATAAGGCAAACAGAAGGTCAATATCAAGAACTTCACAGTCATCCCGATGGCAGTCTTAGTGGCAATATCTATATCACTGCTCCCGAGTTTACAGAAGACAAAAAATCTAGTGACGGACAAATACAATTTGCATTTCCAAAGATAAAAGATATTGGTAAATTTATAATGAATGATACTTGGAAATATGACCCTACTCCAGGAACAGTAATATTATTCCCTAGCCATTTACCACATGCTGTTTACCCTTGGAAAGGTACTGGTACTAGAACTGTCATGGCGTTTGACTGCAATCTTGTTCCAAAAACTGAAGAAGAGCTAAGGGCGGAGAGAAATTTTGGGCACCCTTAAACCTGGAGCAAATTATGTTTATGAAAGAGCAAATGGCGTGACTTATGCTAGAGAAGTTGGGTCCGATCCTAGTACACGCACCCCTATTGGTTATGAATACGATCCAGTCTCTGGTCATAAAATCGATTATGAAAATTATGATAGCAGAACTCCTGACGGCACACCGTTGCATGAACATTTGAAAGAAGCACAACTGTGGGGCAATATACGGCGAGAAGCAAAAACCAATATTACTTTACAAAAAGCTCTCGATCGTGCTATAATGATATACAAATTAAGTAAAGATAAACTATGAGCGATAAAATTGAGCTAAAAGAGAAAATTGCATTTGTTGATTTAAATGTTCGTGCGGCTTGGGATGAAATGACTGAAGAACAACGCAAAGCTCTTAAAAATGAATTTTATATTCTTAACAGGTATATCAGTAGTGCTCAAGGTCAAAAACGAGAAATACAAGAACATTTTGTATTAACAGTTAATGAGTATTTTAATAAAAATTGGTTTGAATTACAAAAAAATCATCCTAAATTAATGTGGCTTCTGTTATGTATGTGCAGTTATAACGGAGAAAAAACATTCTTTCATAACTGGCAAGGTCACAAAAAGAAAGATAGCAGTAGTAAGAAAATTAAATTTTTAGAAGAAATATACCCTGATAAAAAACTAGACGAATTAGAAGTATTAGCAACTATTAATACCGATAAAGAAATAAAAAATCTTGCTAGAAGTTTTGGAATGGACGAAGCAACCATTGCTAAAAAATTAAAATGATGAGTTTAGTAGTACAACCTTATATTTGCGGTCATTGTGGCAAAGGCTTCATGCAAGAGAAGACCTTATTTGTTCATGTATGCGAACAAAAGCGTCGTCACATGGCTCAAAAAGAAAAACATGTTGTACTAGCATTTGATACATTTCAAAGATTTTATAAACTAGCGCAACCAAATAGCAAACAAGAAAAAACATATGAAGAATTTTGTAAAAGTTCTTACTACAATGCATTTGTTAAGTTTGGTAGTTTTGTTAGCAATGTAAATCCTCTTTATCCAGAACAGTTCATGGACTGGATTGTACGATCAGGTGTTAAACTAGATCATTGGTGCAGAGACGAGCTTTACGAGCAATATGTTATCGATCTCATTAAACGAGAACCGGTCGAAGTAGCACTGGAGCGCAGTATTAGTCATATGTTAAGTTGGGGCAATGATAACAATGCTCATTGGAATCATTATTTTCTTTATGTAAGTTTAAGTCGAGCATGTTACGATATTAAAGATGGAAAAATAAGTCCATGGCTTGTATTAAATTCAGCTAACGGTAAAACGTTATTACAAAAATTAAACGATGAGCAATTGACACATATACAGAATATCATCGATCCCCCGTTCTGGGTTGGAAAATTTAAAAAATTATCAGAAGATGTAGAATTAGTTAAACAAGTTGTTAAAGAGTCAAATATATAATGCCAGATATTGATATAGATTTTGCAGATAGAACACATGCTTTGTCGATTTTAAAGCACATAGATGCACGACTAGACACTGACAAAAAACATAATACCGGAATATATTGTACCAGTATTCCTTATAATCCTGTCACAGGCATAAGCACATTAAATTATAAAGATGCCGAAGATCGAGGATATTTTAAAATAGATTTTTTAAATGTCAGCGTATATGAAGGTGTTAAAAATAAAGAACATTTAACTAAATTGTTAGAAACAGAACCCTTATGGAATCTGTTGGAGCAAGATGATTTTACAAATTTATTATTTCATGTAAACGGCCACGGGTACTTGATGAGACAAATGAAACCTACAAGTATAGAAGAATTAGCCATGTGCCTAGCATTGATTCGCCCGGCAAAAAAACATCTTATTGGCAAAGACTGGCAAGAAATTGAAATGTCAATTTGGGAGAAACCAGAGAACGGTGACTACTATTTTAAAAAGGCACATGCTATTGCCTATGCACATGTAATTGTTGTACAGATGAATCTTATTTGCGAAAATATAAGTTACGGAGTTCATTAACGAGTTTTTCGAACTAGTTGTACACTTTTACGTTTTACACGTTTTAATGTAAGATTCATTAAATTGACAACAGGCCCAAGTATTACTCGGGTATCTTTGCTGTTAAATGTTTTAATACAATAAGCAAACGGATGTATCTGATCTCTACAGAAAATATTAATTGGAAATTGACGATTCGATTCCCACCACCAAGTTTCGCCTATTTCTAAAAATACAGTTTTTTCTTCAGGAGTTTTTATTGCATTTAGATCATAAAAGCTGGTCACAAACTGGTCTTGATTAATTATAATACCAACATATTCGTTATCACCATAGTTAATAACACTAATAAAAGGTAAGTTTTGTTCGATATTGTCTCTTAGTTTTGCCATAAATATAGTAAAGGTTTCTGCCAAATGCAAAAAATTCAAAGTTATTTATATCCAAACAGAATAATACTCATAGCCGATTTGGCAGGCTTCACCGTGGAGAATACAATAGTGTACGCAAAAACAGTAAAAATCTATAAAGGCGTTGACAACGTCATAGAATTCGACATTCAAAATGCCGATCAAAAACGTCTAGATTTAGTTATCAACCCGCTAATTTCTAATGTTCAAATGAACATAATGGATGCTAGCGGTAATGCGTTACCTAACAGTCCTTATTCAGTTGTTCCAGTAGGATTATATCCTACTACCATAACAGGTATTACTGTTACTACAGGTACCGCTACTGCTACATTTGTCGCACAGTCAACTGCACCATATACAGTAGGACAGGCAATTACTATTTCAAATTGTTCTCCAAGTTCAATAAATGGATCATATATTGTAACAGGTTGCACTACTACCCAAGTGCAATTTGCGTATGCTAATGCTTACACCGCATCAAAATTAGGATCAGTTTCGACAACACTTAAAGGTGTATCAAGAGCAGTTGTACCCGAAGATGATCTGTATGATATCGAAACTCAGTACTTAAAATATAGTGTAATAGCTACCGATATCGACGGAAATAATATACCTTTATATACCGATAGCAGATTTGGTGCTGTTGGAACTATTGAAGTTGTAGGTAGTGCAATGCCAACTATGCGTAAATCTGTAGTGTACGATCGCTTTAGTGGAGAAATTAACTTTATGGGAAATGTTACTAACCATACTAGTTCAATTCCATGTAAATTTTATGAGGCAGTACCCACTACTACTATGAATTTTCAAGTAGTAGTGTCTGTTGGATTTATTGGACAAATCTATGTTGAAACAACTGAGGATAGCACTATTTCAGTTGAAAGTTGGACAAACTCTCCAAGAACCATTATATTTGATAATACGCAGAGTGGCGCAACTACAGTGATTACAACTATTAATAGTCCAGCAATACCTGTAGGAAAAAATAACTACATGCGTATAAGTTGGCTATTCCCAGATGTTTGGCAGTACGGCAGTCAGCAAAATCCAAATCTTGAATTTGGGATGGTTGATTCTGTTACTGTTTGCCATTATTAATTGATTTAATTTTTATAGTCTGTTATAATAAGACATGAGTCTAATAGCAGATACATTACTACAATACTTACCCGGAAAACGTAAGAAAACTCCAAGCGGTTGGATTAGTTTCAATGCCGTCTGCTGTAGTGATGATAGAGGTCGTGGCGGCTTTATTGTTAATGGCGATGCGGCTAGTTATCATTGTTTTAATTGCGGGTTTAAAGCAAGCTGGCAGCCAGGTTGGTCTATTAATCCAAATATGATGAAATTTATGCATCAGATTAATATACCCGATGACATAATTTCAAAATTACGCTTAGAAGCATTTCGTTTAGATGATAATAATACTGTAGAAATCCGTAGTATTATTCCAAAATTTTATGAACGAGCATTACCGATGGATAGTGTTCCTATCACAGACTTATTAGATAATCCTCCTGAAAAACTTATACCTGTACTAGAATACATGGTAAGTAGACGACTTTTTCCTGAAGATTTTCCTGTCTACTGGACTCCTAAGATTGGATTTAATAATAGGCTTATTATTCCGTTTTTGTATAAAAGCGAAATTGTGGGTTGGACTGCCCGTGCAATTAACGATGCTAAACCTAAGTATTTGTCAGAACAGCAACCGGGGTATGTATTCAATTTAGACAATCAATCAGATGATAGAGAATTCGTAATTGTATCAGAAGGCCCATTTGACGCACTAAGTATTGATGGATGTGCATTACTTGGAGCGGAGATTAAAGATAGCCAAAACTGGCTATTAAAACAACTCGGGAAAGAATTAATATTAGTTCCAGACAGAGACGAAGCCGGTAAAGCAACATTAGCGCAGGCATTAGAATTAGGGTGGAGTGTCAGTATGCCTGACTGGCCTGATGGTATTAAAGATATTAATGATGCCGTAGTTAAACTTGGAAAATTAGCAACTTTGTGGTTAATTATAACTGCAAAAGAATCTAATAATCTTAAAATACAATTAAAAGCAAAAAAATGGTTTAAGGAATACTATGAAACGAATACTTGATTTTTTATTATGGCCGTGGCACAAATGGCAAGAAAGGCAATTTATTAAAAAACGTTTAAAAGAATTGAGGGAACGTGATCCGTTCATATATAAATGATTAGTTGGGGAATAAGTGCAAATAGTCATGATGCGGCTATCGCTGTGTTTGTTGATGAACATCTAGTGTTTGCCAGTCATAGTGAACGATTTAGCGGTATAAAAAATGATAGGAATTTGTGTAAAGAACTTGTAGCATACGCTAAAAGTTTTGGAATTCCTGATCGTGTTTACTGGTATGAAAGACCCTTTCTAAAAACATTAAGACAATTTTATGCTGGTCAAGGATGGAAAAGTCGAGATAATAATATAGAAATCTATCTTGCGAGATACGGAATTAATGCTCCTATAACGTATGTGGATCATCATCTTAGTCATGCAGCCGGGGGATATTTTACCAGTGGATTTAATGAAGCATGCATAGTGGTAGTAGATGCCATAGGCGAATGGGATACAGTTAGTATATGGGAAGCCAAAGGCGACCGACTCAAGAAAAAATGGAGTCTACGTTATCCCCATAGTATTGGATTATTCTATAGTGCAATGACTCAACGTGTAGGATTAAAGCCTAACGAAGATGAATATATTCTGATGGGCATGGCAGCCTACGGTAATCCGGAAAAATTAAATTTTGAAATGAGCCATGACTTTATCGATAATTACGATAATTTAAAATTTATTCGTAGTTGTCATAGAGGATCAATGGATTGGCGCCCAGATCTTACAGTAAAAGATAGTTTTGAAATTGCGGCCGCTACTCAAGCAGTATATGAAATGTATTTGCATAGTGTATTGATTAAAGCACAAAAATTTGTAAAAAGTAAAAACCTAGTACTCATGGGAGGCTGTGCATTAAATTGTAGTGCTAACCGGCTAACCGGCAAATATTTTGATAATACATGGATTATGCCTAATCCGGGAGATGCAGGATCAGCAGTCGGAGCAGTTCTAGCAAAAAATCCTAGTTGGCGAATTGATCCAAGAGAATTTACTCCTTATTTAGGTTACGATATGAAAAGTTGTGTAACAAATGAAGAAATCGTTGACTATTTAGAAGATAATAAAATATGCGGCCTTGCAAGAGGCCCAGCAGAGTATGGACCACGGGCATTGGGAAATAGATCGCTACTAGCAGATCCCCGCGGATATGAAATTAAGGACAAAGTAAATGCAATTAAACAACGACAAGAATTTAGACCTTTTGCTCCAGCAATACTCGAAGAGCTTGTGGATCTGTACTTTGATATGCCTACTGGTTGGAGTAATAGTAGGTATATGCAAGTCATCGCCCGTTGCAGGCATCCTCAGTTGTATCCTGCCATTGTGCATCGTGACGGAACTTCACGTGTACAAACTGTCCCGAACGATGGATCACAGTTTAGACAACTATTAGAATTGTGGTATGCCAGGACTGGATGCCCAATGATATTGAACACTAGTTTAAATATTAAAGGTCAACCTATGGTTAATGACCGTGCCGATGCAAAAAACTTTGAACACCATTACGGTGTTAAAGTGTTTAACTAGACATTATAATAACTTATGACACAAAATACAAATTACGGGTACGATATACAAAAATTATACATCGAAATGATGTTAAGCGATGCTGAGAGTTTTGTTAGATGTCAAAGTATTTTTGACCCAACATTGTTTGATCGTAAGCTACAGACTAGCGCCGAATTCTTAACAAAATATGTTGAGCAATACAATACAATGCCTACTTTAGATATCATAAATGCGGCAACTGATGCTAATTTTAAACAGTTGGAAGGTGTTAAAGAAAATGATTACGATTGGCTGTTAAACGAATTCGAAACATTTATTAGGCACAAAGGTCTTGAACGAGCTATTTTAGAAAGTGCTGATTTATTAGAAAAAGGTGAGTACGGTCCAGTAGAAGAAAAGATCAAAAAAGCGGTACAAATAGGTCTACAAAAGGACATGGGTACCGATTATTTTGAAGATCCTAGAGCAAGGTTGATGAGGATTAAAGACAAAAATGGACAGATCAGCACAGGCTGGAAAGCTATCGATGATAAACTATTTGGTGGATTTAATCGAGGAGAACTGAATATTTGGGCTGGCGGCTCAGGTGCTGGAAAATCCTTATTTTTGGCAAATCTTGGGGTAAATTATGCACTTGCAGGTTTGAATGTATTATACATTACACTAGAGCTCAGTGAAGAATTAGTATGCATGCGTATCGATGCAATGACCACTGGAATCCCAACCAGAGACCTATTTAAGAGCTTAGATGATGTCGAAATGAAGGTCAAAGTCATTGGTAAAAAGTCGGGAAATTTGCAGGTCAAATACATGCCAAGCGGTAAAACAGCAAACGACATTCGTGCATATTTGAAAGAATATGAAGTTAAGATGGGACATAAAGTTGATGTACTGCTATTAGACTACATGGACTTGGTCATGCCATTAAGTAAGAAAATTAGTGCTGAAAACTTATTTGTCAAAGACAAATATGTGTCGGAAGAATTGCGAAATTTAGCGGTAGAAAAGCAATGTGTGTTTGTAACTGCGGCACAGTTAAATCGTGGTGCTGTTGAAGAAGTTGAATTTGATCACAGTCATATTTCAGGCGGACTTAGTAAGATTCAGACAGCAGATAATGTGTTTGGTATCTTTACAAGTCGTGCTATGCGTGAGCGTGGACGTTATCAAATTCAGCTAATGAAGACACGTTCTAGTAGCGGTGTTGGTATGAAAATTGATTTAGAATTCAATATCGATACACTGAGAATTACAGACTTGGCTGAAGAAGATGGCTATGGACACAGTACACAAAGCGCAGGTAGTACATTATTGAATAGTATTAAACAACGTCAAACTGTAAATGTTAGTACAGGGGAAATTTCAGATCCATCTGAAGGAATTGCATTACCGAAAATTAAAGCAGAAGTTGCAAGTAGTAAGCTAAGAGAGTTAATTAATAACCTACCAGGTGACGATATTTAAACAAAAGAATAAATACGCATATAATAAAAGGTAGCGAACATGGAACTTCACCACATTAGAGATATCACAGATCCTTTGGTAAGAATTATCAAAGATGATCCTGTACGTCCTCACATTCCTCTTGAGCAACGTATAAACGATGCCGCAGAAATTCTTATTCTTAAAGCAGGAGAAGAAGTACTAGCGGCTACATGTATGCAATGGTTAACAGAAGTTCCCGAGGATGAAGATGATTTAATTGCAATGGCAAAAGATAAAAATATTGCCGTATTTTATACAATTTGGAGTTATACACCTGGAGCAGGCGCTACACTATTGAGACAGGCAGCTGACTGGTTAAAAACAGAGTATACTGAACTAAAAGGTATTGTAACTTTAAGCCCGCAGACTCCTATGGCTCGACGTTTTCATTTAAAGAACGGTGCAAAAATCCGCAAAGAAAACGCCACATCAGTAAATTACGAGTACTATTTTAAAGAATAAACTCATATAAATACTAGTTAATAAGGACTAGTATAATGAGTAAAGTTCAACATAGTGTAAAATTAGTTGCCTACGATAGCGTAAATTTAGCCGCATTGAGCTACAGTGACGGGGACGTAGTATACGACACCACCCTCGGTACACTACGAGTGATGAATGGAAGAACTCCAGGCGGAGCTCCATTACTAAGAGCCGATCTTACTAATTTAACTGGTCTTACAAGTGTTGCAGTAGGAGCAACACAACCAACTGCCACTGTTAACGGAACGTTATGGTTTAATTCGACAAACGGCGGATTATATCTGTATTACACAGATGCATCGGGCAATCATTGGATACAGGCAAATTCTCCAGCTTTTGGATCAGGTTCAGGCGGCTCGACTTATACTCTTCCTACCGCATCTACAACTACACTAGGTGGTATAACCATAGATGGTACTACCCTGGCATTCAATGGAAACGGACAACTTTATGCTACAGGTGCCGGCTATGCTGGATATGTATTACCGACAGCAAGTACAAGTGTACTGGGTGGTGTTAAGGTTGACGGAACTACTATTACAATTAACAACGGAGTAATTAGTAGTGCTAGTGCATATTCATTACCTACAGCTAGTTCATCGGTACTAGGCGGTGTTAAGATTGATAATTCTACAATCACTATTAATGGTAGTGGACAAATTGTAGCAAGCGGAATTAATTATTCTTTACCAACAGCAAGTACAAGTGTACTAGGTGGTGTTAAGGTCGACGGATCAACAGTTACAATTAATAATGGTGTAATATCTGCGACAGTATCAGCATTAAACTACGGTGCTCGTACAACAGTACAAACAACAACTACAAGTTTGGCAAATGGTGCGGCAGTTACTCCAACAGTAATTGGTATGGGTAAATCTTATGTGTTGTATAGCATACAAGTTAGTGCAGGGGCGTGGGTAGTTGTTTACTCAAATTCAACTGCTCAGACCGCTGATAGTAGTAGAACAATTACTACAGATCCTACACCGGGTAGTGGTGTGCTTGCAGAAGCAATTTCGACTACTGCAACTACAACGTACTTTACACCGGCAATATTTGGATACAATAATGATACAAGTGTAACATCTACTACCTATTTAAAAATTTATAATAATAGCGGAGCAACATCTGCTATTACAGTTACAATAACTTATTTAAGATTAGAATAAAATGGATAATATTCCAACACCGAGACCCCTTGTTTCATATATTGAAAATACAATCGATCCTGAAACTAATCAACCAGCTACTAATGTTTTAGTAAATGGATTTCTCACTGGTCCGCAGATAGCAAAAACATATCAAACTCCTGCTAGTACAGCATACGGTGTAAAAATTGGAATATTCAGTTTTGGCGGTGGATTTTTACAAAGTGATTTTAATTCAACATTTGCAAATTTACAGTCAGCCGGATATATAGCATCAAATTTAACTGCACCGACAATTCGTCAAGTTTTACTAAATGGTCAACACGGTACTTTTAGTACAAACGATAGTAACGCTAGTCTTGAAAATACTTTAGATATTTCGTTAATTGGAACTTTGTGTCCGCAAGCCAATATTACTCTTTACATAGGTAGCAACTATACTTCAATGATGAATCAAGCTATAGCAGATGGTTGTAACATTATTAGTATAAGCTGGGCCGCAAACGAGTATACTAGCGACGAATCAAATTTTATTAATGCAGTTGCTAATGGATTAACTGTTTGTGCATCTTCAGGCGATTACGGGTCGATAGGAAACACAGGCAATACCAATGATACTGTTGTTTATCCTAGTGTAAGCCCAAATGTAATAAGTGTCGGCGGTACGTATCTTACAGTATATTCTAATGCAGGATCTTTAAACGATACTAGACTTACCGAATTAGATAGTAATCGTAGCGGACTCGGCGGTGGCGGTGGTGTGAGTACACTATTTTCATTACCTAGTTGGCAAAATCTGTTATATTATACACCGATTGCTAATAATGTTAAAGGATCACCTACTTTATTAACTAATCGAGGTGTTCCTGATGTTTCCGCACCGTTTTGGAATATCAATATAACTTATAACGGTTCTGTTGTTACTACAGGCGGAACTAGTGCTTCCTGTCCAATTATTGCTTCTTTTTTAGCTAGATTTCAACAGCTCACTGGAGTAACACGATCTAGTACCGATTGGCATAATTTCTTTTATAATAGTCCATACGGTTCTATACAAAATTTTTATGATATTACTACAGGACAAAATAATGATGCAATTAGCGATGGTTATGCAGGTACATCAGGGTGGGATGCGGTTACTGGCTTAGGCGCTCCTACTAATTCAGGTATCTATCAAAATATACATAAAGGGTTTACATTTCCAAAACAAAATTATGGATTCAGACCTAGTAGCGGTCCGACTTACCCTAGAAAGACAACTGGTGCAAGATAAAACGTCACAGTAAATATAAACTAAATACTAAAAAGGATCAAAAATGTCTATTAGTTTTCCGCTAAACCCGACGCTAAATCAAACCTATACATCAGGTGCTAGTACTTGGTATTGGGACGGAAAACAATGGTCGATTTATGTCAATACTAGCCCAAGTTTTGTTAATATAACAGCCACCGGCACTTTAACTGCAAATACATTATCATCACCAACTTTAAGTAATTATGCGACTACTAGTGCATTATCATCGGCTGTAGCTCCTTTAGCAACGCAATCAGCGTTAACTACACTATCAAACACAGTTGCAAATAGTTCAACAACAATTAACGGTGTCAGTATACAATTGAATGGCAGTGGTACTATCACTGCGGCAGCAGGTACATTGACTGGAACTACTTTAAAATCCACAGTGGTCACTAGTAGTTTAACCAGCGTTGGCACACTAACAAATTTAACAGTATCAGGTACAACTGCTTTAAATAGCACACTTTCAGTTACTGGTGATATAACAGGTAGCGGCAATGTTAATGTTACAACATTGCCTACACAAACTCAACATTTAACAAATAAACAATACGTCGATAAACGATCAATAGTTATGGCTATTGGACTAAGTTAAAACAAGGAATATCTAATGTCAAAAAAACAGATTTTAAATTATAAATTTTTTCCAGCAAATGCGGCACCGGCTTCGGCTACTTACACCCAAGCGGCAGCATTATTGCAAGAAAATAAAAAATTTATTTTAGAAGAAACCCTTGCATATGTCAATTATAATGTAACCAATAACATTAGCCCATTTGATTATTATTCTTACGATGTTAATAAATGCCGTAGAGATTTGAGTTATGTACTCGAAGGTTATATTAGTGACACGCTAACTCTTGAAAACAGACAAACCGTTTTTAATGCTTTACAGTATAATCTATATGGTATTCCGCAAGTCACTGGTTCTAGATTACCAGAAGTAGCCGCTCATACATTTATTCAAAATTTGATAGATGATTATGTGTTACAAAATGTAACATATTCTAGCCGTCAAAATATAGTTGCACAGACAATCGATCAAACATATACTCCTGAAAGTGGTAGCCGTACTTATATTTCATCGCTTTCAACTATCATCATTAATGCAATTAGAACAGGTTCTAGTACTATTCCATCAATAACTTCTAGCAGAGGTTATTTGAAGATGCCAGGATTTTATAAAGCAAAAAATATATTATTAATAACAAATACAACTAGAAATACTGTACTTTATAATTTTGCAGATAATACAAATCCAATAGAAGTAACTTATAGTGAATTAACTGATAGCGATTTTCCAGGTGCAGTTTATGCCTACGATAAAGTTACTACTATAACTTTTAGCTATGATACTCATACTATGATGACAACTGATAATATTCAGGTGTTTGTCGAAGGTGCAGAGCAAGCAGTGAGATTAAATCCAATTGCAACAGATGCAATGGAACGTATGAAAGTTGGCATACCGCAATCCATGATTGACGCTGACTTCGAATATGGACTACAACCTACAAAATGGCAAACAATTAGTCTAATGCGTAATTATCCTAGTATATACGAAGTACCTGGATCGGATCAGCTAGTTCAATCTGTTGTAACAGATGCAAGTGCCGGTACAAGTGGTGTCGGTGCTAGTCAAATTACAGTTACAACTAATTCTGCTCACGGATTTAGTGTTGGAACAGTTTTTACAATTAAAGCATTAGCAAGTAGTGTATTAGGATTCAGTCGAGCTGAAGGAACTTATCAAGTTGCTAGTGTTCCAACTAGTACTACATTTACATATTATGCAAAATCAAAAGTTGGTACAATAAATCCAACAACGTTAAGTACTACATTCACACAATTACGTACCGCTGGCTATTATACAGGCGCCAGTGTTGGAACACCATCATTCAACGTATTTACAAACGGTTCAAGCGGCACAATTACTACATTATTGTCAACTGCAAGTGGTAATAGCTTTTTTGGTTTTACTGGAACAGCCCCAGCAGTAGATAGTCCGGTGTCTGTAAGCGGTATTACAACTGGTACACAAGTCACAGCAGTAATCGGTACTGGCGGAACTGTGGTTGCTACACCATTGTTAACAAACGCAAGCATTGGGGATACTAGTATTCAAGTTGTTTCCACATCAAATATTATTCCTGGATTAGTAATTGATGCCGGTAACGGTAGTTCTTTACAAGTTACTAATATTGTCGATAATGTACTGAGTTTGTCTGGTCCTTTGACAAGTAAAGTTATAGGAACAACTGCAACTTATACTGATTTAACAGCTAACAGCCAAACTGGTACGGGTACTAGCGGGTTATTTACAATTAATCGTACTGCCACATCTTATTCAGTTACTCCTGGGTCTAATCCAGGTAACGGATATAATATTGGAGATACACTTACATTCAATGGCGGACAGATAGATGGTTATACTCCAGTCAATAATGCTGTAGTTACTGTTACAAACGCCAGTCCTATTAATGCAGTTGATACGTTTGACAATACTACACTAGTTCCAGGTACTGGTTATTCTAACGGTACTGGTATTGCTACAACTGTAAATACAGGATCTGGCACAGGCTTAACTGTTAATATTTCCACAGGAGCAAGCGGAGCAGTTACAGCAATTAGTGTTAACAATGCTGGTTCTGGATATGCTGTTGGACAAATCATTACAGTCACAGGCGGGTCCGCAAATTGCACAATTACAATTTTAACAGTACAAGTTGGTGGCGAATTTATTTCAGGAACTGTAGCAGGAACTCCGACTGGTGTAGCAAGTGTAAACTTTTTAAGTGCTATTACAATAAGTCAACCTACAACTAGTTTAATCAGTGCAAGTACAAGTGTTAGTTATACTGGAATATCAATTATTCAAGTTACATTCTTAACTCCACATGGATTTGTTCCGGGCGATACTATAACAGTATCTATAAGCAGTTCAGGTTCAAATGCTCAGTTTGCCGCTGGTGCATTCTATGTTGAACAAGTTCCGACTCTTTATACATTAAGATATTCGGCACGTGCACCTGGTACAATTGCCAATACATTAACTGGATCAGTTTTTTCAAGACCAGATGCATTTTATGTACATAGACCGTTAGATGGCGGTGTGCAGTTAGGAACAGGCGGACCATCACACGGAGCTGCCGCGGTACGTATGAGTAAGAAATATCTACGTTACCAATCTGGTAAAGGTATTATGTATAATACCGGTGCTTTATTTGCTCCTAGCTATAATATTCTTTCGATATCAGCCGCTGGAACAACTGTTGGTAGTGTTATCACATTGACTACAGATGATACTGACCACGGATGTCAAGTTGGCGCTCAAATACAAGTTAACGGTGTGACTACTAGTGGATACAATGGAATTTATACTGTAACCAGTATTATAACCGAACGTACACTAACTGTTAGTGCTTTCACAACATTAGGATCAACAAACGGTGCGTTAGGTACTCCTTGTAATATGAGTGTACGTCAATGGCATGGTTCAACTGTTCGCTCTGGAACATTTGATGACCAAAATGGTATGTTTTGGCAATACGACGGCATGCAAATAGCTGTGGTAAAACGTGCTAGTACATATATTTTGGGAGGTACAATAAATTGTAATCCTGATAGCAATGCACTGACTGGAACCAATACTCGTTTCACACAAGAACTAGCAGCCGGGGATCGTATTGTTATTCGAGGAATGAGCCACATAGTTACTAATATTGCAGATGATACACATTTAAGTTTTGCTCCAGATTATCGAGGCAATAGTGCAGTTGTAAGCGGTAAAGCATGTAAAACAATTGACTTAATTGTTCCACAACAATATTGGAATCAAGATACATTGGATGGCAATGGCAGTAGTGGTTATATCTTAGATGTTACTAAAATGCAGATGATTGGCATGCAATGGACATGGTATGGAGCAGGTTTTATTGACTTCATGCTACGCGGTTCTGATGGTAACTATGTATTTGCACATCGTTTCCGTAACAGTAACGTAAATTACGAAGCATATATGCGTACAGGTAATCAGCCAGTACGTTATGAAGTTATTAACGAAGGTGCAAAAGATAAACTAGCATCGGCTGCTTTGAGTACAGATACAACATTAACATTGACTAATTCTTACTATTTCCCACAAAGTGGAACAGTATACTTAGATGGCGAATTAATTAACTATACAAACAATGTTAATAATCAACTGTTAAATTGTACTCGTGGTGCAAATTTAACACAATTTACAGCAGGATCGACTCGCACATTTACTGCGGGTGCCGCGGCAGCACATCCTGCTAGTACTGGAGTTGTACTAGTAAGTAATACAATTACTCCTATTATCAGTCACTGGGGTAGTGCATTCTTGCTAGACGGACAGTTTACAACTGACCGTGGTTATATTTTTAACTACGCGGCTACTACTGTTCCTTCCACTATTAATAACAATACTGCTTTCTTAATGCGACTAGCGCCTAGTGTATCAAATGCGCAAGTTGGTGATTTAGGAGATCGTGAATTGATTAATCGTGCGCAGTTGATTCTGCAAAACATATCGGTGACCAGTGATACAGTATCAGGCGGCGGTGCTTTGATTGTTCAGGGTATTTTAAACCCTAGTAACTATCCAACTAATCCAACAAATATCACATGGACTGGTATTTCGTCAAGTGCGGCGGGTGGACAGCCCAGCTTTGTGCAAATTGCTTCTGGAGGTTCTGTAACATGGTCGGGTAATTTCTCAACAAGTACTGCTACAGTTTATGGTGCATTTACCACAACACTAACAGCTACTAGTTTTGCTCCAATTACCAACTCATTAACTGCGATAGCGTTTAATGCTGTGACTAATAACACAGTAGCGGCTAGTTTTGCTGTTGCAACCAGCACCACATACAATAGTGCAATTAGTACATCAAGAAATGATTTTTTAATTCCTACTTCAGCTTATAATACAATTATTGCTACCACTCCTATTATTCCAGGAGACATAATCAGTGCTACTACTTATATTACCGGTGGACAAACTGTGGTCAGTGTTACTCCAAACTATACCACACTGGCCAGTGTAAGCTATACACGTATTGTCATGAGTGCTGTAGGAAATGCAACTAGTCCTGCGGCTTCGGTCAACAATGGTAACAATGTAACTATAACATTTACCAGTAGCATTGCCGCAACTTATGCTTCAGCATTAAGTACTAGCCGTAGTGATTTCTTGATAACATCCAGTCAGTATTCCAGCAGTACTATTGCAATTACTGACGTATTAAGTGTTAGCACTTACATTACTGGTGGGCAAACCATATCAAGTATTACACCAAACTATGCACAAGTTGGTGGTACGCAATATACACGTATTGTCATGAGCGGTGCGGCCAATAGTACCAGTACTGCGGGTGCATCAAATCCTGTAACAGTAACATCAACCAGTGCGGCAACTGCAACATATGGATCAGCTTTAAGTACTGCACGTACTGACTTTTTAGTAACTGATTCATCTTGGGCCGCCAGCGGTGTACTAGTAGGTGACGGCCTAAGTTTATCAACTTATATTACCGGCGGACAAACCATTGCCAGTGTAACCACAGGTTATATAATCATTGCCAGCGTCAGTTACACACGTATAGTAATGAGTGCGGCAGCCAATAGTACCAGTACCAGCGGTAGTGGTAATAATCAAACAGTTACTGTAACTGCGGTTGGTTCAAAAGCCAGCTATGCCAACACTAACTATTTGTTCTTTGACAGTACTTCATTCCTTGCATCAGGTGCAACAGTGGGTACATTCATTGCCACAAGTTATACTCAATTCCCAGCTGGTACTGCTATTAACGCGATTAGCACACGTACTTATGGTAGTACTACAGTATATCGTGTGAGCTTTACACAGGCCAGTAATACAACCATTGCGGCCAGTGCTACTCCAACGTTCCAATTTGGTGCGGCCTATGCCTTACCAGGTGAGCAGGTATTTTCGTTCTTGTCCAACCCTGGAGCTACTGACACACTAGATTTGAGTGCCTTAAAGGAATTGACCAATACGTCAATCGGTGGACGCGGTACTTTCCCCAACGGTCCAGACGTACTGGCTATCAACGTTTACAAGGTAAGTGGATCCAGTACCAATGCCAACATTATTATACGTTGGCAGGAAGCACAGGCCTAAGACCTAGGGCAGTTGGTAAACCATTGGCACCATGTCCACATGGTGCTGATTTCCACAATCAAAAAAAGTATCATAACTGCTAGGCCGATTCGTTCTTTTAAAGAATAGGGTTCTAGTTCAGGTGTGTAATCGTCATTCATAGGGAATATTTATTAAATAGTATTATGCCCTATTATAATTGCTGGGACTACACACCAGTTAATCATGATTTTAGTTATGTTGCCAACATTCGGTGGCCTGACCTAGTTGGTCAGCAATTGGATTGGATCTGCGGTGTAATGGAAATAGAAGATTGGTTACTAAGTCATGCTGGCCCCAAGTTCAGTCGTTGGGCTTGGAACATGGCAGTAGAGTGTTATGATATCAGTGTGGCATTCAAGTATGACAAACACCGCATGCTGTTCTTGCTCAACTACAGCGACTAAATACCCTATGCGACTTAGAGAATTTTCAGGTACTCACATACACCTAGATGACCAGTTAAACGAACTGATATTTCAGGGTAGCCAATGCACGGGCAACTGTGCCGGACATCGTGCAGGGTATGCTTGGAGCATGGCCCGTGGCGGCATAGAAAATCCACAAAGTAAAAGTGCCAGCTTTAACAAGGGTGCGGCCATAGCGGCACGTTTTGTCAAGAACAAGGTTAAAACAGCACCCCAAGTCAAGTAGTTATCTACGTTGATCTTCCCGGGATCGTCGTAGTTGTCGTCGCTGTTCTTCAACTACCAATCTAGTGCACTCAGTTCTTTCGGTAAAGTTAACTATATGATCGCAGAGTTTTATATCCAGTTTTGCCACAGCAAAACAGAGATCCTGTTCACGTCCACGCAGGCTCACACACTGATCAATGCCGGCATGAGCAACAAAAGGCAAGAATAAGATTACAAAAATGTAACGCATATTCTATTTACTCTTACTGACATGTAATAGAACCCAGTAGATTTACTGAGTAAATAATAGTATACTATAATGATACTATGATAATACCTATAATACTGGCCACTTGCCAACTGACTAGGTTTACACCCGATCAAGGCCTGTATGTGTGTAAATACTCATGCGACCAAGGTAGCTTATTTTAAGCGGAGCGACAGCGCAAAATTTTTCTGTGCGAAGCAGAAGCGGAAAATTTTTTCGTCAAAAAACCGCCATTACCAGCGTAATCAAACTGTAATCTATAAATACTTGTACACAGAAACTGACTCTGTGAATTGGAGGTTTTATGCGTATGATTTCAGAATACTTGAATCACAAGCCCCAAACAAAACTAATGCACAGTGAGAACCCACC